>Ga0209709_10001190_pt1 | contig 24176 bp, 24 predicted proteins | sample ArcticOcean_MG_C_2_FD_187435 | JGI IMG/M metagenome (GOLD analysis project Ga0209709, IMG submission 187435) | Marine microbial communities from western Arctic Ocean - ArcticOcean_MG_CB4_136 (SPAdes) (version 2) | ecosystem: Environmental > Aquatic > Marine > Oceanic | place: Arctic Ocean...
ATCGGTATGATTTGGAAACAGTTCTGGATGTGCCGCCGCAAACCAAGGGGCGTAATTCTCAATTACTTCCAATCCCTCTTCCTCTTTTGCTTCAATACATACGTTGGCAAACTGATGCCATAATGGCTCTGCTGTCTCTTTCCCCATCCACTCCTGAGTTAGTTGTGCAAGTCGGTTGAGCGGCCTTGTCAACCAATAGTAGAATGGATTCTCAGTCGAGTTTTCCTTCATTCTTGAGGTGGCCTCCTTGACCAAATCTTCGTAGAGTTCGAACTTTCTCTTCAGGCCCGCCTGATCAGAGTAAATTCTCGCTAACTCGAATTGGCATTGAAATCTTTTCAATATACTGTCTTCCCCATCTGCCTCATATGCTTGCATTGAGAAATCTAGAAGATTATAATTGGTGAAGAATTGATGCTCCCCTGTACGAATAATCGCACGAATATGGTCTCCAATCACTTCCCAATCCAGTGATTGATTGGAGTCTATTGCTTCCTCTAGTTTCTTACTGATATCAGCATATGGTATGTTATTGATTATCATTGATGAAATTTTGCGTGCGAACAGTAAACTCTCGTTTTTGTTGTCACTATCTCTCTCCAAAATTGGCGGTATAGGAGCAACAGCCTCATGGTTTAGAAGAAAGTCCTCTTGTCTATGATTAATGCACAGAGATGATCGATTCGCCCTCACGTGAGCGATTGCATCGCTCATTGCCATGCCTCGTAGCCAGAAAAACATCGCAACAAATACACCTGCTCGACTTAGCCCCCCCATGCAGTGTACAACAACACACTCGCCTTCTGGTATACTCTTGAGAAGATGGGCAAATACTGGTTCAGATTTCGAAAGCCATACTTCATCAGGAGCTGTGGTATCTTCAAGGGGTAGATGATTCCATTCTAGGCCGTACTCTCCCACTTTTTGAGGGAGGTCAAGAACGCGTAGAACCTCCATATCATCATTTGTAACCAGGCTAATCAACCGATCAACACCAGCATCTCGAAGGGTGTCGAGGTCTAGATCTAGATCTCGGTCCCATGATCCTGTCCAAGACCTAGCTTGGTATTTTCCTGGACATAATGTCATGCCAATCTTGCCTTCGTCACCTTCGGTGGGAAGCCAATTGATGTACAATGGGTGACTAATACTTGTACGCAATCAACACACCTCCTCTCTGCAACCATAGGCCCACATTGTACTCCAAACATCTAAGCAAACATCGTGGTAACCTTTGTCGTTTATACTTGCTTTGAAGTTGTCATAATCCATGGTGGTAAGGTAGTGAGCAATTGCCTTCACTACATCTGTACGATGAGCTACAACTCGGAATCGATAATCGGCGGTCTCTAGGACCGTTGGCTCAAGGCCTGGGAGCAGCGCCCCAATATGATCTGGATGGCGAGCGCGAACCAGTAGATGCATGGGCTGGTTGCGGTGAGCGACGATAGAGACAAAGCCCCCGGAGATGTAAAGCCACATTCAAGCCACCGCCCTTTTCATTACATCACTAAACATCTTGTGGCTAATGCAGGCTTTTGATAGATTTCCACCGAGATATTCCCATGAAACTACAGCCATAATTTCTTCTTCAAATATAGATAATTGCTCATCGGATAAGTCAGGATATTCTATAGAAATCATTCCCTTTTTGCCACCAAGAGTGAATCGTAACTTATTGACGAGAGTTTTAATCGCACTTTTTTTAGCACTCTCTGGTGATTTGCAGGCATTGGACTTGAGAGTCCCATCCTTGTTTACTCCAGCCTTCCCAAGAGAAGACAACCACCCAATACCAGGAAAAGGTCCCTCTGCAATAGCCCCGTGATTACTCATTCAAGCCACCTCCATGCCTACAAAATCGAGTTTCGTTTGCTTTCCATTAGGATTACTAATACTTGCTCCTTTTGCCACAGACTCCATATCCCTCGGAGGGGCCGGTGATTCGTTAGAATCTCCAGATTTTGATTCCTGAGGCAGTTCCACTAGACATGTAGTCTCATCAAATACCAAGGTGTATCCTAGTATAGAATATATGTGGTGATATACTGCAATATTTTTTATACCATTTTCATCATCTATCACAACAAGAACATGTGCGGTTGTCTTGTTTATTGGATGAAGAATGATACCACTTTCTCTATACATATGAACATGAGGCATTCCAATATTTTCTGTATCATGAACATATTCTACTACATGGGCCGCAGCCTCAGGGCTTGAGGCTACTTCTAGGCTGTGTAATGGTAACAATGGCAAGGTCAAGGTTCTCCCATTACTCACTGTAAAGGTGCGGTTAACGGTGGCCTTATCGGCCGGGCTCGGGTTTGTGGGTTCACTAATTGTTGACACAATCACCTAAAGAATACTAAAAAAAGAGCACACTACGTCATTATCACAGAGAATTTAAACCACCTACCTATACCACTATATACTCGCAATAAAAGGGGCCAATAATGGCTGGTAATGCAGAACATTCGGCTTTTGGTAAGAGGAAAATAGATCAACTAAAAAATCCTTCATTACAGGATGTAAGAACTCATCAAATTGGCATCATTCCCGATTATTCTGTGAAAATAAGCGAGAAAGGAGAGCATACTAAGGCTAAATGGAGCATCAAAAGTATGGTCCATCCACTTTGGTTTGAAGAAGACCCGCCAGCAAAGCAGACAAGTATTCAACTCTCACCAAAAGCGGAAGAAATGTTAAGAAATTGGAACTATATAGCTGAACGTTGGAGAATACGTAAACATTGGAGACCAAAAGGAATTACCCATAGAGAAAAAGGGGAATGGTATTATCGAATTAACACTCCTGGCGGGAGTAAATGGGTAGCAGCAAGTGAACGTTCCGAATCACAAAAGGGAAAGAGGGGGATGAAAGCGGGCAAATTTGCGTATAAACTTCGTCGAGAAATATGGCGCACGCTTTTGAACGGTCAAGAAATAGCAAAACTTCTAGGAGACCCCCATTTGAGCAATTACGATACGCAATCAAGGAAAAAAGTGTCTCTCAAGATTCCAATTCTCGAGAAAGCTGTATATGAAATAATCACAAAGGAAGTATGGCCAAATTTAGGCATTCATAGAGCAGACGTAGCCCTAAAATGGAGCAATCATCAAAAAGTAAAACGGCTCATTGATGACAATACACGTGAGTTATTTGTAAAGGGTTTACTCACCGAAACCGAACGAAATAATGTCATTGGAATGATTTGTGAAAAACATTGGCCGATTATTCTAACAGATTGGATTGAGAGAAGAGTTTTTTCAAAACATGGTGGATTTGATCACAGTCCGCTAACAGATCTTTTCGAAATAGATAACTTGGTGCTACAATCTACCAAGGAAAGCAGTAATAATGCTCTCTTGACGAAAAAGCATGACTTGAAATTTGATTTAATTGACGACGCCAGTAATACAGATGAAATTTTGACTATGGGCTGTGATCCAAATTGCCCAGGTTCAAAGTACATAAGGGATACAATAAAGGGAGAAACTTATTGCAAAAATTGTGACACTGTGATAGGGAGAATATACAGTTTCACTGACAATAGTGGAAAGGAACATTATATCTTTGATATTAGTTGATATTCGATTGTTTAGGCAAATACGCAGACTTGTAGTCCTTTTTGAACACTCACGTTCTGCTATGAAGCAAACTAGTAATCTAAGTATCAATTAGAGGACTGCATGTAATTGGTTTCCATGTAGATTCAAAATAACATATTACTCCTTGAAAAACAAAAAAGCCCCCACCGAGAGCGAACTCTCGGTGGGGGCAAAATCTAGCAATTGCTAGTTAGAAAACCATATGGCAACTTGTTGGAAACATCATATTAGTAATAGCTGCCATTCATTATGCTGATTTACTAAGTCTACAATATCAATCGGTGTTCCATTCTCTATTGCGTTATCTATCGCAATTTGCGCACCTAAAGCGACTATATCTTCTATTACGAAACCTGCTATGTCGCTCATGACATGCTTAATGCTTCGCCCTTGTCCACTAGATAGTAATCGTTCAATCTTCTCAGATTCACCGTCTTCTGGGCCTCTTATGGGACTCACAAGGCACACTCCTGAACTTCAATCCAAGGAGAGACGGCTTCCTTAGACCAAGACAATCCACTGATCGTTTCAGAACCTGGGCTGCAATTACTACTAGTAGAAAGGAGACCGTCTCCACCTAACACATATGCATTCTCTAGAATGTTAGATGCTATTTGTAGCGAGTTTCGATCTGTAGAACTCCAGTAAGCCAAGAAGTTTGGATGAGTGTGTACCCACAGTTTGAATGGTATCTTTGCACCATAAGGTGGTGACAACGTCACCTCACTTTGATTACCCCAATCAATCCATATGGAATTATCAGAATCGATTAAGATACTAACCTCTCGATGGAGGGCTGAACTGATTCGATAGATATACTCCCACCGTTCATCAACTACCAGCTCTTGCATCATTTCTTCAAATAACTCAGTTCCAGTAATGTCTTCCATTCAGATACCTCCAATGCAATTCATTTCTCCGCCTGTGATGTTACCCATTCGGAATGACGGCAAGTGGGTATTATATCCGTAGCATTGCCTAATGCTTTGCAATAACCATTGTGCGCCGATTGTTGCACACATAGCAAAACCAAACTCTAGGTTTTGATAATCCAACGCTCCCTCAACTTGACAACTTGTAGCAGTCTTATTACCAGGAATTGAATCCACCAAATCTGGATTTGAATTATGGTCTATGATGATATATCCGTCACCTTGACATCTTAGGTCTAACCAATATGAATCCGATTCATGGACTAAGTTTCTAGGCTCCATTCGATCAACTGCTACTATGACAATATCATATCCCGTAAGTTGGTTAATATCAATCAGTTTTTGGGGAATTGAACCAATTGTTACGGCACTATTAGTGGAATATCTATCCTCCAAAGACTTCACTTTGTGCACACCAATATCCTTTGTAGTAAATCGCTGATGGCCAACATTTGTGGCTTCAATTAAATCATCGTCCATCAAATCAATATGAACGTTCAACATACATCTCTCTAAGGCAGGAACTACGAGTTCGACTAAGTTAGAACCAATACCTCCTAGACCTACAATGAGCACTTTTGATATCATTCAAACAATCCCCAGATACTATCTCTTTCATATTCCAAAGCATCCGTATCTGCCTCTGCTGCCTTCTTAGCCAACTTAGAAAATACAGGCGAAGTTATGCACAATTTAGCAAAACCATTTGACTCATAAAGTACATCACATTGTTTCCCATTGGCAATATCTCGTGGCCATCCTTGTAATTTATTAAGAACGTATTCAAAATCTCCCCAGTAATGGCCATCATTTTTTGTATCTTCAACGACAAGTCGTTTAGCCCCACCGTTTATTGAAGATGATAATTCAAAACCACCAACTTCGGGGTCACTAAAAACGACATGCCATTTCCATCCATTAGTTCCCTTCACAGTAACTGAACAATCAGAATATGATATGACAGGTAACAGAGAAGAAATGTATTCAGATAATACATCAGAGATTGGACTTTTACCTAATCCATAGGTCTCAATTAATGCTGACCTTAGAGGTCCCATGTCATCTTGACTAAATGTGATTTTATCATTAACAAGCCCCAATATTAAACCTGTCAATGTATCTAGCGAAGGTATTGTAGGTTCAGAGTTTACTTGAATACATGCATTCTTATGGTCTCGAACCCAGCGTTCTGTAGGATGTACCTCTATTGGTCTAAAGCCAGAATGTGATCTACTTGAATATACATTGTGAAATGATACTAGCAAGTCACTAAGCAATATGCTGTATGATGCCAAATCTCCCAAGATGATTAGATAGTTTCTGCCAATTCTAACGGTATCTGAATTCTCTTCAATCACAGACCTTAGCAAACCTATTGCAGCTTTGTTGGATTCGATCGAATCCTCAAAACATTGTATCACGGCATCAGCTCTTTCATTTCTGGAACCTTTCCAAGACTTTCCGTCCTCTGGTTCAAAAATACTCTCTTTATCTTTAGAAAGAATCTCTTCCAGTAGCGTTTTGGGTTTTGAATTATCATTCTCCGAACCACCGACTAGTCCCGGCAATACTCTAACCGATTCTGCTTCTGTCCAGTTCACATTGCATAGATCGCCTTCACGCACTAGCATGTTGTCTACAAAGATCCATTTCTGGTCTTGTTGTTCTACCAAATCCTGAGTCTCCTCAGGAGATAGCATCAAGGTCTGATGACCTGATGCATCCGCAATTTCGATGCGGATTAGTTTCGTTTGTTGTTTTTCGTTTTCTGTTTTATTTTCATTATACATTTTATTTCCTCCATAAATTAGAAGTTTAGCACTCCTAAGCTGAGACGTCTACCATCTCTGTCTTCCATTCTCGTAAGAACCTCGGCTGCCAGCCGAGTACTGTAATAAATTTCCTAATATCAATTTGAGTCTCATAATGAAATCTTCAAATGTTTAGAGTTTTGATAACTGTTGATGATTCAATATCATCATAAAGTGATAGTAATATTACTGCTAAGATATCACCCATTGGTAGGTCATGTTCTTCTTCAACCTCTATACAAACGCCTTTTTGGGTGGCGAAATCTGTAACAGTCCAGAACACTTGTGTTGTCTGGAAATGTGACCAATTGACATGGTAACAATTCCCTGTAATACTATCAATAGTGAATCCATTTTCATATAGATTCACATGAGCGCCTAGATCAGCCATAATTTGGCTTAAGAATTGGAATGATCTGACTCTTGCAGGGTCTAGAACATTCTGAATCCATCCCCAATTATCGAATGTGTATAGACTACAAAGTAATAATTCCCTTACTAAATGTTCATCTTTCCCATTGATAATGCGATCTATTTCAGATAAAATAGCGATTGAGTGTGGGAAGAGTTGTAAAGATTCATTTGTAAAGAATTCGCATTGATGCGATAGCAATTTACCTATGGTTTCACGGCATTTCAGATTATAGGATTCGACAATTTCTTCGATGTCTTGGTTGTGAATCTGAAGCATGATTATCACCTCAGCGCATCCTTCCAAATGCTTGTAATCAAAACTAACACCATGGCCGTTTATCGATACTATTTCAGCATAATAGTTTGAATGGAGCGATAAAGACTTCGAAAGCCGGTATGCATGGCTAGGAACTTTGTCGCCTTTCATTCTAGATACACGAAAGGTAACACTTTGATTTCTGACTTCAAATTGTAAGATATTCTCGTATTCATCACCTAATATATTCGATTTATCTAAGTTTACGAAATGAGAGTAATAGGATAAAGCAAGATCTTCATGCCTCGACAGTTGTTTAGTATATTGGTCAATTCTGTCTTGCATATATGTTATGAGGTTAAATACCTCTTCGGTTTCAGTTGTAAATCGCCCATTCTCACCAACAGACCATGTGTTTATCGAACAGAGTAGTTCTTTCCATGCAAAGTCATCACCTGGTATTCCGCGTGAAATAATGTCCTGATAATTGTCACTGTTAAGGAAATCTAACATAGAAATCTGTTCAAGACCATTACATGAGTTCGGGTTTACCCCATTATTAGTCCATGGGGCACAAATCATGCATAACGGTAGGTGATAGTCATTATACTTGGGAGAGTGACAACTTAAGCAAAATAGCTTAGAAATCACCTCTTACCCTCCCGCTTCTTATCATCGTTAAGAAGTGTGTTTAACTCAGCCATAAGATCGTCTAGTTCTTTTATTGCCTTGATCAATTTGCTCATTTGCTTGTCATCGTTAAGATTATTGCCATTTGTTCCATTTTTCATGTTCTTCTTCATAATATCATTTCCTTTATTGAGTGTTATACTCAAATCCCATGGAGCTTACCTCGTCCTTTTGCGCCACTATAGGTCTGTCCGTAGTCGCCTTCTCCATACCTATCTGTATGACAATCTCCAATGCGTACTCGATGAGCAGTTGTAGTCTTGCGACAGATACGACAACGGCGCATATTCACTGGTAACTGGTTTTGGCTGCGTTTAATCTGAGTTTTTGGTAATTTTACCACAGGTTCTGTTTGATTCTGTGCGTCATTTGGATTCGTTAATTCAACCTCTTTGGCTTTCTTGATTTTCTTTTGCTTCGAAAGTTTCGGTTCGCCAAAAGAGACTTTGTCCCTCGTGTGAGATAATCGGTGCTTTGCTGTACGTTCTTGCAGTGTCATTCTTTTGTTTGTTTCATAGTTCATATTTTCTACCTTCCTTATGTGTTATGTGGCGCAGTGCACCTTTGAGTAGGAGGGAGAGTGAGTCTGCGAGTAAACTCGCATGCTTCTTATTGCCCCTTGACTCGACCTCTCCCCTGAATTTGGATAGTTCTTCTTTTATCTCATCTATTTTACTCATTCAATCACCTCTACTTCTACAAAAGGTATTTTGTTTAGTAGTTTATTTATTTTATAAAATCGTATAAGTGATTCGAAATGTTTACTCGTTCTATATATGGGATTACTCTTTTTAGTAAAACCAGTCTTCCAATATATACTAGAATTATCATACCATTCTTCATTTATTGAAGCAGAATCATAACCATCCCAATCTTCATCTGTAACTGATAGTTGAGGTCTTTCTCTTTTAATAATTAAACCTCTTTTTAAGATAAAAGTAGTTTTTTTGGGTTTAACTGGTTGAATATTTAGGTGGTAAACTTTACCCCCTTGCTATAGTGAGTTGATATACTATGGTTAGGTATTACTTGCATCGAAGAGGGACTCTTCCATGTGAGATAAACTACTTAGTGAATATCACTACGGTTCGCAATATAGGTCAGGCTAGTTTGCTTATAAACTGCCCCCCGAGCAGGATGCGACCTCCTCTAGACTACTAAAGAAAATCCTTTCCAGTTTAACTTCGTAACAACCATATGGTATGGGGCTTTGTGTCATACCTTAAGTGAGAAAAAGGACTGACCATCACCACCGCTAAGTGGCTGAATCTCTCCTAGAGTTAAGTAGTTCTTCTAAAACTACAACAGGTATATGCATTAATTCTGATATCTCTTTCAAACTTCTACCCTCATCAAGTAGCATTGATAATCACTCCAGGGGGTATTCTTTATCGCCTGAAAGCAATCCAAGGAAAGGGATACCTATTGCTAGGCCTAATCCGCCTAACAAAATGCCCTTTCCAATCATGCCGCATAGTCTTCCAATATTCTTTGTATCTTCAATTGTCCATTCATCGCTCATTGTTTCACTTCCTTATGTGTTATGTGGCGCAGTGCGCCTTTTTGATGGGCTTCGCACCCACTTGGACATCATTCAAGCGATATGTCTAGACGCTTGCGTATACGCAAACGAAGAGTTTCGTCTTCTACGAAGCAAGTCCTTTCCTTGCAGTCACGGATCAATCTCCGTTGTTTAGGTGAGAGTTCGAACTATTGTCCTTCCCAAAACACCACGAACAGTTCATCGTTACACGGGCGACAAATACCATCGTAAACCGATATTCCTCTTTCCACACCGCATCTTTCACAACCATTCATTAGTTTCACTTCCTATTCATCTAAGTTATTCGCCAGCATCCACAAAGGTGCGAATGCTGTCGAGATAGCTACTACTACAATTGTTGTTACTGCAATTTCTTTTACGATTTTCAAAAAACCCATATTACCATATGTGTTATGTGGCGCAGCAACCCTTATCCTACTAAGAATTGTGATTCAAATACATCATCTAAATTTAGGTTTCCATCAATATCGTCTTGAACACTCTCCAGGTACATCTGTTTACACCACCAGTTGATGTTTCTACCTTCGTGTAGAATTACAAATTCAGTCTTGATAATATCTCGCATTTTTCCAATGTTTACGGCATGAGTGCCAAAACTATCGTGGACTGACCAGAAACTGTCGATTTCATTCTTAGCCATCGAATTGATGACATTTCTCATGTGTGCTGCGTCCAAGGAATGGACGAAATTAGCGATGGATCCGGATTTGCAACCCTCAGAATCAACATGCATTTTCTCGTCTCTATTAGTATGAATAGTAAATCCTATTTCGAACAGGCTATCGATAAATTCCTTTGCCTTAGGAAGTTTAGATTTATGCAATCCATCATCTACCTTTACCATTAGTTCTTTCAGGAGTTTCTTTGCAAGATAAGCATAAGGCTTTGCTTTGGGAATATTTTCTTCTATCACTATTTCGTCCCAATCATCACTTTTGTTAGGATACAAAAATGCATAAGCAGAGATTAACTTCTCACGCTTTACGACCTCCTTAAGATTATTGATGAGGCTTGGGCCACCTTTTTGAGGTTTGTAATGATTTATTGAAACTCCATTTTTATCCAAAACCTTCCAAGAAAGTAATTTTTGTTTTTTTATCAATTTACTTTGAATCTTCCAAATCCGTTCTTTACCGATCTCACCGAATGAATCATCGGTCACCTCTTTGATTGCTTTCATAATGTCCTCTGCTGTAGCTGTCGCAAACTTAAGTTGCAATTTAGAAGGCCATGAGCGGTCATCAATTTTGTCTGTGATATATTTTAGTGCAGATTTGTACAATGGAGATTCAGGATGCCAAACTTGTACTTTATGCACAGATCTGATATGTCTAAACAAATCAGTCATAGTTTCCTTATTCACTTTGCACTTTTTACACTGATGCTTTTTCGGAGAGTTTATCTGATCTTCGATGAGTTTGCTTGTTAATTTTTTCCGCTTCCACTTACTATAATCTTCACCAGGCCTATGCTTAACCAACCAACTTTTCAATGATTCATTGTGATTTGATTTAGGTTTAGTTACTCCCATGTTCTTGTATTCTGTTTCATCCTCTTTATCAAACCCATAAGTGTAGTCCCAATCGGTTTTTTTGAAATTATCTTCTGCAGGTGGAGCGCCCTCCTTTCCGCTAATTATGCCTAGGTATTTATCTAAATTACTTGCACCATAACCAACTGCAATAGTCGGTCTCTTAACCAAACTTCTGTTGAAAATTTCAGAAATTTGTTCAATCTGCTCATCATCGAGGTCTAATACTTCTTTGTAACTTTCAACGAATTCTCTTAATTTAGAAACGTTTCTTCCGCCATGTTTGTATTCATTAGATGCAAACTCTGCAATTTCACCATACAGGTCGTTTGCCTTAGAATCAACGCTATCTGGCTTAAGGAGGTTCACTTTTCTAGCGAGGCTTTCATTTTCAAGCAGTGCTGCTGCATGTTGGAAACCATTACAAGATGCATCTAGATGAATTGGCATTCCAGATTTCACGTTATCCAAACTTACCTTTTTGTCTTCTACTTCTTCAATGATTCTTCTAAATTCTAAAATTACTGATAACCTTTGGAATGCTTCACCTTTTGGTTTCAAAATCTTATCCAGAGTGAATTCCAACGTTTCAAGGATTTCGGGGTCTTCAAGGTTTGAACAAATGTGCAATATCGCCTTTTGGTTTCTTTCAGTCCAATCTGATCTGCCATCAAAAGAGGCCTTCTTATATCGATTTGGTTCATCCCAAGATAGTCCACTTTCCGAATTAGAAAAATAATCTCTAAAGTCAAGGTCTGACATTAAATTACACACGTGAACTTTGAACCATTTCCATCCTTGTTCACCCAGTGGCTTCCATTCCTTGAATCGTATAATTGCCTTGTTAAAGTCACCCCCTTGAGGACTTAGAGTGTTGTTAATGGTATTGAATCTACCTCTCCAATCGCATGCCCATGGATGCCAAAATACATTATCGGCATTTCTTATCGCTTTGAAACATGAAGATAAAATATTTTCAAACTCTCTCTTTCTAATTTTAATCTCTGCTTCAATTTCTTTCGCCCTGAATTTGGGCAGTTTAACCGCCCTTTTTTCAGGCAGATTAAAAATTTCTGTGATAAATTTCTTAAATCCAATCTTATTGTTTCCTTTACCATATTCAACCCTGTCATGTGTTATTTTGAAACCATCGGTTATTGCGTCAAGTAGGTCTAAATTCACTTCCCACTGAGTTTTCTGTAACTTATTCAGAGCATTACAAACATCTTTACCAATCTCAGTTCTTTTAGGCCAGTTTTCATTCCACTCTTTTCTTGCATATCTGAGTTTGATGTTGTATAATTTTTCAAGACCTTTAGAACCCAATATGCTTTCTCTAGATCTGGGATTAATGAATCCGCCATTACTACCTGGCTGGTGATCTTCTGGCTCACAATACATCCATCGTTTAGTGGAAGATTCCATGAACCGAAATATGGCGTGCGCTTCATCTCCATGCTTCTCAATGTCAAACGCTGGACTTTGTCCTCTAACTTCACTAAACCCTGGAGGTATGAGGTCACTAAGTTTCTCTGTAAAATAAATCATAGTGGGTATATGAGACTCCTTTTTCATCGTTTGTTTGATTTTATCAGATGTGTCATTACTATAATGAACTTCCAAATCTTCATGCTCTCCCTTCTCGAGGGTGATCCATTTCAATTCACAAACTAAGATTCTTAAAATTTCATAAGCCAAATGTTCTGAACCCTTTCTTATTCTCCAATCCAATGACTTTTTAACCCACGTAGGATTATTATTCCCTTCGATATTGAGCACACCGAATTGAGGCTTTTCATCATAGAACATTCTACGTATCTTAGCAGGCATTTTCATTGTCATTCCTGGTACAATTGAAACCACTTCTCCGAAATCTGTATCATGACTTTCTATTTCTTGTTTCAATTGGGATTCAATATAATTAACCATTTTATTGACAAAGATAGGGTTTGGTAAGCATCGACTATTTTTCTTTATCAAATCATAATTTGGTGGTTTGATTTCTTTATCGTTAAGGGTTATTATTATCTCAGTCTTTTTCGAAAAATCGTCACTCTTATATTCATCCTTTCCACTATTTTCTTCAAGCCACGAATACAGGTCCTTCTTGTCCATTTTCTCATATACTGACCATTCTGTGGTTTCTTTCTCTTTGGAGTCCGATATCAGAGCTCTTACGGTTCTTCTTGCAATCCTATCGATTAAAGAATATGAATTATAATCTCTATCTTCAAAAATATTGAATCTTTTATTTTGAGATAACAATAAAATGTCTTTTAGGACATACCCGTCATGGTGTTTTTGTAACGATTTTGATACAAATTCAGAAATTTCTTCCGAAAGTTCGTCCCATTTTTGGAGGGCATGTGCATCTTCATCTCCGCGCGATGCTAATCTTAAAACCCTTGGAGATCTCTTCCCAAGAACCATCTCATCGTAAAGAAATTGAAGCCATACTCGATAGATGTAATCATGACCCGGCTCGGTTTTTATGCGGTGTAAATATTTGTATTCAATTTTATCTTTACCAAAGTATCCGACTGAATTTTCCTTAGTTGAGAAAAAAGGCGAAAGTTCCCTTCTTTCTACTAATATCTCCTCTGAACAAATTTTCTTCTCAATCAATTCCTTTGTCAACCATTCAAACCAATCTCGGTTTTTATCAGGAACAGGATACCTTTCTCCATTGTTACCAATGAGGCTAATGTCATTGGGAAATAAGTAATACTCCACATTATTATCCGCCCCCATAAGAGTTCCATCGATAGTAGATTATTAATAAGTTCTGAAGTTTTATTTCATGCCTCACTATTTAGTTCAAGAACAATCGAGATATCATGTAGAAGGGTTGCATAAAAAACAATGAATACAAAAATAATCTCATTATGTGGGTGGTATGTAGAATACTTGTAGTCATTGCTGGGATTCTCATGGTACAAACTGGATTTGCAACCTTTGATGAAGTCAATAAGTGACTCTGTTTCCAGTTCCTTATCAAACACTGGAACCATGGTATGTGATGCAATCATAGCCTTCTTTGTGGCTATCATCGTGGTTGTAATCGAGGTAAGAAGTGAAAGTTAAGGGAACGAAAAGGATGCAAATGACTCAACACAACTAACAAATATCTCCTGACTCGAGTTCTTGTCTCAAGATTTAAATTTTGCTTACCCACAAACGCATTTCTGTATCTGGATAACCAAACATAGATACGACTCCATCTTCATTTATTACGAATTCAACTTCATTATGTTCTTCAATATTTAGATTGCTGTATAACCCGCTTGGATGATGCACAATCTGGTTGGTTGACCCTCTCCAACGAAGACTAGTATCGCGTTTGTTCTGTATATAGCGTCCAGAGACAACCATGTCGCTATTGTCGAAGCACGCCTGCATTGTCTCGTCGAACTCATCTACATCATATCCAGTGTATAGAAAAACTGAGAGTCCCAATTGTCGAACTGCGTGGATAATTTCCAACACAGCCTGAGACTGCTGCAAGGGCTCTCCACCTAACAGCGTAATCCCCTGGATTCCATCAGTTGAAGCAATAGTCTCAATCAACGCATTAATCTGAATTTCTGTACCGCCCTTGCTTGGCCAGTATTGTTTGTTCCAACAACCTTCGCACGCGAGCGTGCATCCTTGTGTCCAGATCACGAAACGCACACCTGGGCCGTAAATACTGCTGTGCTCGGATATATGCCCGATACGCAGAGTTGCGCCGGAATCATGTTTCATCAAATCTACTCCATTTCTGCGGTTCAGGCTTCACAGGCCCTAGTTCAACCTCAACTTCAGGTACTTCTTCCACCATCTCTCCCACTACGGGTAGTGCGTTGTAATGATGAGAAACAGCTAATCTTACTATTCTTGAGCGGTGATTTGCTACCTTTCTTGCAACCCATTCACAAAATGAGTGACATTGCTGGTAGTAGACAAGGTACCACGTCCTGTCATTACAGGTTATGTGTGGATTATCCATTTGCTCATCTCCGAATAGCTTGGTAAACAACTTTCTTTCCGATCATTCGCTTGCGGATTTCGAACCCTCTAGCTGCCAGTTTTTCTTCTAATTCCTTGGTTACTTCCACAACTCGTTTCTCATTGGCACTATCAATTGCTAGTTTCTCGTTTTGAATCCGCATCCTCTCCATCTCCAATTGCTCGGAGGAGAGGACATCCTTATTCTCCTCCAGCCGCTTTAGAGTTACTGCGATTTCTTCCTTGAGTTTCTTGACACCGGACTGATAATTGGACTGAACTTTGGACATGCATGATTGCAAGTGTGAGATTCTTTGTTGATTTCTATTATCCACTTGGGTTGAATACCTTCCATGGTTCCTTGTCAAGTGGACATTGATTCCACCGATTGTGAAATTGATTGAATTCAGTGGTTCACTGATTGCTAATTCTTTCAGCAGTCGAGCCAATTCATGATTCGCGTGAATCAATTTTGCAGTATTATCTGCCTTGGTCAGATTTTCTCTCGCTCTTTCGATTTGAATGAGAATTTCTGGGCGGTTCCAAACTCCTCCTGATAACTTGATGGCTTCATCCAAGCAATGAATTTGGGTGATTGGCATTTCAAGTTGGATGTATGTCGTGCTCATGGTGAGCCACTTCCTGTCTTCTGCTGCTTCTTAGCATTAATGTTGGATTTTCTTTGAGATGGGGGTTCGTGATATTCGGCGGTCGTCTTTGCATTGTCTATATCATCAACGAGTTCACCAAGAATTTCGTTGAGTTCTTCTATGCAAGCTTCGCCTTTGATGTCATGTGTACTGAATTCGATTCTTCCGTCGTCGTGAACGATTATTTGGATGTTTTCCTCTGCCATTGTTTCACCTCAGGAATTTCGCACAAGCACATACTTGATTTTCTTTCCGATGCTTTGTTTCCGAACTGCATAGCCAAGATTTTCACCAACCATCTCCACATGCTTCATTCTGTGCTCACGTAATTGTTGTCGAGATTTATTGAGTGCACTCTTTTCGTTCTCAATTCTTGCTCTATGTGCTTCAATTTCTTCTGCAACTAATTGTGATTTACCAGATTCAATATTTTTCAGGATATTGTTCAATTCGTTCTGCATCTCAGTCACAATCGTTTCTTCTTTGCACATTTCCTCACCTACTCCGGTTTCCGACCCAATACGTCTCTTGTCGCACACAACTCCGCGTTTTGCTTGTCAGCTTCAGCAACTCCAGCCTCAAAATCACCCCAAGAGTCGATCGCAAGGAACCTCGTCTTCCCATGTGCCATTAGTTTACCGACAGTGGGTCGATTCTCTTTGGGGACATCGGGAATGTCAATTTCCCTTGTCTGCTTTTTTCGTTGAATGTCCGAATCACCACCATCTTCGAGCTTCTTGAGGTGATCTCCAGCCTCTTTCAGTGCGAAACACCATGATTTTAGTTCATTTATCAAACGAATTTCGTCTGGCAACTTCGCAGTCACTTTGTCGAGTTTCTTGAGTTCTTTTTCACCTTTCTTATCATGTGTGGCAAGACGTTCACGAATGTATCCGTCCGCTTTCTCAGCCTTTTGAATTGCCTCGGAGAACTGCCTCTCGATGAGATCAGGTTTGGCGTCCTTGGGCGGACACGGTGGGACATTGTTCCAAGTCCACTTCACCGACTTGGCAAGTGGTTCGCATTGCGGTCTTGTATTTACGTGTGGTTCAAACTCAAAAAGCCGTTTCTGGTCCCACGGTGTAACGGTTTTTGTACCGATATCAATGGTTTGGGTTTCCATAATTTGTACCTTGGTTTTTCCATTTTGAAGTCGCACTTCACTACCTACCTCCAATGTAGATAATGTAACATCATTCATCAAATTCCATTCAGCCTTTCCTACTGATTTCGATATTATTGAATTGAATGCTTTTGACTGATTTTCATCAAGGCGTAGAGCTGTTTGGTGATCCGCTTGCATTTTTGCATCTGGCAACCAATCGAAGAGCCATCCCTTCGATCCTTCTGAGGCGACTAAGGCAACGATTTTTGTCGCGTTAGAGTCGGCTGCGATAGTGCCAGAACGAACTTCTCCAGGAGATGTTAGCAAAGCTGAGTGCAATCGACGATCGATTTCAACCCCGCCTATTTCCTTCAAATCAACGGCAGAGAATCCAATTGCCGCAAACTCCTCAACATCTCTAATTCCCTCAAAGAATTTGACACCTTCATTCTTGGCTCTCAGACTGATTTCCGTATTTACTGGCATTGGGATTAGTGATGCCTGCAATGGTTTATTATCCTGTGGAGCCTTTAGATGATTGGTGCAGCGTGTTTCTGATCTTGGCCCATTTGATGACCAAAACAACCACGAGACATAGTGTGCCAATTGACTGGCTTGATCCTTGTTAAGAGTGAGCCCCCATGCAGTGCCTTCAACTCGCAATGAACGGTCTAACGCTGTTCCAGATTGCATCAGAATTCCTTTCGCATCAGGTGTTTCACCGTCTATTAGAATCAGACTTGGAACTCCCTTGGATGAACGGCGACAGAGAAGATGTTCTGCCATCTCTTTAGAATCTCCTTTCAACCAATCATCGAACCCTTCACTTGACAATAAAACATAGACTCTCACACCATTATTTGCAGCGTTCACAAGTTCCTGAGCAAAGGTGGAGTCAATACGTGCAGCACTGATGACAATAGTTTTCCTTGCCTCCGGGATAATTTCGGAGATTTTAGAAAGTAACCCTTCTTCTCCTGAAATAACGAAATCACCATTAGAAGCGAAGTTCATTCGGCTATTCGTTTTTAGCCAAAGATGGACTTTATGTGAGCCGCGTTCCGTAATTGAGGTGCGAGAAATAGGAGTGATTTTAGTCATGCAACGTCCTCCTGTCCGATGGGTAGAGCCAAATCTTTTGCCGTACTAAACAACCAATGTGCCCCTTCGGGGGCGATGTTGATTGATATGAGTGAGTCTAACATTGCGGCTTCATTGTTGAACGTCATGCCTTGGAATGCCGACTCCGAGGTAATATCCCGAATCAACGCGTTTGTCTGTGAATTGGTTCTGTGAATAACATCGTTGTTATTCCAGAACAGTGTCGCAATCCAATCTCTTGCAGAATTTTCATCTCTAGCGCGTAGTTCAATGTCCTTTAGGCTAGAACTATCCCAATTACCAATACGGCCATCACTAATCTGTCCGAGTGGAATGTCAATTCTCATTCTTTCAATTGATTTTTGATCAATTGATTTTATGTCGGTTTTGAGTGTTTCCGTTGTATCATCCCATTCTTGACCGCCGCTAAGTTGGGAAGATAAAGCTGAGACGACTATTGCCTTCATTTGATCTGCAGGGGGTGACTTTTCAACATCGAGCCGTCCCTCAAATACTTGGGGTTTGTTAGTAATTCCAGCTAAGTTACCCCTTGCCGCAAACGTGGAAAATTGGCCCCCTGGCTTCCATTCACAGAGTAAGTCTATTTCCGTTGAAAGATTCAAATGTTCTTGAACAAGAGGATCTCTCTTCATCCATCTCTGCCACCAACTAGGGGGGCGCAATCTGCATCTGTTGCTTGGGTCAATTACTGAAGCGTGTTCCAAACTCTCGTTGCGAATACGTTTGATGTAATTAGATGTGTGTTCCTCGCCTAATTCGTTGTGGTCAGTACTGATGTTTGCCCATGCTTCGATATGGATTACTTTCATCCCAATTGGCTCAGGAGCGTCAATGACCCAGAGTCGGTGTGGTCCATCCTCATGGTCAAGCACTATACCATCCTTGGCGCATTTACGGCCGCGGTCAGTCAATCTATTATCAGCCCACAAGCGGTGCGCTGATTCACCTTCTTCGATAACCCTGCGCCAGGAATTAGGTTTCATCCCCAACATTTCTCTAATACTCTCTCCGTTTCTTCCAGCAAGCGAACCATCGTGTTCTGTCTGTGTAATCTTTGCTATTAGCCGAAGGTCATTTCTTACAGCAGATCGTAGAATGGGCATCGAAACATCGAGCACATGAACTTGAATCTTTTCCATTAGTTCTAATTTCACTTTGGTCTCCTCCAATATGTTCCATTGTTTTCTACTTCTGCCCCACTTGCCAAACGCTTCAACATCGGGTCGTAAGCCTTTGAATAATTAGATTTGTTGCCGATTATGAAAAGTGCTTCTCTTGCACGTGTAAGAGCAACATTGGCACGGTTAGGACTGTCAATATTTCCTTGTCTGGCTGTGTTTCGGAGACTGAGTAGAACTACATCCGCTTCTTGTCCTTGAAATTTATCGACTGTAGAACAGTATACCGTGATTGTACGGCCATCTGGTAGGTAGATAGTGCCGCGATTACCTTTCATTGTACTGGATTTATTCTTTAGGATCGAATTAGCTCGATCTCGTAATGTACGGCTTTGGTTGACATAAGGTGATAAAAGGGCAACGGTCATCGAGATTCTTTCGGCCACTTCTTCACTTTCAAACCATTCAATTAAATCCTCTAAAATTTCTGCTGCTCTCTCCGCCTCACTTGGATTGCCTTTCTCGGTTTGTTGACCTTCAACATTAACCCAGAACCTTCGTTGCTGTTGAGGCAGTGGGGTGTTATCATTATTGAGGATAAATCTAAAATCTTCTCGAGACTGTAATGTTTGTTCTGCATCAAGCAAACGCCACTCATCGGCTTGAACTCTGGGTGCATAGAATTCCTCTCTTGGAAAGCGGGAGATGCTCCAATGCATTCGATGCTGGTGTTTGATTGATTCGAACCTTGTTATCTTAGATTCCGAAGGGAAACCCAAACTGAGAGTGGTGGGGAATCTCGGAGCCAGTTCATCGGAAGCGGCGCCTTTGCCCTTCCGCCCCATGAAACCATGTTGCAGAGATTCTAGAACGGATGGCAATGAAAAACAACGAATCAACTCGACCTCTTTCGCCCAGTTTTCTTGATTCGAAGCAGCGGGTAAGAGTGTTTTCACATCATTTAGATATCTGTCCCTAAGGTCTGTGTTCTCAGATGTCTGCATCTCGTAGACACGCTGGATTCGCCAGGCCACCTGACGCCCCCAAGAAGTTGATTCGCCGTTTAATCCACGATTCATTTTGAAGGGATCCCTCTGCAGTTTTACTCCTTCATTTCGCATCATGAGGCGCTGTCTCTCCAAACTGAGACGAAACTGGAACCTAGTTGGTAATATATCGCTGGAAAGTGGGGTGTTATTATTGCCAAGCATATCGGGAGTAAGGTGAGTTGAGGGAAGCATTGAAAGTGCAAAATGTTTGGCATCGGACTCGGAAATAACAATGAGTTCACAATCCATTAATTTGAGTCGTATTCTGCCGATTTTCTCCCAATTTTCCGGTTTGAGAGATGATGTATCAATACAAAGCATTCCTTCACCGTCCCATTCGCTGACAAGCGGGGAGATGAATGCTACACTGATCTTGTCCAGCTTATCATCATGAAGGGGTTTTTCTCCGCGCATTTTCCTAGCCCTCCACTCCATTTGCATAGCGAGGACAGTTTCTGAACTTTCAATTAGGAGGCGGGGTATTAGCTGGAGATAGCGGTCATCACATACACTACGTATGTTTAAACACGCCTTTCTTAATGAAGCGGGTGGAATATTATCGTCCGATTCTAATAAATCAAGCATGCCAGCAATATCTGTTTGATCTGAGAAGGGGGGGAGTTGGGCTACATCCCCTACGAGTATCCACTTCCGACAAAAGATGGCAGGAATCAAAAATTCCGTGAAGGTGGTCTTCGATGCTTCGTCAATAATCAATACATCAAAGATGGCTTTCGGTGGCACTTGGGAATCTTTCTGGAGTACTTGCTTGATGCTGGGGTGTTGGGAGACTCCTCCAATTGTTGCACAAACTAAGTTGGAGCGGCGTAAGACCATTTCTGATAACTCCGCATCCGTAAGATCTTTGCCAGCAACACCGAGTCGTTGTTGTAAATCATCAACTTGTTCTGGTTCAGTCCATCTATGAATATCTGAATCATAAACAAGTTGATCTCTGTCCTCTGGTTTATTTCGCCACCGCATTGAATTGACAATTCTTAGGGGTTGAACAAGGTCGTTTTCTCCAAATCTTGACAAAACATTGTCAATTGATGCTTGAGTGGAGCCGCACAGTAATATCTTGTGATTATTATTGGTGTCAGATAGCAATTGAAGAATGAGTTCACCTATCGTTTCCGTTTTACCAGACCCTGGTGGCCCCTCCAAAAACGCAAAGTCCGGGGTTGAAAGTGCCTTCATTACAAATCTACGCTGTTCTTCCGATCCTTCTGCCCCACTTCCTACTCGAGTCAACCAAGGTACAATTGGGGCATTAGATGGGTTGAATTTGTTCCATGCTTTCAGATAATTGAGATCTAATCTTGTTGTCAATTCCATTAGAGGAATATGGTGCGCGAGGGGGGCTGACTGCAGCCTCTCAATCGCTGTTTTTTGATTCATTAAATCCCCTAATCCGATTGGAAGAGTCAGTTCTTTGGTGGTGGGTTCACTTGAAAGACGTATCATCTGTGCCTCACGATTTCTCTCAAGAATACTATACTCCTCCCTCCCCTCCTTAACTGACAATTTTCTAATCTCCCTGTCTTCAAATAGAATGTCCATTGGGTCAATGACTGCATTACTGTCAACATCAGCAAATGGCTTGACCCAAACGCCATCTTGTTCGATTTTCTTCCATGTAATACGTATCCCTTCAGAAGTCAGTAACTCATTAACGGTTGGCGGAGATTTGATAGTCATCTCGGTTTGGCCAGTCCAAGAATCAACTACGACTTTTGAACCATCCAATAACTGTGTTCCTTGCTTTGGTTTCCATTTTTTGACCGATATTATATTTACGCCTTTGACTTGTGATTGATTCAATTCAGACTGATGGAGAGGCAGTAGTAAGTGATTTTCATCACCTGAAATGCTGGTTTTAGTTTCCAGCACAGTATGCACAACTCCTCCGATTTGAATGGTATCGGGTAGAATATTTCCACTTTCTGCGATGACGCGAATCGGTCGACCCTTGACTAGGAGGTTGTTTCGGCCGATAAGGTCGGCATCGACTTCAATTGACACATCCAAATCGCCACGAGGGTGAAAAGACTGAATCGAAATATATTCTTCCGAATCTTCATCATAGATTTTTATGCCTGAGTTCATCTCGACGTCATCGGGCCAATTTCTGATAACTTGTTTAGTTTCACCTATTGGTTTCACGACAATGATGCAAGCCCGAGGTGATAGTTTCAAGCGTACAGGACACTCGTGTATAGGAGGAAATTCAATGTCAAATGTCAACAAGTTCTTCCTTTCTATTCGAGCTGAAATTGCCTTTAAGACAAATTTCCGATACGGTTCCAATCCGAATCGATAAGCAGCCTCCATTCCTTCCCACTTATCTCCTCCGGATATGTGTCCAAAGTGAAGTTTCTTCCAAAGTGCGCTAAAGGCCCATCTGGCCTTTTTTGTAGCCTCCATAGATTGTCCCATCGATTAACCCTCATTCGTCATCGAAAATGTTTCGTCGCTCACTGCGGAGTTTGGGGACTTCTCTCTCCCCCTCCTTCTTTACCACGCTTTCCGTTTCTCCTGAAGAGGCCATTCGAGCGCGAGCTGACGCCCACTCTCGCATCTTACCAATTCCTTCACGCATGGTTTTCGCCAACGGGTAGGTGCCGGAAATTGCACTCTCGACATCTGTTTGATTCAACCTCCTTTTTTCGCTGAAAGCAGTGAACATTCCATCTTTGACCGCTTGTTCTATTTCAGCACCACTGAACAATGGTGAACCTTTAGCCAGTGCCTTGATATCAAACACGCCAAGTATGTCCTTGTTGTGCGTTGAAAGATGAATTTTGAAGATATCTTCCCGTATTTTTCCACTCGGTAAATCGCAGAAAAATATCTCGTCGAATCTTCCCTTTCGTAGCATTTCAGGCGGCAATTGCTCGATGTTATTTGATGTCGCCAAGACGAAAACTGGGGCAGTCTTTTCCTGCATCCAAGTCAGGAAGGTACCAAGGACGCGAGAAGTGACACCACCATCCGTTTGTCCCGAACTCTGGGAACCGGAGAGGCCCTTTTCAATCTCATCAATCCAGAGGATACAGGGTGAAACGGCTTCTGCAACTCTCAGAGCTTCACGAATGTTTCTCTCTGTCTCCCCAACGATCCCACCGAAGACTTTGCCTAGGTCAAATCTAATCAATGGGAAGCGCCATAATGCAGCTGCCGCCTTTGCAGTCAGACTTTTCCCACAACCGGGAATTCCAAGTAACATCACGCCCTTTGGAGGTTCAATTCCAAATTCTGCGGCTTCCTCTGTAAACGCACCGCCTCGTTGGTTGAACCATCCCTTTAACTGATCAAGTCCACCAACACTCGCCATTGATTCAGCCGGCTGGAAAAACTCCAAAATTCCACTTTTCCTGATAATTTGTTCCTTCTCTGCATTGATGATATCAATCTCAGTTTCAGTCAATTTTCCATTTTGTGCTGCCGCCTTTGCAAAGGCCAATTCAGCCTCCATTGCAGTCAATCCCCTTGCAGATTCAAGAAGACGTTTAGTTGGCTTAATTTTACTATCAGGTAGATTGAATCTATCCTCTGCAACTGACTGCATTATGATTTTAAGTGTGTCTATATTTGGCAATGGCAAATCTAGGATGGACATTTCCTTCTCTAATTCTTGTTTGAGAACCTCAATAGTTGTCCCTAAGACCACCATTCTTTCTTTCAAACCATCCCGATTATTCATCCTTGCAGCTTTTCTCAACCACAATGTCAAATCATCCATTTCGTTGTGGTAGCGTTCTTCAAAAAGAGCATGTGCATCTTCAAGGTGAAGAACAGAGGGTTGTAAGAATCCACGAGGTCGCACAACTTCACCCCCCTCTTCGGTCTGTTCATTGTTATCGCAATCCAGATACCATTGCAGGGTCCCTCTTCCACCTTTCATTGCGCCTGTGGCTAAGTCTTCAGGAAGATTATCTCCTTTCTTCCATTCCTGGTCTTCAAAGTCCCATTCATGTAACTGATCAGTATGTGTCCATTTTAGATAACGACGTGGTTGGCTCTGCGCCTTTATGGCTTGCCTGATACGTGATTCAACTCGTTCCCATTCATGGGAGACTATCTGAACAAGGGGGGCTTGCGCCATCATCAAATTAGTTAGTTCAGTTTTGAATACTTGATTTGCATCGTGATGGGCCATAACTACACGGGTTTACTTGAATCTATTTTAACTTAGGGTTTCTATTACAAAGGCTATCCCCTTAGTAGTTCAGAGGTACCCATTCAACTGTCAAAACGACGCAACTTCAGGTTCTTCTCGGGCTCTGACTGCCTCTCTTTCTTCACCTCTTCCTCTTCCTCAACCACGAACATC
>Ga0209709_10001191_pt1 | contig 24169 bp, 23 predicted proteins | sample ArcticOcean_MG_C_2_FD_187435 | JGI IMG/M metagenome (GOLD analysis project Ga0209709, IMG submission 187435) | Marine microbial communities from western Arctic Ocean - ArcticOcean_MG_CB4_136 (SPAdes) (version 2) | ecosystem: Environmental > Aquatic > Marine > Oceanic | place: Arctic Ocean...
GATGTCAATTTGGTACCGGCGGCCGGAGTTGAACCGGCACGAGCAAAGCTCACCACCCCCTCAAGGTGGCGTGTCTACCAATTCCACCACGTCGGCATTACTTTTTACTCTGTTACAGGAACGTCGCTGTCTGTAGGCACTAAAACTTCTTCAAATTCAGGAAGCGTTTGTTGCTCTACTTGCTCAACGACGGGAATACCTACATCAGAAATGCTGCCAGCTTTCTGCTTGGCATAGATTGCCAAAGCAAAGCTGGTTACAAATAAACTAGCTGCTATAACAGCGGTAGTACGGCTCAAGAAATTACCAGATCCACTACTGCCAAATACAGTTTGTGAAGCACCACCGCCACCAAAAGAAGCGCCCGCATCGGCACCCTTACCTTGCTGAATCATGATAAAGCCAATTAAGGCTATGGCTAACAACACATGTACAATTAGAATTGCAACTTCCATTAAATTTCTCGCTTTACACTTATTGCGCTTATATAAGCACTAATCTATTTCGCCGCCTGGCCAATGGCCAAGAATGAATCAGCTGTTAAGGATGCGCCACCTACAAGGCCGCCATCAATGTCTGCTTGAGCAAATAACTCTTCAGCACTGGTGGCAGTTACACTGCCACCATATAAAATTTTCAAGCCGCTGGCTTGTTCTAGAGCCACACTCGCTATATGGGCGCGGATAGCTCGATGCACTTCCTGAGCTTCCCCTGGACTTGCTGTCAACCCAGTGCCTATGGCCCAAACTGGCTCATAAGCGATGACCGCATTAGCAAAGCTAGCACCGCCAGCGGCGTCAATAACAGCCTGAATCTGACCAGTGACAACACTTAATGTGAGGCCTTGCTTGCGCTGTTCTAACGTTTCACCCACACATAAAATAGGCGTTAACTGCGCCGCTTGAATGGCAACATACTTAGCTGCCACTTGCGCATCATCTTCTGCATAAAGAGCGCGTCGCTCTGAATGGCCAACCAGCACATAGCTAACACCAAACTCTTTAACCATGGTTAAAGACACTTCGCCAGTATAAGCTCCTTTATCAGCTGCACAAATATTTTGTGCACCGATATGAATACTTGTACCAGTTAACTCTGCCTGGGCTTGCGCTAAGTATGGAAAAGGTGGAAACACCACCAGTTCAGCATTTTTAATCGTTACCGCACCGTGTTTCAGGCCACTTAATAATTCAGTTACAGCATTTTTGCTGGCATTCATTTTCCAGTTGCCTGCAACTATCATGTGTGCCATTACTATAACCTTCCGTTAAAACAAACCAAGGGTATTCAATTTAAGCGCGCCATAATACTCAAGTTAGGGCACCTAAACAAGAGATTTGCTGTTATTACCATGCAATTAGCCTAAGAAATCACCTGGCTTACATCGTGGGCTAACTCTTGAGCATATTGGTTCACAAGATCAACATCTTCGCCTTCTACCATTACCCTTACCACTGGTTCTGTACCTGAGGGTCTGAGCAAAACCCGTCCTCGAACGCCCAAGCGCTTTTCCATGGCATTGACAACGTCATCTATGGCTGGATATTCTGCCAAATTTACCTTACTACCAAGACGTAAGTTAATGAGTTTTTGTGGCATTTTTTGCATTTGATTCTTCAGTTCATGCAACGTCTTCCGGCTAGATTGCATCGCTTGCAGGACCTGCAGAGCAGCGACGATGCCATCTCCAGTGGTGGTCAGATTTCTACAGATAAGATGGCCTGACGATTCACCACCTAAAAGCCAACCTTTTTCTTTTAGCTGTTGCATCACATAACGATCACCCACTTGGGCACGGATAAAATCTATACCTAGGTCTTTTAGTCCGAGTTCCATTCCTAAGTTACTCATTTGAGTGCCTACTACGCCACCCTCAAGTTGGCCGTTACGTTTCAGGTGAGCAGCGATAATAAACATTAATTCGTCGCCATCAACTTCGTCACCCATGTGATCAATCATAATGACACGGTCACCGTCACCGTCTAAAGCTATACCTAAATCTGCTTCTTGCAGGCGAACCACTTTTCGCAACATAGCAATGGACGTAGAGCCACAGTCCTGATTGATATTCAATCCGTCAGGGTCAATTCCAATACTAGTAACGTCGGCACCAAGTTCGTGCAGCACACTAGGCGCAATATGGTAAGTAGCACCATGGGCACAATCTAGCACAATTTTCATACCCTTCAAGCTGGTATGAGGGCCAACAGTGCCCTTACAAAACTCAATATACCGGCCTGCAGCGTCAGATATGCGCTTGGCGCGGCCTAGATTTTCCGGAGACACACACACCATGGTTTCTTGTAACTTATCTTCAATTGCCGCTTCAACTGAGTCTGATAGCTTAGTACCCTGGGCAGAGAAAAATTTAATGCCATTATCTTTATAGCCATTGTGTGAAGCGCTGATCACTATGCCAGCTTCAGCATGAAAAGTACGCGTTAAATAGGCCACGGCAGGTGTCGGCATAGGACCTAACAAGCGCACGTTCACACCTGCTGCAGACAAGCCTGCCTGCAATGCAGATTCAAACATATATCCAGAAATACGTGTGTCTTTACCAATTAGAATTTTGCTACGGCCGTGCTCTGAAAACACTTTGCCCACAGCCCATCCCAATTTAAGCATAAAGTCGGGGGTTATCGGGTATTCACCACAGCAACCACGAATACCGTCTGTTCCAAAATACTTCATACCTAACTCCTTTATGTAACCTTCCTTAGTTTGATTTAATCACTCATCATAGCTGCATGAGCCATACGGAGCGCATCTACGGTAGGGGCCACATCATGGGCCCGCACAATACGCGCGCCTCGCTCATAAGCCATCACAGAAACTGCTAGGCCACCGTGTAGTCTTTCATCAACTGGCCGATCCAATACACTGCCAATCATACTTTTACGAGACATACCCACTAACACAGGCATACCTTTGTTGGTTAATAGGTTGAGATGTTTAAGTAACTGTAGATTATGAACTAAGGATTTGCCAAAGCCAAATCCAGGATCTATGAGTATACGCTCTACTGGTATACCCACACGGTTACATTGTTTAACGCGCTCATCTAAGTAAAGGCCAACATCCCCCACCACAGAATCATATACGGGGTTATCTTGCATGGTTTTAGGATCACCCTGCATGTGCATTAGGCATACGGGTAACTGTGTATCGGCGGCAGCCTGCAAGGCACCTTCTCGCCCAAGAGCACGCACGTCATTGATGAGCCCCACACCAGCTTTAGCAGCGGCAGTAATCACCTCAGCGGTACTGGTATCGATAGACACAACGACATCTAAAGAAGCTCGGATAGCTTCAATAACAGGAATAACACGATCTAATTCTTGCTGAACTGATACAGAATCAGCTCCTGGGCGAGTGGATTCGCCACCAATATCGAGGAAACTAGCACCTTCTGCCACCATTGCACGCGCACGCACCATGGCCGCATCTAGACACAAGGACTGGTCAGTAAACAGGCTGCCGCCATCAGAAAAGGAATCAGGAGTGACATTCATCACTCCCATAACATGTGGCTCAGTTAAGTCGAGCCATTGGTCACCAAACAACATCTTAGGTTGGAGCTTCGTCGGCACCTGGCACGTCACTGTTGTCTGCATCTAGGTCAGATTCAGCAACCGTAGCCTGGTCTTCAGCTGAGGTAGCACTAGCGTTACCATCAGTATCTGAGCCACTGCTGTTACGATCTTGATCGTCCCAGCCTTCTGGTGCAGAAACTTCTTCACGGGCTAACAATTGATCTAACTGACTCGAATCGATGGTTTCGTACTTCATCAAAGCATTAGCCATGGCATCTAAAATATCTCGATTATCATGTAAAATGACGCTTGCACGTTCATAGCAACTTTCAATAATTTCTTTTATTTCGCCATCAATAGCCGCGGTAGTTTCATCAGAGAAACCTTTAGCTCCCTGACCTTGCGCACCACTAAACGGATCAGAATCTTCTGATTCATAAAGCAATGGGCCTAACTTTTCCGACAAGCCCCACTTAGTCACCATGTTGCGCGCCAATTGTGTGGCACGTTGGATGTCGTTGGATGCACCCGTAGTTACACCATCCTTGCCTAAGGTCATTTCTTCGGCAATACGACCACCGTATAGGCTACATATTTGGCTCAAGATACCTTGACGAGACAAGCTATAACGATCTTCTTCTGGCAGGAACATTGTCACGCCTAAGGCACGGCCACGTGGAATAATGGTCACTTTATAAACTGGATCGTGATCTGGCACCAAACGACCAACAATAGCATGGCCGGCTTCATGATAGGCTGTATTAAGCTTTTCTTTAGGTTGCATGACCATGGATTTGCGTTCAGCACCCATCATGATCTTATCCTTGGCCTTCTCTAGTTCATCCATACCTACGGTGCGTTTATTTAACCGTGCAGTAAACAAAGCAGCCTCGTTCACTAGGTTGGCTAAATCTGCACCAGAGAAGCCTGGAGTACCACGAGCAATAAGCTTTGGTTTAACATCGTCACCTAAGGGTACTTTTTTGAGGTGAACATTAAGAATTTGCTCACGTCCGCGAATATCTGGTAACGGCACATAGACCTGACGATCAAAACGACCAGGGCGCAACAATGCCTTGTCTAATACGTCTGGGCGGTTGGTAGCAGCAATAACAATAATACCCTCATTACCTTCAAAACCGTCCATTTCTACTAATAGTTGGTTAAGGGTTTGTTCGCGCTCGTCGTTACCGCCACCCATGCCAGCACCACGATGGCGACCTACAGCATCAATTTCATCGATAAAGATAATACATGGAGCTTGTTTTTTGGCTTGTTCAAACATATCACGTACACGGGATGCACCCACACCCACAAACATTTCAACAAAATCAGAACCAGAGATACTAAAGAACGGCACCTTAGCTTCACCAGCGATGGCTTTAGCTAACAACGTTTTACCAGTACCCGGGGCACCAGACATCAGCACACCACGTGGAATGTGCCCACCTAAACGCTGGAATTTTCCAGGGTCACGTAAAAACTCCACCAGTTCTTGTACTTCTTCTTTGGCTTCTTCAACACCCGCAACGTCGGCAAAGGTGGTTTTAATTTGATCTTCACTCATTAACCGAGCTTTACTCTTACCGAAGGACATTGGGCCGCCCTTGCCACCAGCACCACCTTGCATTTGGCGCATAAAGAACATAAACACCACAATGATAATTAAAATAGGTGCACTAGCTACCAACAGCTGTACCCAGATGCTTTGTTGTTCTGGTTGCTTGCCTACAATCTCAACTTCGTGGTCCAGTAGGTCATCTACTAACTTAGGGTCCGACAAGGCCGGCCGAACAACTTCAAAGCTGGTGCCATCACCAAACTTGCCAGTTATCATAAGGCCATCAACTTCAACATTGGTGACTTGATCACGCTGTACTGACTGCACAAATTCTGAATAGCTCACGCGATTGGGAGCAGATTCTTGGCTAAAATTATTAAACACCGTCAGCAGCACCGCTGCAATGATGAGCCATAAAACCAAATTCTTTGTCATGTTGTTCAAGTGCTAGACTCCTAATCCTCGTGTCGAGGGCGGCTTGAGGCAGTAAGAAAGGTAAACTGGGTTTACTGACCCTTAAAGCCGGTTGCCAATTGATAAACTTCTCGCGAACGTCCACGAGAAGCATCGGGTTTACGTGACCGTACGCTGGTAAAGCTGCTACGGGTGTCTTTTAATAAATCATCAAAACCTTCACCATGAAACACCTTAGCCACAAATGTGCCCCCAGGTTTTAATACACTACGGGCCATGTCTAAAGCCAACTCAACCAAATACATAGATGTTGGCTGATCAATAGCTGGGTTACCACTCATATTGGGGGCCATATCAGAAATTACAAGGTCTGCTTTTTCACCACCTAGAGCCGCTACGATCTGATCGTAGACCGCTTGTTCAGTAAAGTCACCTTGCACAAAGGTGACATCGGCAATGGAATCCATTGGCAGTATGTCTGAAGCCACCACTGTGCCTTCTTCACCTACCAGCTGCATAGCAACTTGAGTCCAGCCACCTGGGGCTGCACCTAAATCAACCACTGTCATTCCTGGGCGCATCAGCCGGTCTTTTTTACTGATTTCAAGCAATTTATAACTGGCACGAGAACGGTAGCCATCTTTTTGTGCCTGCTTTACATAGGGGTCGTCAAAGTGCTCTTTTAGCCAGTTGCTGCTGGTTTTTGATCTAGCCAAGGGTATCTCTATTGATAGGTCGAAAAGTAAGTGGGTAAATCTAGCGGCTGACAAGCGCAAACACCAGACATGCGGTATAATGTAGACCAGTTTAACACAGCCACGGGGCCCATGGCGCCCAACAATTTATCTTTGGACAACAATGAATTTAGCTCAATCACAGAAAAAACAACTTCGCTCCATTGGCCATGGCTTGCATCCGCTCGTCACTGTGGCTACCAACGGTCTTTCAGAAAACGTAATGACAGAAATCGGCCGCGCGCTGTTCGATCATGAATTAATCAAGGTGAAGTTTTCTGTGGGCGATCGTGATGTGAAAAACACCCTCATTGCAGACATGTGTAAACAAACTGGTGCCACGCTAGTGCAAGCTATCGGCAACGTTGCCCTAGTGTATTTAAGCAACCCTGACGCAGACCCTAAAAAGTCTAACTTAGAACGCTAATATTTAGACCTATAACACCGACCTCTTCTTCGTTAAGCGTGGGAGCTGTAGGTGGTTATTCACTAATTTATACGATGTGCTTAACCTCAGCAATCTCATAATCAATCATACCGCCAGGTGTAGTTACGCGCACTTCGTCACCTTCACTTTTGGCGATCAAAGCCCGCGCTATGGGTGAACCGATAGAAATCTTTCCAGCTTTAATATCAGCTTCATCTTGACCCACAATACAGTAGGTCTTTTCTTCGTCAGTATCCAAGTTAATGATAGTGACCGTAGCGCCAAAGATCACCTTGCCCGTGTGTGGGATTTGGCTAACATCAATCACTTGTACTAAAGATAATTTAGCTTCAACCTCTTGAATACGGCCTTCGCAAAAACTTTGTTGCTCTCGGGCAGCGTGATATTCAGCATTTTCTTTTAAATCGCCATGCTCGCGAGCTGTGGCAATGTCTTTGATGATTCGCGGCCGAGTGATACTTTTTAATTCCAATAACTCCGCACGCAGTAATTGCTCACCACGCACCGTCATAGGGACTTTAGTAATCGCCATAATTAATACTTCCTTACGCTGTCAGCGTAGCGTGCATATCTTGCAAGCGACGCACTTCTTGTTCTTCCCCAAACGCCAAACCTTCCATTACTGCAAGACCACCAGTTAGAGTCGTGGCGTAAGTTACTTTATGCTGCAATGCAGAGCGACGAATGAGCGATGAATCGTTAATAGCTTGGCGTCCTTCTGTGGTGTTTACCACAAAGGTAATTTCGTCATTCTTAATCTTATCAACAATGTTAGGGCGTCCTTCCATCACCTTGTTTACTAGTTCACACTCAAAACCAGCTTCAGTCAATGTTTTTTGAGTACCACTGGTAGCGACCAAAGTGAAACCAAGCTGAATTAACCCTGCTGCCAACTGGAGAGAGGCGGGTTTATCAACTTCCCGGACCGAAACAAAGGCTTTTCCAGCCACAGGCATAGATTGTCCTGTACCTATATGAGCCTTGGAAAACGCTTCAGCAAAGCTATTGCCAATACCCATTACCTCGCCCGTTGACTTCATCTCTGGGCTAAGAATTGGATCAACACCTGGGAACTTGTCAAACGGGAACACAGCTTCCTTAACGTTAAAGTACCCTGGGATGATCTCTTTAGTGAATCCGATTTCAGCAAGGCTTTTACCCGCCATAACCTGAGCACCGATGTCTGCCAAAGAAACCCCAATACACTTAGATACAAAAGGTACAGTGCGTGATGCACGGGGATTCACTTCAATGACGTATATTTCACCATCTTGCCATGCCAGTTGAGTGTTCATTAAACCAATGACCCCAAGCTCTAACGCCATACGCTTCACTTGCTCACGCATGGCCTCTTGCACATCTTGTGGCAAGTCGTATGGCGGCAACGAACAGGCTGAGTCACCAGAGTGAATACCCGCTTGCTCAATATGTTGCATAATGGCACCAATCACCACTTGCTCACCGTCGCACACAGCATCAATATCTACTTCTACAGCATTGCTCAAGAAGCGATCCAGCAGCACTGGAGAGTCATGGGACACCTGAACTGCTTCATTCATGTAGCGCTTCAGCTCAGTTTCTTTGTGTACGATCTCCATGGCACGGCCACCTAATACATAGGATGGCCGCACTACCAAAGGATATCCAATTTTTTCTGCGGCGCGAACAGCCTCTTCTTGAGTACGCACGGTAGCGTTTTCTGGCTGCAATAAACCTAAACGCTGAATCATTTGCTGGAAACGCTCACGGTCTTCGGCGCGGTCGATGGCCTCTGGGCTAGTACCCAAAATAGGCACACCCGCATTCTCTAGATCAACTGCAAGCTTAAGTGGGGTTTGACCACCATATTGCACGATAACGCCTTTAGGCTGTTCAATCTGCACAATTTCCAACACGTCTTCTAGGGTAACAGACTCAAAGTATAGACGGTCTGAAATGTCGTAATCTGTAGATACAGTCTCTGGGTTACAGTTCACCATGATGGTTTCATAACCCTGCTTACGCATGGTCAAAGCGGCATGTACACAACAATAATCAAACTCAATGCCTTGACCAATGCGGTTAGGTCCACCACCTAAAATCATGATTTTATCACGACCACTAGGGCGTGACTCGCACTCTTCTTCATAGGTAGAGTACATGTATGCAGTGTCGGTTGAGAACTCCGCAGCACAGGTGTCAACTCGTTTATAGACGGGGCGAATACCCAACTTTTGACGGTGTTGACGGAAGCCTTTTTCAGTAAGGCCTAACAACTTAGCTAGCCGAATATCTGAGAAACCCTTACGCTTAAGGCTATAAACACGGTCGTAATTAAGGTCTGCTAGGCCTAATTTGGCAAGTTTTTCTTCTTCCTGAATTAAATCATCTAGCTGCACCAAGAACCACGGATCGATACCAGAATATTCATAGATCTCTTGCACATCCATACCCATACGTAAGGCATCACCAACGTATTGAATACGATCTGCACGGGGGGTTTTTAGCTCAGCAACAATTCTACTACGGGCATCTTCTTGGGTGATGTCTAAAATAGGATCCAAACCATGGATGCCTGTTTCTAGACCACGCAAGGCCTTCTGCAACGACTCTTGGAAGGTACGGCCGATGGCCATAACCTCGCCCACAGACTTCATTTGCGTGGTTAAGCGATCATCTGCTTGAGGAAATTTTTCAAAGGTGAAGCGAGGAATTTTAGTGACAACATAATCAATGGCAGGCTCAAAAGAGGCCGGTGTAGCACCACCTGTAATGTCATTTTGTAGCTCGTCTAAGGTATAACCAACAGCCAACTTGGCCGCCACCCTGGCAATAGGGAAGCCAGTGGCTTTAGAAGCCAGAGCTGATGATCGTGATACCCGTGGATTCATCTCAATAACCACCATACGGCCATCTTCTGGGTTGACACCAAACTGTACGTTAGAACCACCTGTTTCCACACCAATTTCACGCAACACTGCCAATGAGGCATTGCGCATAATTTGGTATTCTTTGTCAGTGAGTGTTTGGGCTGGGGCTACAGTGATAGAATCACCGGTGTGCACACCCATGGCGTCAAAATTTTCAATGGAACAAATAATGATGCAGTTGTCATTGGTGTCACGCACCACTTCCATTTCATATTCTTTCCAACCAATCAAAGACTCATCGATAAGTAACTCACTGGTAGGTGATAGGTCTAATCCACGGGTACAGATTTCTTCAAATTCTTCCCGGTTGTATGCAATACCACCACCTGAACCACCCATGGTAAAGGATGGCCGAATGATGGCAGGAAAACCGATTCGCGTTTGCACGTCAAACGCTTGCTCCATGGTGTGGGCAATTTCAGCACGAGGGCACTCAAGACCGATATTTTTCATGGCCTTGTCAAAACGATTGCGATCTTCTGCTTTATCAATGGTGTCTGCATCAGCACCAATCATTTCCACATTGTACTTTTCTAACACCCCCAAGCGGTTAAGGTCTAACGCACAGTTAAGGGCTGTTTGACCACCCATAGTAGGCAAAATCGCACTTGGACGTTCTTTTTCAATGATTTTCTCTACCGTTTCCCAACGAATAGGCTCAATGTAGGTGGCGTCTGCCATGGTGGGATCGGTCATGATGGTGGCTGGATTAGAGTTCACCAAAATAACGCGGTAGCCTTCTTCGCGAAGGGCTTTACAGGCTTGAGCACCAGAGTAATCAAATTCACAAGCTTGACCAATGATGATAGGACCAGCACCAAGGATCAATATACTTTCGAGGTCGGAACGTTTAGGCATGTCAGTTATCCAATAATCTGTTGCTGTGTCATTTAGCTTTGCGAGCGGTCATGATGTCAATGAAGCGATCAAACAAAGGCGCTACATCATGTGGGCCTGGACTCGCTTCTGGGTGGCCTTGAAAACTAAAAGCCTGCTTATCAGTGCGCTCAATACCTTGCAACGAACCATCAAACAAGGACTTATGGGTAGCCCGCAAGTTGCTTGGCATGGCATCTTCTGACACGGCAAAACCGTGGTTCTGACTAGTGATCATAACCACCTTAGAATCGAGATCTTGCACTGGGTGGTTGGCACCGTGGTGACCAAACTTCATTTTCTCTGTCTTGGCACCAGAAGCCAAGGCCAATAACTGGTGCCCTAGGCAAATACCAAACACTGGAGTATCTGTTTGTAGAATTTCTTTGATGGCGGCAATGGCATAATCACATGGCTCTGGATCACCAGGGCCGTTAGACAAAAACACACCATCTGGATTCATGGCTAATACATCTTTAGCCGGTGTTTGTGCAGGTACAACAGTTAACTTACAACCACGCTCAACCAACATCCGCAAAATATTCCGCTTGACGCCATAGTCGTATGCTACAACATTAAATTGACCATCAGTCTTTTCGCGGTTACCTTCTACCAAGTCCCAAGTAGAGCCAGTCCAGTTATACGCCTCTTTAACCGTGACTTCCTTGGCGAGGTCCATGCCTTTTAGACCAGCAAAACCCTTCGCCGCTGCCAAGGCTGCAGCTTCGTCGATGTCGTCACCTGCCATGATGCAACCACTCTGCGCACCTTTTTCGCGCAAAATACGCGTAAGGCGACGGGTGTCGATATCAGCAATGGCCACAACATTGTTGGCTATTAAATATTCATCTAGGGGTTGGGTGCTACGCCAGTTACTCGCCGTTAGAGGTAGGTCTCTAATAACTAACCCAGCAGACCAGATAAACTCAGACTCTTCGTCTTCTGAGTTAGTTCCAGTGTTACCTATATGTGGATATGTCAGGGTGACGATTTGGTGGGCGTAAGAAGGATCTGTGAGGATTTCTTGATAGCCAGTCATTGAGGTATTAAACACAACCTCGCCAGTACTTTGGCCGCTAGCGCCAATAGCAACCCCTTTAAATATGCTGCCGTCTTCTAAAGCCAGAATGGCGGGAGTAGTCAATGGGGGCCTCCTCAGGTGTGGTGCATCATGCGCGCAAATATTTTTTATAGGTACAAGAAAGTGCGGCCTCTAGTCGCAAAAAAGCGAGGTGTGTAAACACGCCCCGCTTTTATATAAATGCTATGACCGGCAACTACATTTTCGTGCCTGTAAACTGGCGAAATTATACAGAACAATGCGGCCTTTTGTCTAGCAGATTCTCTACTCCAAAGCGCTTAAGCTAGTCTTTCAAACCTAACACATCTTGCATATCGTACAAACCATAAGACTGGTCCTGCAACCAAGTACAGGCGCGCACTGCGCCTTTTGCAAAGGTCATGCGGCTACTGGCTTTATGGGTAATTTCGATACGCTCCCCTTCACTGGCAAATAGAACCGTATGGTCGCCAACAACATCGCCAGCACGAATGGTTTCAAAACCAATTTCATTGGCCGTACGCGGGCCAGTTATACCTTCACGCCCATAAACTGCACATTCGTCTAAGTTACGGCCCATTGCATCGGCTACAACTTCACCTAAACGTAACGCTGTGCCAGACGGCGCATCGACTTTATGCCGGTGGTGGGTTTCAATAATTTCCACGTCGTAGCCGTCTTGAAGAACACTAGCTGCGCGATAGAGAATATCGAGCAGCAGATTAATGCCCACACTCATGTTAGGTGCGAATACTATGGGTATATGTTGACCTTGATCAGATAGTGTTTTTTTATGCTCACCACTTAGCCCTGTTGTGCCTATCACTATAGCTTTGTTGAGCCGTACACATTCAGCAAGGCTGGCTATAGATATTTCTGGATTGGTGAAGTCGATGAGAACGTCAAAGTCATCAGCAGCAGAGGCTAAAGAGTCTTTAAGGGTAATGCCTAATTTTCCAACACCCGCTAACTCGCCAGCATCAGCACCCACTAAACTGCTATTAGGTGAAACGATTGCAGCGCCCAAGGTTACCCCTGGAGCTTGCTGAACAGCTTCAACAAGCACTTTACCCATGCGCCCTGCGGCACCCATTACTGCAATTCGTGTCATGCTCCACCTCTATGGATTGCCACGCTTTACTCGCAATGACAGGTTGTTCTAGCTATCTTCGAAGAAGCTCTTAACACCTTCAAACCAAGACGATTTTTTAGGTGAATGTTTGCCTTTAGTTGCTTCCATAGTGTCATGGAATTTACGCAACAAATCTTTTTGCTCTTTGTTTAGATGTACTGGTGTTTCTACCGCCACACGACACATAAGGTCACCTTGACCACCACCGCGTACCTGCGTTACACCTTTACCGCGTAAGCGGAACATTTTTCCACTTTGTGCGCCTTCAGGGATTTTTAACTTAACACGGCCGTCTAAGGTTGGCACTTCAATTTCGCCACCCAATGCTGCATCAGTAAAGCTGATAGGCACTTCACAGAATAGATTCTTACCATCACGAGTGAAGATTTTATGCTCACGCACAGAAACTTGCACGTACAAGTCACCACTTGGGCCTCCGTTCCCGCCCGCTTCGCCTTCACCTGTTAACCGAATACGATCACCAGTATCTACGCCCGATGGAATCTTCACAGATAAAGTTTTGTATTCTTGTACTCGGCCTTCACCGTGGCAAGAGTTACAAGGATCGCTGATCACCTTACCGTTACCATGACAGGTTGGGCAGGTTTGCTGCACCGAGAAGAAGCCTTGTTGCATGCGCACCTGGCCTTGACCGTGACAGGTGCCACAGCTCTTGCTGCTGGTACCGGGCCTAGCGCCAGAACCATCGCATGGTTTACACTCTACTTGAGTAGGTATGCGAATTTCTTTAGTTGTACCACGTACCGCCTGCTCGAGGTTCAAATCCATGGTGTAACGCAAATCAGAACCACGCTGAACGCTAGAACGACCGCCACCACCAGCACCTCCAAAAATGTCGCCAAACATGTCGCCGAACACATCACCGAAACCGGCGCCACCAGCGCCACCACGAGCATTTGGATCTACACCAGCATGACCATATTGGTCATAAGCGGCTTTCTTTTGCTCGTCAGATAAGATTTCGTAAGCTTCGTTAACTTCCTTAAAACTTTCTTCTGCAGCCTTATCACCCGGATTACGATCTGGGTGATACTTCATCGCCATACGGCGAAAAGCCTTTTTGATTTCTTTTTTATCGGTGCCTTTGGCCACACCGAGAACTTCGTAAAAATCGCGTTTAGACATAGTTATTCCACTGGGCTTCTATTGTATTTTTACTACAAGAAGCAGATACAAGAACGCAGGACCTAAGCCCCGCGTTATGACATTACACCCCATTTAAGTGGCGCTAGCAGGCGGTTTAGGCTTACTTTTTGTCTTCGTCTTTGTCTTCATCTTTAACTTCTTCAAACTCTGCATCAACTGCATCGTCTGGGCCAGCTTCACCGGCACCTTCAGCACCACCTTGGGCAGCAGCATCTTCTGCATACATCTTTTGAGCAATTGCACCAGAGGCTTCTGTCAGAGTAGCAGTGGCAGTTTCGATAGCCTCCTTGTCGTCACCTTTTAGGGCTTCTTCAAGGGCATCAATGGCAACTTGTACTGCGGCTTTTTCTTCGTCTGTAGCCTTGTCGCCAACTTCTTCAATCATCTTCTTAGATGAGTGGACCATGCCATCGGCAGTGTTGCGAGCTTGTACCATTTCTTCGAATTTCTGGTCTTCAGCAGCGTTAGCTTCCGCATCTTGTACCATTTGTTCGATTTCTTCATCACTCAAACCTGAAGAAGCTTTAATAATGATGGATTGTTCTTTACCAGTACCTTTGTCTTTAGCAGACACATTCAAAATACCGTTGGCATCAATGTCGAAGCTGACTTCGATTTGTGGCATACCACGTGGAGCCGGTGGAATGTCACTAAGGTCAAAACGACCCAAAGACTTATTCTGCATAGCCTGCTTACGCTCGCCTTGGCACACGTGGATGGTCACAGCAGCTTGGTTATCGTCTGCAGTAGAGAACACCTGTGACTTCTTGGTTGGGATGGTAGTGTTCCTATCAATCACCGAAGTCATTACACTACCCATAGTTTCAATACCAAGGGTCAAAGGTGTTACGTCTAGCAACAATACGTCTGTTACGTCACCAGCCAATACGCCACCCTGAATCGCTGCACCAATGGCCACAGCTTCGTCTGGGTTAACGTCTTTACGGGGCTCTTTGCCAAAGAAACTTGTAACTTCAGCCTGAACCAAAGGCATACGGCTCTGGCCACCAACTATAATTACTTCATTGATTTCGCTGGCGTCTAAGTCAGCATCTTTGAGTGCTTGAGCACACGGCTTCAAAGTACCAGATACCAGATCTTCAACCAAAGACTCCAACTTAGCGCGAGAAATTTTCACATTTAAGTGCTTAGGGCCAGAGGCATCTGCAGTAATGTAGGGCAGATTAACGTCAGTTTGGCTAGAGCTAGACAATTCAACCTTAGCTTTTTCTGCAGCTTCTTTAAGACGCTGCAAGGCTAACGGATCGTTATGTAGATCGATACCAGATTCTTTCTTGAACTCAGCAGCTAAGAATTCTATCAATCGTAGATCGAAGTCTTCACCACCTAGGAATGTGTCACCATTAGTGGCTAACACTTCAAACTGAGTTTCGCCATCTACGTCAGCAATTTCGATAATGGAGATATCAAAGGTACCACCACCCAGGTCATATACGGCAATAGTAGAATCGCCACGGCTCTTATCAAGACCGTAAGCCAATGCAGCGGCTGTAGGTTCGTTGATGATGCGCTTAACATCAAGGCCCGCAATGCGGCCAGCATCTTTAGTGGCCTGGCGCTGCGAGTCATTAAAGTAAGCAGGCACGGTAATTACTGCTTCAGTCACAGTTTCGCCTAAGTAGTCCTCAGCAGTTTTCTTCATTTTTTTCAAAATTTCAGCAGAAATCTGTGGTGGTGCTTTGCTTTCGCCATCTACGTTAACCCAAGCATCACCGTTGTCAGCTGCTTCAATTTTGTAAGGCACCATCTTGATGTCTTTTTGCACTACGTCGTCTTTGAACTTACGACCAATCAAACGCTTAATAGCAAACAACGTATTAACTGGGTTAGTCACCGCTTGACGCTTGGCAGACTGACCCACCAAGATTTCGCCATCTCCAGCGAAAGCGATAATGGAAGGAGTGGTGCGATCACCCTCGGCGTTCTCAATTACTTTAGCGCTGCCGCCATCTAAAACAGACACACATGAGTTGGTTGTGCCTAAGTCGATACCAATGATCTTTCCCATCATAAACTCCAATTCTTAATTCACCCTTCATCAGGGTTTTGATTCAATTCTGCTCAGCCACGTTAGCGGTCTTAGGTTCAGTTTAACCTTAGGCTTAGCGCTGCTTGCTTGTGCTCTTATGTAAGGCCGTTTGCCCAAACTTCAAGTAAAAAACCTTAATTTTTCTATTTAGAAACCACTACCATGGCTGGACGCACTAGACGTCCATTTAAGGTGTAGCCTTTTTGAAACACCTCCATTACGGTGTTGGGTTCAAGATCCGGATTAGGCACGGCAGTCATGGCTTCATGCAAGTCTGGATTAAAAGGTTCGCCGTGCGGATCTAGCTGATCTACATTAAATTTCTTCAGACCGTCTAGGAGCATTTTTTGACTCATTTCAACGCCCTCAAGCAAGCTTTTCAAGCTAGCTCCCTCAGCCTTACTGGCCTCAATAGCCCGCGCTAGGTTATCCAGCAAAGAAACCACTTCCGTCATCAGTTTTTCTTGACCAAACTTATGAGCCTTAGCAACATCCTGCTCACTGCGGCGACGAATGTTTTGCACTTCCGCTTGCGCCCTCAATACATCGGCTTGCTGCTCATCTACCCGAGCAGTGGCTAATTCTAGCTCAGCCTGCACTGATTCAACGGTCACTTCCTGCAGCACTTCCTCAGTAGGCGTTTCAGCACTTTCTTCGGCTACATTGGTTTCCAGTTCAACTTCAGCTTCAGAAGGCTGCTCTTGCTCACTCATTGACTTCTCCATTACATAACTTTCGTAACCTTTACAATAAGGCTACTTGACTGCCCATCTATATGGGGACACCCCCGCGTGATTCAAGCAACTTAGGACTGGTTTTATTGGCTTTTAGACAAAAAATATTAAAGCTTACAGAAAAATACTGGACATAATACCAGTACTGGTTATACTTACAGTATAATAATTCACCGGAGCAGCACCATGTTGCAACAGCTAATTGTTCACCACTACACTTTAGTCGACTTTTTACACCTAGACTTTAGCCACAAAATGACCGCCATTAGTGGCGAAACTGGTGCTGGTAAATCAATACTTCTGGGCGCCCTAGGTTTAACCTTAGGTGATAGAGCTGAATCTGGATGTGTACGACAAGGCGCTGAACGAGCAGACATCCACGCGGTGTTCGACCTCAGCCAACTGCCTCAAGTAAAGGACTATTTAGCGGCCAAGCACCTGGCGTCAGCTGAAGATCCAGACACGTGTATACTGCGACGCATCGTCAATCAAGACGGCCGCTCCAGAGGTTATATTAATGGCAAACCAGTCAATATAACTGCCCTTAAAGAACTAGGTCGCCAACTCATTAACATACACGGTCAGCACGAGCACCAACACCTGCTCGCCCGAGACAGTCACCAAACACTCTTAGACGCCTTTGGCAATTATCCAAAACATCAAGAAGCCGTGTCCAGCATTAGCCATGAATGGCTAGAGTTTGATCGCCAAATCAAAGCCCTTACCGGCGGCCAACAACTCTCCGAAGCCGAGCAACAGCTATTGCAGTATCAAGTGGATGAACTTGTGCAGTTAAATCTATTAGAAGACGAAGTGTTAGCTCTAGAACAAGAGCACAAGCAACGAGCCAATGCTGACCAACTACTTCAAGCGGTGCGCTGTGCGTTGCCCAATAACCCACTAGATGAAGATCCTATGGCGTGCCTGCAACGCTGGCAACAACAGCTACAAAACTTTAGCCAACATAGCCCACACCTCACGGCCGCAGTAGACATGCTCGCCAGTGCAGCCATACAAATAGAAGAGAGCCAAATTGAATTGCAAAATTTCTTGCAGGGATTCGATGAAGATCCAGCGCGCCTGCAAACCCTAGAGCATCGCTTAGATCAGATTTATAGCACGGCAAGAAAACACAAAATCCAAGCTGCAGATCTACCCGAACATCTGACTCTATTACAACAACAGCTGCAACAGAATCAAGATCAAGAAGGGCAACTGGAAGCTATCCACGAACAACAAATAGCACTCGCCAACGCTTACGATGAGGCTGCCACTAGTCTGACTAAAGTAAGGCAAACAGCAGCTAAAAAACTTGAAAAAGCTGTCGGTGAGCAGCTCACTTTATTAGGCATGCCTAACTGCCGATTAGAGCTAAGCATGCAAACCAAGTCAGACATCCGTTTACAACCCCAAGGACGTGATGATATCGAAATTCTAATTAGCACCAATCCTGGCCAAATCGCCAAACCTTTGGCTAAAATCGCCTCCGGTGGTGAACTGTCCCGCATTAGCTTAGCCATTCAGGTGGTGATCGCTACCACCAGCATCACCCCTAGCCTAATCTTTGATGAAGTGGATGTGGGCATTGGTGGAGCCACTGCAGAGATTGTGGGCCGACTACTGTCTCAATTAGGCCAACATTGCCAATTATTATGCATCACCCATCTACCCCAAGTGGCGAGCCAAGCGCAGCACCATTTACAAGTAAGCAAGTCTAGCCACGGACAAGCAACACAAACTCAGGTTGCCGCACTGGATGATGATCAGAGAATACAAGAAATTGCGCGTATGTTAGGCGGTGTCAAGCTCACTCAACAAACGCTAGCTCATGCCAAGGAAATGTTAGGTACTGGTGCCTTACTTCACTAACTAGAAGGGTTAAGTGCAATTTAACAAAAAGTTAGTCCTTACTTACACCGTACAAATAGACAGTGCGACTAGTAAGGTCATAACCCAATTCAGCAGCAATTTCTTCTAGACGTTGGTTTAGAACAGGGTCGCTGAACTCTTTGATCTTACCTGATTTTATACAGACAATATGGTCGTGGCTGCCTTCAGTGGCCAATTCAAACACTGAGTTACCACCCTCAAAATGGTGGCGCACTACTAGGCCAGCAGCCTCAAACTGTGTTAAAACACGATAAACGGTGGCTAAGCCAACATCCTCACCTTGCTCCATGAGCAGCTTATAGATATCTTCTGCACTCCAATGGTCACCTTCCGTGGCTTGTTCTAGCATTTGGTAGATTTTGACACGCGGCAAGGTGACTTTTAACCCTGCTTTTCGTAATTCTTGGCTTTCTGATGCCATAGTATTGGTTACACTCTTTAGACTGTTGGGTGATTCAGGTATGATTCCGTGTCACAGACTCAACACACAGATTTGGTTAATGAAACGCTATCTTATCACGTCTCTTTTTATCGCGCTTATCGGCGGTTGTTCAAATATCGACAGCTTAGGCTTTCCTGGCGTCCATAAAATTGATATCCAACAGGGCAACCTCATCACCGATGAGATGGTAGACCTACTCCGACCAGGTTTAAGCCAGAAGCAAGTGCAGTATGTTATGGGCACGCCTTTAGTGATCGATACATTCAACCCAAGCCATTGGGATTATGTTTACCAGTACCGCCATGGTGATGGCCGCATGGAAGAACGTAAACTTAGGGTGATTTTTAAGCAAGGCAGAGTGATCCGTATCGAACAATAGTTCACGGCCATACTAGCGGCCTTGGTTAGCCTTTTAGCTGCGCTTTGGCCGCTGCTTTAGCAGCTCGGTTAGCCCTAGCCACCTTAGGATCAATCGTTAATGGACGGTATATCTCTACTCGCTGGCCCTGCATCATCTTTTCTGCCTGTGGATTTTTCACTGCTTTTCCAAAAATCCCCATAGGGGTTCCAGCAAGCTGCAAACCCTCAAACTGATCAACGATGCCCGACATCACTGCCGCATCATAAACAGTTGTTCCTTGGGGCACCTGTAAAGCCACAATTTTTTGTTGATCTGGTAGCGCAAAAGCCACCTCCACGTCGATCATGCCTACAGTTTCAGTCACGTTATTCTCACTTATATATGTTATCTGCACGTTTACAAAAGGCGTCCACCATACTGCGTGCGATAGGCGTAAACAGCCCACTCAGCGCCTTACCTTTAAGCCCTGTCACGCCGAACTCTAAGACCATTTCTACTTTACATGCATCACCCCTTAACGGCGTAAATACCCAGCTACCCCTGAGATAATCAAAGGGGCCATCTTGCAACTCTAAGGTTATTTTTTCATCTGCTAACAGCGTATTGCGTGTCACAAAGTGGTAACTTAGCCCCGCTTTACTTAGGTATAACCGTGCGCTCATCGCAGTTACGGATGACTCTATCAAATCGACTTTAGAGCAACCATCCAAAAACTCTGGGTAACGCTCAACGTCATTCACAAGCGCATACATACTGGCAGCAGAATGCATTACCAAAGCAGAGCGATTTATCGAAGCCACAGCCTTTCCTCTTGGAAACAGACTATATTAAAGTTAAAACAGCCGCCAATAAAGCAATATCATCAATTATTGCATAAATGTCACTGCAGCCGATTCTGGCTTAAGGTAGAATGCGCTCATGGCAAAGAAATCAAAAACTCAAAAGACCTCCACTGGCACAATTGCCCTCAATAAACGGGCAAAATTCGAATACCATTTAGACCAGCGCATTGAAGCAGGTTTGGTATTAACTGGATGGGAAATCAAAAGTATTCGTGATGGTCGAGCAAACCTAGTAGATTCATACGTAGTCATTAAAGATCAAGAAGCCTTCCTTGTAGGAGCGCATATTTCCCCTTTAATGACCGCTTGCACCCATGTGGTTGCAGAACCACGCCGTGAACGTAAGCTGTTGTTAAATAAGAAAGAAATATCACGTTTATTTGCCTCATCCTCACAAACGGGACAAACTATTGTTGCCACAGCCCTGTACTGGAAAGGCCATCGTGTTAAATGCGAAATTGCCCTTGCTAAAGGCAAGCAGCTGCATGACAAACGTGCCACCGAAAAAGAACGCGATTGGAGCAAGCAAAAACACCGGATCTTAATGAAAGCCTAGTTCGACTCTCGTAAGGGCGTAGTCGCTTTTAACATGGCCACGATAAGCGCATCACGTTGCTCCGAAAGCTCCTCTGGGGTTTGCTTAGCTGCTTCTGATGCCAGACCATCCACAAGCATTTCCACTGTTGATGGGTTTAAATCAATCTGGCCTAGATCATCCCACCAACGATGGAAGCTATCACTGTAACGGTCACAAAATTCGGCCATACCGCCTTTGCCTGCCCCCAAATTAAATAACATATGTGGGCCCATGGCAGCCCAGCGCAAGCCAGGTCCCGCCCAAACAGCCTTATCTACGTCTTCAACAGATGCCACACCTGACTCTACTAAATGTATGGCTTCTTTCCATAACGCCGCTTGCAGCCGGTTAGCCACATGAGCGGGCACTTCACGTCGCACCCTAATAGTGACCTTGCCAACAAGCTTATAAAAGGCTTCTGCGTGTTCCAGCACTCCATCTGCAGTCTTGTCATTGGCAACAAGCTCCACCAAGGGAATTAAATGTGGTGGATTAAAAGGGTGGCCTAATATAAAACGGGATGGATCTAACCAGCCAGCTTGCATTTCTGACACCATAAGGCCCGAAGCAGACGAGGCCACAATTGCATCAGGCAACAGATGCTCCTCTATTTCAGCGTAGAGCTGGTGTTTAATATGCAGCTTTTCTGGGGCGCATTCCTGCACAAACTGGCAGTCTTTTACCGCTTCTTTTGCACTGGTGTGAAAGCTAATTTCAGCCGGTGTGCCATGCATTCCCAGTTGTTGCAACATAGGTGCGGCAGCAGCAAGATACGACCGTACCTTCTGTTCAGCGTCTGCCATGGGGTCATAGACTTTGACCCGTAAACCAGCACAAGCAAACAGCGCAGACCAACTGGCTCCTATGACACCGGCACCTAAGACGGCAACGCTAGTGAAATGATTATTCATCACAGGTCCTATTTATTTTATCGCAGCTTTGTATGCGTTAAGTAGCATGCCATGAAAATGATGCACCGCATGCTCGCTCATTCCGTGTTCACCATCTGGGTTAGCCATGATTCGACCAGACTGAAACGCAGGTGTATTCATACCCCGCTGCACACTTTCGACTAGGTTAATATCTTCTACCTGCAGCACATCGTTAATAAATTTAAGCGCTTCTTTTTCGGCGTCCGTAACATCTGCAGTTTCGAAATAAAATTCAAATTCCTGGTAAGTTTCTTCTGCGCCTAACGGGTTGAACCTCCACACCATAAAGTTGCCTCGACCGGGGTAACGCATCAAGGCAATGTTGGGCCACAGAAACCAAACGGCATGGTCGGTTACCGCCGCATCATCAATACTATAAGCTGCATTGCCAGTGCGCATCGCTTTAGCCATATGACTAGAATAGATGCCGTGAGTTTTTACTTTGTAGGTTTGCATGTCCACCAAACTCACAAAGTCTTTATGGGCTGTGGTGCAGTGATAACACTCCAAAAAATTATCAGTGACAGCTTTCCAGTTAGCTTTGATACGGTATGATAACCGCGTGGCATAGGTAAGCTTACTGAGGTCAGGTGCATAGGCCATAATGTCTGTCGCCAACTCACCTGTTTGACTTGCTAATGAGGCAGCACCAGTATCTAAGTTAACAAACACTAAGTGACAAAAAATTTCTACTTGAACCTGATCCAAACAAACCGCTTGGGTGTCAAAATTATGCACCAACTTGGATCTTGGAGCCGCCAGCAGCTGACCTTTAAGGTCATAATTCCATGCATGGTAGGGACAAACAATTTTCTTGATATTACCTTGGCCCTTGACTAACAGGTGACCTCGGTGTTTGCACACATTGTAAAATGCCTGCAACCCTCCTTCGATATTACGCACCACAATAATAGGTTGGCCAGCGACCTCCTGAGCCACATAGTCACCAGCGTTCCGTAACGCTTCTTCATGACAAACAAACTGCCAAGATTTGGCAAATACATGTTCTTTCTCTATGATTTGGTACTTAGGTTCTATATAGCATTGGGAGCCAATGGACCAAGATTCACAAGGATCTTTAGCATAACCAAATGCAACTGCATCAAATTCTAACTGAGTTAAATGTGCAGCCACATAGGCCTCCATAAACCACTAATAGTGGTATAAATTTAAAACAAACTTGGGTTCAAAGGTGATGCTGCGGTTAAACCACCATCAACAGTGAACATCTGTCCCGTAACAAAGCGCGACTCTTCACATGCTAACCAAAGGGCCATATTAGCTATGTCAGAAGGCACACCAAAACGACCCACAGGGTGCCGAGCCAATGCATCTTTTTTTGCAGCAGTCTCATCCTCTGCAACCGCAAAGGCGCTGCCTGCCATCGCCGTCATAATCCAACCTGGGCATATAGCGTTGCACCTCACCTTAGGGCCGTGATCGACTGCAACTGAACGAGTTAAACCATGTACAAAGGCCTTGGACGCATTGTATAGCGCTAGGCCAGGATCAGCATTAAGGCCAGATACAGAACCCATATTAATGATAGAACCACCCATAGCCATAATGGGTAAGAGGCTGCGGATGGTATTGAATACCCCACGCGCATTGGCTCCCATGAGCACTTCCCAATCATCGTCAGTGGTATCAACAACGGTCTTTTCGATCTGTACTCCAGCGTTATTCACCAGAATATTCAAGGCGCCATAGTCACTTACAAGCTGCTCTTTAAGTTCTGCTACCTGTTTAGCACAACTCACATCAGTCTGCATCCAATCAACGTTAGCCGCCATATCAGAAGGTCTGCCGCCACGCCCACAAGTAATAACCTTGGCGCCTTCCCGCACAAATCGCTCAACAATAGCGGCACCAATACCTTGGCGCCCACCCGTAACAAGAGCCACTTTGCCAGATAATTGCATACAGACTCCTATAGCAGCATTTGCTGTACCTTGGGCAATCAAACCACCGTCCAGCACCCACATCTCACTAATAAATCAGGTTACCCACTATACTTAATCTTTTCCTGTGTTGTCCTGCCTCATTTTTCGACCATAATTTGATCTTCTTCGTCAGCCCCTAGACTTTCACTGTACAGAATAGCCCACATTAACAAACCATTACTGTTATAATCTTCAACGACTTAAGGGGATGACTGGATTCGACGTTGGTTACAAACCCTGCGGTGCATGTCGAGAATGTAAGGTTTCTCGTAAATCCCACCTTGCAAAAGTTATAGTCGCAAACGACGAAAACTACGCACTAGCGGCCTAAATCCCGCTTACACTGATCACTGGATGCCTGTAAACGGTTGTGAAGTGGCTCGCAGAACAGGATCGTGTGGACTCCTCGCTCGTGGAGAAAACACTAAAACCAATCGAGATCGCCTTATGCGCCCTGACACTTGGGCCGCGGTAGGTTAAAACAATAAAGTGATCTAAACATGTAGAGCCAATGGCAGAGGACTGGCGGACGGGGGTTCGACTCCCCCCATCTCCACCACA
>Ga0209709_10001192_pt1 | contig 24157 bp, 17 predicted proteins | sample ArcticOcean_MG_C_2_FD_187435 | JGI IMG/M metagenome (GOLD analysis project Ga0209709, IMG submission 187435) | Marine microbial communities from western Arctic Ocean - ArcticOcean_MG_CB4_136 (SPAdes) (version 2) | ecosystem: Environmental > Aquatic > Marine > Oceanic | place: Arctic Ocean...
TTGACACCTTTGAAGAAGGACTCCGAGCAGGTGTGGAAACCTATCACGCACTCAAAAAAGAACTGAAAGCAGATGGATTGCTCGGCGGAGTTGGAGATGAAGGAGGATTTGCTCCGAACCTACCTGCCAACGAAGAAGGACTCAAGTACATGGTTCGAGCGATTGAAAGCGCAGGATATTCAGTTGATGAAATGGGTATTGCTTTAGATGTTGCAGCCACTGAATTCCACAAAGAAGACGGATATCACATGGACGGAAAAGTTCTGTCGAGTGAAGAATTGGCCAATGTGTATTCAGGTTGGCTTGACGACTATCCTATTCTTTCTATTGAAGATGGGTTTGGTGAAGATGACTGGCGAGGCTGGACGAACTTTACCAAGCGAGAAGGCCATCGCGTACAATCTGTTGGTGATGATTTGTTTGTCACCCAATCTGAACGCTTAGCGCAAGGAATCGAACTTGGTGCTGCTAACGCCATGCTTGTCAAATTAAATCAAGTTGGAACAGTAACGGAAACACTTGAGGCTATGGACCTTGCAACTTCAAACGGATTCAATAACGTCATTTCGCATCGCAGTGGAGAAACTGAAGACGTAACGATTGCCGATCTTGCTGTAGGAACCCGTGCGGGCCAAATCAAAACCGGTGCACCAGCGCGAAGCGACCGAGTGGCCAAGTACAATCAACTGCTTCGTATCGCTGAAGATGTCGATGAGTATCGTTCTCCGTTTTGATTGCTCAAGCGTAATTTACAGCCCTTTAAGTAGGGGCTGAGAATCGACAACTCCATGAAGCGTATCTTAGCATCCCTCATATTAGCCAGCCTCGTCATGACCACCCTCCCGCTCAACGCAACTGCGGCTGAGACCGATGATATTCCAACGAATGCCGCTGCCACTGGAGTCCATGATTCATTGGTCGCCGCTCTTACACATGCCGATTTAGTTACGACACTAGAGGGCACCGGCCCATTCACAGTCTTCGCTCCGACCGATGCAGCATTTGCAGCGGCAGGCATCAATCTGGAAGATTTTGACACTGCTGAAGAAAACGCTACACTCAGCGACATACTTCTCTATCACGTTTACTCTGGTGCAGTTGCATCCAGCGATGTTACTGACGGACTGACTGTAAGTATGGTCAACGGTGATGATGCCACTTTCACCGTCGCTACTGACGGAACTGTAATGATTGGTGACGCAACCGTCACGACTGCAGACGTTCAAGCCAGTAACGGCGTAATTCACGTCATTGACAAGGTCTTGATGCCTCCAGTAGATCTGGTGGACATTCCAACAGTCGCCGCTAGCACAGGCGTACATACCGCTCTTGTTGCAGCACTTACCCAAGCAGGCTTGGTTGAAACACTTCAAGGCGCAGGTCCATTTACAGTGTTTGCTCCAACTGATGCAGCTTTCACAGCAGCAGGAATTGATCTCTCTGAACTCACAACTGAAGCAGGACTTGCAACACTAACAGACATTCTACTCTACCACGTTGTTTCAGGACAAGTGAACGCATCAGATGTGACCGACGGATTGGTTGCACCAGCAGTCAATGGCGACAACCTCACGTTTGCAGTTTCAAACGGAACAGTGACTGTTAACGGTGCAAATGTCACAATCGCAGATGTTGCCACCAGCAATGGTGTCATTCACGTCATCGATGCAGTCTTGATGCCTCCAGCAGATCCGGTAGGCCCACCAGGAGAAATTTGCTACAACATCAACACCCACATGATTGTGGCTGGAGCAGATGAAGCCACCTGTGGTGCTTTCATGTACCTCGAAAACTACACCATGAACGGTCAAGAGATTACTGGATGTTACAACTCAATCACCCATGCAGTCTCGAACGTGAGTCAAGCAGTGTGTGAGTCCTACATGTGGACTCCATCCGTTGACATCGCAATGACAGCAGGCGCAACTGGAATCCATACTTCGCTCGTTGCTGCATTGGCTCAAGCCAACCTCGTCGCTACGCTCCAAGGCGATGGACCCTTCACCGTGTTCGCACCTACTGACGCAGCATTCACCGCAGCAGGCATTAACCTCGATGACTTCACAACCGATGCACAAATTGCCGCTCTAGCAGATATTTTGCTGTTCCACGTGGTCTCAGGCCAAGTGAATGCTGCAGATGTTACCGATGGATTGGTTGCAGCAGCAGTCAACGGCGACAACCTCACATTCACTGTTTCAAACGGAACAGTGACCGTCAACGGCGCAACCGTTATCCTTGCTGATGTTCCAGCAAGCAACGGCGTGATTCACGTGATCGATGCAGTCTTGATGCCTCCAACAGATGTTGTTGAACCTGTATTGCCAGATTGTGACGTGACCGTTGGAATCGCTCCAAGCGGATTGAAATTCAGCCCATCAGAAGTGACTGTTACCGTCGGCCAAACCGTGTGCTGGCAATGGACAGATGAATCAATGGCTCACAACGTTCGAGAAGTTGATGGCGACAAATCAACAACCTATGCAGTCGATGGAGTCACCTCAGGTGCCGCCAATGTGACGGTTGATTTCCGTCACACCTTCGATGTTGACAGCACGTCATTCTATTACGCCTGTGAACCACACATGGCATCAGGAATGTTCGGCAAGGTCGTCGTAGGAGACGGCGGAATCGTCGTAGTTCCTGTTCCAGATAACGACATGGACTCCGATGAAGAATCCGTTCCTGGATTCCTCGGTGTGATGGCAACAGTCGCTCTTGCTGGAGCTGCATTTGTTTCATCCCGCCGTGATGAGTGAAATCACTCTTCAGATGAAGCCTCTTGAGGCTGTTCGTCAGGCATCATTGTCCAAACGATGATCGCTGCAAGAACAGCTACGGCTGCTGTGATGTAGCATGAACCGACCATACCTTCAACGAACGCATCTTGTGCTGAAACAATGAGCAATGCTCCATCTGTTCCGTTCTCAGCCCCGATACGCATTGCTGAAGGGAATGAGTTCATCAGGACGTCTTTGTAAGCCATGAGCGATTCAGGAATCACTAATGCCGACTGATAGATCTGGTTGAGAATACTGCCACCTATTGCGATTCCCAATGCACCGCCAATTTCACGGCTCGCATCATTGGTTGCACTTCCTACACCGGCTTTGTTGTGAGGGATTGCTTCCATAATCGCTGTTGTTGAAGGAGCCATAGTGAGTCCCATTCCAAGTCCAAGAAGGGCGAACGTCACTGCGATTTGTGCATATGCTGTGCTTCGGTCTACCAATGCGAACAACATCATGCCTGCTGCTACAAGGCAAAGTCCGAACGTGATGACTTTTCTTCGTCCGAATTTGGCTACGAATTTGTCACTGTTCGCTGCAGCAGGCATCAGACCAAGCGGTAAGGGAAAGAACCGAATGGCAGCTTCCAAAGGCGAAAGTCCTCGAACTAACTGGAAGTGCAGCATCTGCATGAACATAAATGAGAACATCACAAACATGGCCAACGCAATAGCCATCAAACCGATGCTGTACTGCCGTTGAGAGAAGAATTCCATTGGTAACAATGGATATTCGCACTTCAATTGCCATTGTACAAACGCTACACCAGTAATGAAAAAGGTAACAAAAGCGACGAGAACATTTTGGTCACCCCACCCAAGACTTGGCCCTTCTATGATGCCGTAGAGTAAAGATCCCAAGGCAACGACTGAAAGAAAGGCACCCAACCAATCGAGTGGCTTTCCAGTGGCATCCTTGGAACGAGGCACGAGTATGGCGCCCAAAATGAGAGCTACAACGATTACAGGGGCGTTAATCAAGAAGACCATTTGCCAATCATAATTCTCGACAGCCCATCCGCCAACAAGTAAGCCAATAGGTGCTCCAATTCCAGCCATTGCAGCCCAAATACCAATTGCTTTTCCACGTTCACCAGGAGGGAATACGACCAAGACCACCGATAATGTTGAGGGCATCACAAGAGCCGCACCCAAGCCCATAGCAGCACGAGCAAAAATAACTTGATTGGAAGTTTCAGCATACAAAGCCGTCCACACTGAAGCACAGGCGACAATAACTAAACCAATCTGCAGTGCGCCTTTTCTCCCGAACCGGTCTCCAAGTGCGCCCATGAGTAACAACGTACCTCCAAAGACAAGTGCATAGGAATCCATAATCCATTGCAATTGACTGTTATCAGCCTTGAGGTCTTTGGAAAGTTCTGGAAGGGCAACATTCAATGTGACGTTATTCAACATCACAATAACGAGACTGAGACTCATCACGCCAAGAATCATCCATCTGTTGTCAGGGTAATTTACTTCATGTTCCATGTCCTTTGCTTTCGCCCCCCCTTTTCAATTCAGTGGGTGAATGCACTCGCACATCGCATTTCACTCCACCATTCAAAATCAGGGGGGCGGCATATCCAAGAACAAGTGCAGGCTACAGAACATGAACAGCATGAGCGAAACTCCACGGAAAAGTCGCGATCTTGACCATTTGATGGAACAGAACTCGACTGAATTAGATTTTCTCTCTGCCTATGGTGGTTCGTCTTCGGAGGGGGACGGAGCCGCCCTTTTCTCTGCATTGCGCCGCTTTCTTAAAGCCGGAAGTGTCGCTTTTACCGTCAATAAAAAAGAAACTTCCCTGACCTTTCATTTCGGCAAAGCCTCCATCGTAGACAACGGTTGTTTGATTTCATTCAAAGGAAAAAATTTACCACTTGTGACAAGTGATCTGCAACAAGCAGGATTTATTCAGGGGAAATTAACCAAGACCAGAACATCATGTAAGGTCACTCTGGTCGAATGGGGTATTGAACAACGCAGGTTTGTCGAGCGTATGGTTGAATATCTCAATCACGGCGAATGAGTACGGTTGCCATTACAAGACTGGTTGTGGCTACAGCAAAGCCAAACCCAGGCATTGCATCACCAGAATCGATGTCACATGCTCCATCCTTGAAATCAATGCCGTCCCATCCAGTATCTTGTTGGAAATAGCATGATGACCAGGTTTTGAACCAGTCGCCATTTGGATAATTGGTGTAGGAATCATCGCTGTAAACTGCTTTCACTCTCCAATTCACATAGGTGTGGTCTGAAGGTGGCGTCACTGTAATCGAGTGGACTTTGTTATCGATTGATGCATCCATCAAGACTGGAGGGTCGCACACACCGTTATTTGTACAGACTTGTGTTGTGATCTCGAAACTGGTTCCGTTTTCATAGACGTCATCATCCATTACAACTGTGAGAGCCCATGATTGTCCATCGACTGAAGGGGAGGTGCGTTTCGAAATGGAAAACGGGACCTCATCCTCAGAGGGTGATACATCTTGTCCTGCAACGACTTCACTCCCCAGAGCCGCTAAGGGCATGAGCATGATGGTCACGATAAGCAAAACCAGCATGCTGCGGATACGCATAGTCACACCATTCCGACGTTGTATTTATGTGTAAGGTGAAAAAGCCCTCGATTACGGTTCCATGTCCCAAAGTTCATCCCCAACCCAATGGAGAGTTTTGATACCCTTTCCTTTTGACAGGTTCGTGAGGTCATCGGCGTTCATTGTTGACCACCCGATAGCGAGTGGACGTTTGTGTTTCATATCACGAATCCATACAAGATCGCCAACTTCGATACTTGCATCTGCAGCGTGAACTCCAGCCACCATGCAATCAGCACCCTTCATCAAAAAGGGAATGGCACCGTGGTCAACTTCAACCCATTTAGCTGCATCATCATGTTCAAGGAATCCACGAAGGGTGAGAAATACAAAACGTTCATTCTCTTCATTTTTCACTTCGATTGCTTTGGCTATTTTGTTGACTAAAACCATTGACCATGGCCCGTATTCGGCCATTTCAAGAAACGCGCCATCGACTTGAAGGTCGATACTGAGTGCTTGTTCAAGAGTTACGAGAAGTGGAGCGACTTTCTTTCGACGAACAGGTCGTCGTTTTTTCATACTCCAATCACGGGTCATGAACCTCACAGGCGACCTCTCTTTTTGACGCTTGGCTAAACCCCGTGCTTGATGAAGGGGAAACGCTTGGTTCGGATATGGCCCTCTGGTGCACCATCCGAACCTTCGCCAAACATGCTGCTGAATTGGGCAACCAACAGCCGGAAACACCAATTTTCTTTGTCAAACCGAATAATTGTCTTCAACGGACTGGGCCCATTTCGGTCTCTTCACATCCCGGCGAAGTCCATCATGAAATCGAATGCGTGGTACGTCTGAATGAACATGCGCAGCCTGAAGCCGTTGCCGTTGGTCTTGATCTCACCGACCGCTTAACGCAAGGTGAACTACGGACGGAGCAATTACCGTGGACGAAAGGAAAGTGCTTCCGCGGCAGCGCTTATGTTGGAGGCTTTGTTGAATGGAAGCGCTCTTTTGAATCTTTGAATGATGAAAAACAAAGTCTTTGCCTGAATCTTTGGGTGAATGACGTCTTGGTTCAATCCGCTTCTCTCTCTGAAATGACACTTTCACCAGCTGTACAAGTCGAAGAACTTCTTACTTGGGCTCCGGTTTCTGCAGGTGACTATCTGTTTACAGGAACGCCAGCAGGTGTTGGTCAACTCCATCCAAATGACCGAGTTTATGCGACACTTGAATCACAAGATGGCACCATCTTATCGTTTATTGAAACACAGTGTCAGTAGGGTTGCTTTCTTATATGCCCTGTTGGTGGCTTTGGACTGCAAGGTGGCATAATTATGGCTCAATGGCATGGTATCTCTCGACGTAAACCTAGTGGCGGACGCAAAGTACAGGCTCGTAGCAAGCGTTCTACGGAAATCTCTTCTGAGAAACAAATGGCTCTCGTTGGAGAATCAAAGCGCAAGATTTACCGCCGAACCGGTGGAAACACCCTTGTTCGCGTCATGTCCGAAAACCGTGTCTCAATTAACAATCCAAAGAAGGGAACCACAACCATCGGAACTATTCACAATGTCATCGAAAACGAATCAGACCCGAACTACGTTCGACGAAACATTCTGGTGAAAGGTGCAGTGATCGAAACCGACCAAGGTCGAGTTCGAATTACTTCTCGACCTGGCAAGGATGGCGTTATCAACGGCATTCTCCTTGACTGAAGTCGTTCCGCAGGGTTCAAGTCATTCCCGCTCTTCGGTGCAAATGGTGAATTTAAATGGACCACAATCCTGACCGAATTTGTGTTTGGCCGGGATATTTCGATACCCGTTCTTCTCGCAGAAGCGGCCGGAGAGTTCCAAAGGATTCTTCAGTTATCAAGCCAGACATTGAAGGCCTCTTTTTGGCATCACGCAAACTCGGTTTGAAAAAAATCAAGCGTGATGAAGGTGTCTCTCATCCATCCCGTCCTCATCTCAAAGAAGGAAGAATGTGGGTCTCTCGTGCAGGTTCCAAACAATCGGTCGGCGCTAATTCGAAAGAAGAACTCCTCCAACTCATTGGCGCACAATGGCGTCAAATGCAACGTGAACAAAAAGATGCATCGAATGAACGTATTGCCAAAGGGCCTCAAGCTGGCGATCGCCGGGCTCGTTCACAACGAAAAACCCAAACCAAAGATTCTACCACAAGCAAGCCAAGTTTCAAGAAACGTTCCGGTTTCAAGAAGCGATGATTCATTGTGGTACTTCGTGCAACCATCCGAAGATATCTTCTTCTGTCTCATTTTGAATGCCGACAAGGTGGTTGTATAATTGCTCAGTAATTGGGCCAGGCTTCTGGTCTCCATAGATTGCCTTCTTCTCACCTTTGGTGATTGAACCAATCGGTGAGATGACCGCTGCAGTACCGCAACAAAACGCTTCATCAGCAACCATGGCAAACTCAGCAGAAACCTTCGTTTCGATGACTTCATAGCCGTTATGCCGTGCTAATTCCATAATTGATTGTCGAGTGATTCCAGGGAGAATCGTTCCAGTGAGTTCAGGGGTGTAAAGCACGTTATCTTTGACGCAGAAGAAATTAGCTGCTCCAACTTCCTCAACATAGGTGTGGGTTTCAGCATCAAGGTAGATGACTTCCGCAAATCCAGCATCCTTTGCTTTTCGACTTGGCATCATTCCAGGAGCATAGTTCCCTATTGCTTTCACGCCTCCCGAGCCGCCAGGTGCAGCACGATGGTATTCTTCTGAAATGAGCAGGTCAATCGCAGAAACACCGCCCTTGAAGTAGGGGCCAACAGGCGTGACATACACCAAAAAAGTGTACGATGGTGCAGGAGCAACGCCCAAAATAGGACCGGAACCCATGAGTAATGGTCGGACATACATGGCACCTTTTCCAGTAGGAGGGACCCATCGCAGATTGGCTTGAACACATTGCTCAACAGCATCAATAAAAATCGATTCAGGTACAGGCGGTATTTTCAATCGATCTGCGCCACGTTGCATTCGACGAGCATTTTCTTCTGGGCGAAAGAAAACAACACGATTTTTCGAGGTTCGGAATGCTTTCATCCCTTCAAACAATCCTTGTCCATAATTCAAAACTCCAGATGCAGGAGACATTTCGATTGGTCCATAGGGCCGTAGTGTGCCCGGCATCCAAGGTTCTGTGGAACTCGTTTCAGTGAGATACATTGTATCCGTTGGGGTAAGTGAAAATGTAAGGCCGTCCCAATCAATTTCTTCCGACATCATGAGCACCTTGCCTTAGCATTTCACCCAAGGGGCTCGGGCTTTCAATCATTCCTCTCGTAAAACATGGAGAACAGGCGTGTTTTTGGAGTGTTGGCATTTATTCCCCTCACATGCAACCAAAGGCAAGACCCTTAGAGTGGGTCGCCATCCTTCATCTTGAGGTAGATTGATGACATACAAAGGAGACATTGGAGTCGTCAATGGCCGCTACCATTCGGTTGAAGCCAATCCCGAGACAGGCACTTCTGAGAAAACGGTCTTGGAAATTTTTGGCCGCAGTAAAAATGGTGAATCTGTATGCCTTCTTGTATCCGGGCTCCAACCCTCGTTTGAGATCACTCCATTGAGTGCTTGGCGTGAAGATATGGAAATTAGTGACTTCATTCTAGACCGAATCAAAAACATCGAGAATATGAACGATGTCGTAGAAGTGACCGGTCCAGTCATGAAACTTACCGACCTTGGTCATAGACCAATCTGGTCGGTCACTGCCCGACAACCCTTCTTGGTTCCCAATTTGCGCAAGACAATTGCAAAGCAATCATGGCAAATTTATTCGGGGGATATTCCTTTTCTCAATCGGTTATTTCTCGATTATGATCTCGGAATGCATATTTCAGTTCAAGGCTCTGTAGTGGACCGACGAAATGAACCTGATGAAAACCTCGAACGAACACATGCAGTCATCCAAGCAGGTGGTTCGGGGCGATATGCAGTCGATGTCACGGTTGCCTGTGACGTCACTCAACTCGAAGATTGCCATCCATTCCCAGTTCCTTTCCGGGTCTTTTCGTTTGATTTAGAAACCAGTATTGAGCATGAAACCATCCTGTGTGCTGCTGCCTGGGTCGAAGATATGGGGACTGGGACACGGCAAGAGTACTCATTTAGAGGCGATGAAGTAAGTATTATGGAAAATTTGACCTTAGTTGTTCGTAGTATGGACCCCGATATCATTACCGGATACAATATTGATAATTTTGATTTACCACGATTAAATGACCGGATGCAGGTTCAAGCGAAGTCGAAGGAGTGGAGAAAGCGCGCCCTACTGTTTGGATGGGGGAGGGTTGAACAAAGCGAATCTGAGTCAAAGCGCAGTCGTTCGGGCCTCTTTCCTCGACGCCAATCCTCTCGTGCTTGGAATCTTGCAGGTCGAAGTGTTGTTGATGCTTGGTGGCAAGCTCGAATGGCGTTGAAGCCTCAACGTGAAACTCTTTCCTTCATCAGTAACTTGTTATTTCCCGATGATAAAGAGAAACACAAAATGGATGTCGATGCTTCGAAGATGGACATGGAATGGGCCAACCGCCCAGATGAAGTGATGGAATATTGTATTCGGGATGCAGCATTACCTCTTGATATTCTGAATGCTCTACAAGTGATTCGACGCAAAGAAGCGGTTGCAGCAGTTGCCAAAGTCACGTTTGATTCTGCCGCCATTGGAAGTACAAGTCAACTGGTCGATTCATTAGTCATACGTTTAGCCGATGCAGAAAACGTCGCCGTTCCATTAACAGGCTCTGCTGAAGCCAAAGAAGGACAAATCACAGGCGGCTATGTTCACGAAGTCGATGCTGGACTTCATCCTTGGATTGCAGTCTTGGATTTCAAGAGTATGTATCCTTCGATTATGATTGGCCAGAATATATGTTACACCACTCGAATTGACCCTGCTCAACCTGACCAACCAAAAGAGGGTGAGCCTGTACATACTGCACCAACAGGTGCTCGTTTCCGTCATCAATCGGTTCGCAAAGGCCTTGTTCCACGGCTTCTTGAAAATCTAATGGAGCAACGTGATGTGCATAAGACTGCGCTCAAAGACGCTCAGAACACAGGTGATGCTGCCAAAGAAGCGTTCCATGATTCGATGCAATATGCGGTAAAAATCCTCATGAATACCTTTTATGGCGTCTTTGCCAGTGGTTTTTACCGTTTCACTCACCGTGATCTTGGCTCTTCCATTACCGCGTGGGCTCGTCATAACATCAAAGCCATCATCGCTCAATTAGAAGAAGAAGGGCATGGAGTTGTTTATTCGGATACCGATTCAATTTTCGTCCGGTCACCCGTTGCCGAACATTCGCCTTCATCGTTACGAGAAGAAGAGATTCTTGCCGCTAAAAACGGGCAGAAAGATGCTGTTGAAAAAATTGAGAAATGGGGAATTGCCAAACAATCCATGATCGATTTTGGCCTTGAGATTGCAGAACGTTATAGCCGTGATTCCGCTGTTCTTGAATTTGAAAAAGGACTTTCAGTCTTTTTCAGCCATGGGGCGAAAAAGCGCTACGTCGGGCAAGTTGTTTGGCCAAAAGAAGAAATGTTGATCCGCGGTTATGAAACGCAACGTACCGATTCATTCAACTATCTCACCTCGACCATGAAGCGCATGTTCAGCCATGCTCTTTCTGATGAAGGTGATGAATTGGTGAAATACGCACTCACTCGAGTGAAAGCACTGAAAAACTCTGAAGTTGATGCCAGTGAACTTATTCTTGCTAAATCGTGTAAAGGGCGAGTCTCTTCAAACGGGGACATCGATTTCACCAAAGATTACGCCAACCCCGAGAGTATGGCTCAAGTTCGCATTGCGAAAGCAAGAATTGCTCTCGGCCTAGGTTTTACTTCCGGAATGAAGGTCTCTTACATCGTTGCAGATGCATCTCAACGGCCAATGCGGGTCGTGCCTTGGTTGGAAAATGAAGAAAACGGCGGCATCTTGACCTATGATGGTCAATTTTACGCTGAACGTTTAGCAGCAGCATTAGGGCGAATCACCGAAGCCTTCGGTTGGACCGCGAAAGAATTGGTCTCTGGCAACAAGCAAACATCACTGTTTTCCTTCTAATTCGACTTGAAAGAAGGAAGACCTTTTGATGAAGGCACCTACAACTCATCCTATGAAGTCGGCCTCTATGCCCGTTCTCCTCGCGCTCTTGATGGTTATTTCCAGTCTTGCTGGTTGTACTGCCATCACCGGCGATAGTGATTCTGATGCCGAGGTTCTTGCTGTTTTCAGCTATTCGCCATCGTCAAATATTCGAACCGGAGACACTGTAGTTTTTGATGCCTCGAGTTCGACACCCAGTAATGGCTTGACCTATCGCTGGGATTTTGATGCCGATGGCTCGATTGATGAAACGGGTCGTTCTGCTGAATGGCAATTCGATACGACAGGTGTGAAAACCGTGGAATTGACGGTTTCAGACGGTTCAAAGTCCTCTTCGCAAACAAAAGAGGTCACCATCGCTGATGCCACAGCTCAGCCACCATCTGCAGAAATAACTCAATATGCAGATGATGAAGATTGCTCCGATGACGACATAGATGAAACGACACATATCGTTTTGTGGATTTGTGAAATGGATAAATCCATGACCGACCGTGATATTTCTGCAACCACGACCGTTACTCTAGACGCAGCAACATCCGAAGCAGGTGATTCCAGCCAATACATTACAGAATGGAACTGGGACCTTGATTCGGGAACGGACAAAGATAACGATGGTGACTCTGAAAACGATGTCGACTTTTCCGGCGAAACGATCGACTGGTCGAACGTAGCCCCTGGTGAATACGAAGTGAACCTCCATATCCTTAACAGTGCAGGTTTGACTGATTCTGATACCATCAAAGTCTATGTCAGCTATGCTGGGAAATGGTCCGATTTCGAAATGGGCGGCAACAACTCTGGAAATGCTCAAACGCTTGATTTCGATGTGAACATCGTGTATGACAAAGACCAAGGCAACACCATCCGTAAAGCCGTTGGTGAACTCACTTACCCCCAAATAGACGATGGTTGTATTGAACTCGGCGCTGGTAACTGCCGAGCGAAGCTCGACATCCATGCCCTCAATGAAGAGGATGAAGAGGCGAGTAACACCTCGAGTAAGGCCTTAGATCAACGTACCGATGGCGATTGTGATGAAGACAACAACGATTGTGTCCATCTTACACTCAGTTCATACATGTTCACCGATACCGAATCAACATACGGTGACGGTGAATGGGTTTTCCAAATCCGTAATGAAAAAGTCAATGACTTACAAGTTGAATCGTTTGTGATTCGGCTTCATTATCGTTGAAACAGTGTTTCTATTGAGATAGATGTTTAACTCTTGGCAACTGAGGACTTTTTATGCGCCGAACACGAATTGTAGCCACCATCGGTCCTGCTTGTGATGACGAGGAGACTTTACTCTCTCTGCTTCAAGCAGGCGTCAACGTCTGCCGCCTCAACTACTCACATGGTGTTCCAGATGACAAAACGCCATTGTATCAACGTATACGTTCTCTTGAAGAAAAATTGGGCCGACCAACATGTATACTCGCTGATTTACCAGGTCCAAAACTTCGCTTAGGTCGTTTTCCGGGCGTCGTAATACTGGAACGTGGTGCTTCAATCCAACTCCATTGTGGCCAGAAATCAATGGACAATGCTGATTCAGGTAAGATCCCAGTTGAATACGAAGGCCTCTCTGCAGAATTAAACGAGGGCGACCCTGTACTCATTGCTGATGGCCTGATTCGCCTCAAGGTGATTCATTCTCCACAACAACCCGGTGGCATCGTTGATTGCCTTGTCGAAGATGGAGGGATTGTAAGTGAACGAAAAGGAGTCAATGTTCCTGGAACAATGGTTGACCTTCCTGCGATCGGTCCCAACGACGAAGCTGCATTAGCCCATGCACTCAAGGCTGGAGCGGATTACATCGCGGTGAGTTATGTACGAACTGCCAAAGACCTCGAACCTGCGCAAAAAGCAATTCGTGAAGCCGGCTTACACGTACCTTTGATTGCGAAAATAGAGCACCCTGTTGCTCTTGAACACCTTGAAGAAATTCTTGATTCTGCAGATGCGGTCATGGTTGCTCGTGGAGATTTAGGTGTCGAGATACCGCTTGAAGATGTCCCTGAAGCGCAACAACGTATTATTGATGGTGCACTCACCCGAGGAAAGATTGTCATTGTCGCAACTCAAATGCTTGAATCAATGACCTTGCAACCTCGCCCGACCCGTGCTGAAGTCAGCGATGTATCAGGGGCCATTCGACATGGCGCTACTGGAGTCATGCTATCAGGAGAAACAGCATTGGGCCAATATCCTCTTGCGGCTGTTGAAACAATGGCTAAAATTGCAGTTGCGAGCGAAAAGGGACTGACTTCATCTGAACAACGCCCAAGTGTCTTGGCGAGGTTTATCTCAACTCGTTCAGTAGCGCACGCAGGCGTTGAACTCGCCAAAATCTCAAAGGCGAAACGAATCGTTGTAGCTACACAACATGGAAATGCTGCCCGCTTGGTTGCTGGCTATTGTCCAGGCATCCCCGTTACAGCAGTCAGTAATCGAATTCGTGCCATGCGCCGTTTACAATTGATTCCTGGTGTTGAAGGTTTGATGGTTGAAGAATTCGAACGCGGCTCACAGACCATGCAGGCCTCTCTTCATTCACTTCTCGAAGCAGGGACCATTGGTATTGGAGACCGAGTTGTAGCCATCTCGGGCAGTCCAAAAGCCATCTCAGGTGCAACCAGCACCATCCGTCTGTATGAAATCGCAGAAGACGGCACGATTCACGGTGCTGAGTGAATCAAAGTGGAAAATCTTTGTAAATACCTATGCTGCTGACTCTAAAGGGCGAATAGAAGCGCATATATCCAGATTCGGTTGTGTGTTGGCGCGTCGCGGTTTTCAAATAGGGGTGGTTGTTCGGAGGACTCGATAAGGAGTAATTATCATGGGAAGTCAATGGGAAGATAAGAGCAAGCCTCACCTAAACATCGTGTTCATCGGACACGTCGATCACGGAAAGTCAACAACAGTCGGACGTTTACTTTTGGACTCCGGTCATATTGAAGGCCACGTTATTGAAAAGAATGAAAAACTCGCTCAAGAGGCAGGTAAAGCCGGTTTCGGTCTTGCTTACGTCATGGACGGACTCAAGGAAGAGCGCGAACGTGGTATTACCATCGACGTTGCTCACAAAGAGTTCTTCACTCCAAACTACTACTGGACTGTTATTGACGCTCCAGGTCACCGAGATTTCGTCAAGAACATGATTACTGGTGCATCACAAGCTGACGCAGCGGTCCTCCTCTGTGCTGCTAACGACGGTGTCAACGCCCAAACCAAGGAACACGCTTTCCTTGCAAAGGTACTTGGTGTTAAGCAAATCATCGTTCACGTTAACAAAATGGATATTTCCGGTGTTGACTGGTCCGAAGAAAAGTACAAGACAGCATGTGCTGAAGTTGGTAACCTTCTCAAGATGGCAGGATTCAAGCCGGATGATATCCCAATGATCCCTGCTTCTTCTTTGCTCGGCGACAACGTTTACAACAAGTCAGAAAACTGTTCATGGTACAAGGGTCCTACACTCTTCGAAGCTATCGACAAACTCACCATGCCAAACAAGCCAGTCAACAAGCCTCTCCGTTTGCCAATTCAGGATGTCTACAAGATCTCCGGTATCGGAACAGTGCCAGTCGGTAAGATTGAAACTGGAACTTTGAATGTTGGAAAGACTGTTGTCTTTAACCCTTCACAAAAGTCTGCTGAAGTCAAGTCGATCGAAATGCACCACACAATGGTCCCTAAGGCAGAACCTGGAGACAACGTTGGTTTCAACGTCCGTGGCCTTGCACAAGTCGACATCCGCCGTGGTGACGTTGCTGGATACACTGACAACGAGCCTATGTTCGTTCGTCACGACGAAACTTTCGTTGGACAAATTCAACTTATGGATATTCCAAAGGCAGTTTCCGTTGGATACACACCTGTTTTCCACGCACACACCGCACAAGTTGCAGTTCGTTTCCTCGAACTTCTCGAGAAGACCAACAAAGCTGGTAAGGAAGCTAACCCGTCTTTCCTCAAGACTGGTGACGCATGTCTCATCCGTTTCCAACCAAACAAGCCAATGGCAATTGAGCAAATGGATACGTTCCCTGAACTCTCCCGCTTCGCTATCCGTGACATGGGTAAGACCGTCGCAGCTGGCGTTTGTTTGAAGATTGACAAGAAGTGATCCTCACTTATATTGGAATGAATCGGAGGGATCACTATGGCAGCAATAACAATCATCAAGCTTACGGGACAAAACCACCGTGATATCGATACAGTTGCAAGTCAAATCAAAACTATCTGTGATAGTGGCGGTATTACTCTTCGCGGACCGATCCCATTGCCAACACGACACCTTGTTGTTCCTGTTCGCAAAGCACCTGATGGTGAAGGCGTTGAAACATACGACCACTGGGAACTCCGTGTCCACAAGCGTTTGCTTGAAATGGACATCACTTCCGGTAAGGGCGAATCTGCTCTTCGTCAAGTGACTCGAATTCAAATTCCAGATACTGTGAGCATTGAACTTTCAATGCGCTCTGTCAACTGATTCGTTGAACGGATTGATTTTACAACACGTGGTATGCCGTAAGGCTGTTCCAAGAGGAACAGTACGATTGATTAAGAACACGGCAAAGGCCTTGCTCGTATATTTATTCAAAGTGGAGCGGCTTCAGCAACACCCGAATCAATGAGCCATTGCGCAGTTTCAGTATCGACAAAATGTATGTCGCCTTCTTCAAGTGTGAGTTCTTCTCCTGTTTTTGTGGCTATAGGTTCTGGACTTGCCATCAAAACTCGAATTCGATCAAGTTCTTCTTCGAGTACTGGTTCAATACTGGTTTCTTCTGAAACAATTGGAGTTGATGGTTCGAGCGTTACAGATGCATCCGGCTTGACCTCAGGTTCTTCCATCTCAAACATCTCAATCGAGGAGGAAGCATTCTTTGAAGGCGCTAATTCTAATGCTGCTGCATGTTTTTCATTTGAGTCGACAGGTTTTACTTCGCTTGCCACTTCCACTTTCTTCGAAACGTCTTCGGTCAAATCAGCATGAATATACTCATCCAAGTCAGGCCATTCCTCATCGATAAACCGTTCTTCTTCATCTCCAGTGGATTCGAATGCTTCTGCGGGGTGTTCACGGTCTTCAAACGCTAAATCGGGTGGAGCAGAACCTGTGAGGTTTGTTTCGATGAAAGAATCGAGTTGAACCGTGCCAGGAGCATGCCGTATTTGCCCTTGCATCGTTTCACCAGCGATTCCATTTTGCATTGAACTCCAATCCACTTCCATCTTGAATCGGTCTATTTGAACTTGCATCATATGGTAAATTGCTTTCTCCGCCGGGTCATGACGTTGCCAATCGAGTGCAGGCAAATCTTGGGTAACTCCTGGTTGAGTCGATGTCCGTAACGATTGTGATGATACGTGCTGCATCAATGCTACTAACCGCTTACGAGCTAACTCCGAAGCGATGAGTCGAATATTTGCTTGTCGCTTTTGCAAATTCTGCAAACGCATACCAGTCATGCCTTTCATCAGCATATTTTGAATCTCTAAATCTAAACTTGTGAGTAATTGATGTATCTTATTCCAAAAGTCTTGACGGGGAAGAGGGACGGGGACATGTCGATTAATTTGCAGTCGATGGGTGGCAAATAGCTGCTCTTCGATCTCGCGTGACTGAGCACTGTCAAGGTCGCCGAGGTTGGACATCGTTCACTCCTATGGCCGACATACTTTGAACCCTTCATCGTTGATTTATCAAACATCAAGCGCGCTGATTGATAATCCATGGCCAAACCTCGCACAGCGAGGTGTTTTCCCAGTGTTGAAAAATTACGGTTCATCGAACGACTTTCGAAGGTCGTCAGGTACTGCTTTTTTACTGGTCTTTTTGATGCTAAGTGGTACGCTAAGCGCTGCCTCTGACGCTTCGTTTTCGTCGACCTTACTTCCAGAACCTGTACAAGATACAACAGGCGAATTGTACTTTCATCCGGGATTGAATCAGTCAAGCGTGAATACCAGTTTATCTTCGACTGTTGTCGTTCCTTCAAATAACACTTTTTTGAGTGGAACACTTGAAGTCGAACCGCTTTGGAATGTCTCGTCCAACAATGGGACTCAATTCGGCGTCACAGCCTCGAATCAATGGAATGGAACGCATGAATTGACCAATGGTATTGGACATGGTGGGAAATTGACATTGGCTACCAATTCATCGCTTGGAACCATCACCGACTTTGAATCATCCGTTATCGTTGCACCTGGATGGATGGGGACGGGCAGCGATCACGAAGCATGGTCCATCCAACAACCAAGTCTTGTTCCTTTTTCCTCCGGTTCCGGTATGCTTGTTCCAACGAATGGCTCGAACTCAATTGGTTTTTTAGCCACGCAAGCACGAGGTGATCTTGGACCAGAGATGGAAGGATGCCTTCGCTCACCACTGATGGCAACTCCTTCTTTTGTCAAAAATCTCACCCTCTCTTTTGAGCATTGGACTGCCCTGCTTGATGACGATGCGGCATGGGTCGAAATTCGGTATGCAAATGGGACATGGGGGTTGCTTTCACCCTTCGATGGTTATTCTTCTACTTCAAACTTGAATCACTCTCCAACAACTGTTTGGAATGGGGAAGAAACCAATTGGAGTCGATCGCAATTCCAACTTGACGATTATGTCAGCGATATGCAGACAAGCGTTCAATTCCGCCTTTGCTTCCAAACAAGTTCAAGTTCTGGAATACGCGGTGGATGGTTTATTGATAATTTCGCCTTGTACAATCAAGGTGATGATTTCGGTGCATGGTTCCACGGTAATACTTCTGGTGATTACGCTGCCAATGCTTACGGTGACTTGGTGTTCCCTCTCAATCTTTCAAACGCAACTGGCCAAAATGTCGAATTGGAAGTGTGGGTGAATTGGGATATTCAAGGGGGCTCAAGTGATTATCTCACTGCGTGGCTTTCACTTGACAATGGTTCGACCTATTCGCCAATCTCGACACACCCCGGTCATCCATCCATGGGTGCAATTTGCAGTGGTCGCTGGTTCAATGGCGGTGATTCATTGAATGAATGGTGTCCTGTACGCTATTCACTTCCGTGGACCTTTAACGCTCCACAGAACGCCAGTCATGCCCTTCTTCGATTGAATGTGCAAACGAATTCACAAGTCAATTATGGTGGGACAACATCCTCTGGCTGGGAAGGAGTTGCTCTTGATGATTTGAGTGTTTGGACCAATCGGGGCACACCCTCTGAAGTCATACGTCGATTGAATAATTTCACCAATCAACCAACAGGGATGAACGGCTCAACCGATGGTTGGCTCGAAAGCCCCTCAGGACCAAATGAATGGCAATGGCTTACGCAATTCGAGCATAATACTCCGAGTACTTTCACCTATGATTTTGAATCCGGCCACGAATTACCCGTAGGTTGGTCATTATGGGCACAGTCAAATCGACGTTGGGAAGTAGGACCTACAAGCAATTCATCTGGCTTTGGCCCTGGGGTTTGGCATTCTGGAATGAACGGCGCAGGGATCTATTTGGATGATGAATATCGAAGTGATATGTGGACAGACCTCTATTCACCAGAATATCGAATTCCCGAGAATTCGACTGCTCGACTCACCTTTCGAAGTTGGATTTGTACTGAATCAAGCTGGGACGGTGGTGCAGTCTCCATTTCGACTGATGGTGGTGAGTCTTGGTGGTTTATCCCACCAACTCTTGGTACATTCCACGACCAATTGTCAACAGTGAACAGTTTCTCTCCATTCCACAACCAAGGAATTTTTGATGGGTCCTCAGTTGTTGGAGGGTGCCATAACGTTCAACGAGGCTTCGACCTCAAAGAATTTGATGTATCAAATCTCACAGGCTCCACTGTTCGTGCCAAATTCAGTTTCTTTTCTGACCAACTGATCGAGTTAGATGGATGGTATATTGATGATGCAGGAATTGAAATCGATGTGTATGAACCTGCAGGAACTTGGACTTCTGAAGTTCTGACGCCCGACCCAATCTTTGGTTGGGGGCAATTGGATGGTTTTGTCCATGAACCAGAGAATTCAACGGTGCGGTTTGACATTCTTGACGCCAATGGGACACCACTTCTAGGCTATCAGAATCAAACGCTGCCACTTGATTTGCCACTTGATGTTACTCAATTCCCTCATCTGTATGTTCGTGTACATCTGACAAGTCTTGACCGGTTAATTACGCCGTATATTGAACGATTATCAATCGGAACACTGACGTTCTTTGATGGCTATCACCTCTCACACCTTGGGGAGTACAGTGGCTCAAATCTTCACGAACTCGAAATCAATGCTGATCATGCAGTTGTATCGAAAGCAACCACGAACCTTGTGTCTCTCCTTTGGACCACGAACGCTCTCTGCCCTTTCCAAAAAGCAAAATTCCAAACGATTGCGGGTAACCTCACGACATCCCATGGCCAATACTCAGTGATTTCCAGTCAATGGGATGGTACAATCCGTCCAACACTCACACAAACCATCGAACGGCAAGGACGACCTCAATTAGCAACCGACTTTTCATTGACTTGGTTCCCTGGAGAATCACTCGCAGGTTTCCTTTTCGAACCCACTTGTGCTCGTGCACCGACTCAACCAATCATTGAGATGGGAATGGAAAGCACTGAACTCTTTTCGTGGCCCGAATCAAATGCAAGTGATGAATTTGGCTTAAACCGTAATTTCTACGGTATTGAAACACCTGATTCCACTTTGGAATCGAGTGCACAATCGCTTCAATTTTCGTATACAGGAGGAATTACGTACGCTAATTTGACTGTACTTGTTGCTCGCGATGATGGGCCAGAACAAACAGCATCATCCTATGACATCAGTTTCTTGATGGCGGTTGAAACAGACGGAACTTCTGCTTGGATACGACACGCACCGTTTTCCCAAGGAGATTCCTTTGAAGCAACATCATCGATTCAATACCACCGAATTCAAACAACAGGTACATGTCATAGCCAAACACAACTCAGTGCCCATTTGGATGCCTGCGCTATACAATTACAATTGAATGGTAATTTTACAGTTGCCTTCTCACAATTACAATTTATCCCCCATCATCAATCATTGATGACTCAACTCTCTCACCAAACACTGAACAGTATTCTCCAAAATGCATACAACGCATCACCCATATTATCGCTCGATATCCCACTTAATGTCCAAACGTCTCGAGGTTCTGTGATGGTTAATTTGAGTTATGCAATGCAAACCAAACTTGTTGACCGTATAGTACCGCCAACTCATACTCGATGGCTTCCCAAACAAACAGTCGTTTTTGAAACACAACACTGGAGAGGCGATGCTCATTCTTTGGATTGGGATGCTCCTGATTTGTCATCGATTCTTTTCACGCTCTCTTCTTCTGACTCCTATGCCGATCACTTTGTTGAAGTCGAGGCATTTAACCTCGATACTTCACCGCAATTCCGTCAACTTTACGGCGTTGGTTTTGCTTCCATACTTGAAAATCAATCCACGATACAATGCACTGTGAACACATGCTCAGTTACCTGGGCCTTTACCAGCCATTGGTTAATGGACGATGTTGACGACATCTATCTCTTCGCCAAAGGAATCGATATTGATGGTTTCTCAACAGGCCCAACCCATCTCTTCAGGCAGACCTTGTTTAACGAAATTGAGAACGATTTAGAAGTTATTAATTTCAATGTTATCGATGATTCAAATCGTATTCTAAATGATTGGTCAAATCCGCAATGGCCATTCCACCTCAAAGCAAACCAAAGTATGCAGGCTACTGGTACAGTTCGATTCGAAGGCATATTAGGGGCATATGTTGGCTTAGGGGATGCTCAAATACGTATTGATGCAACTGCTGTGGCTCCACTCAACTTGAGTGGTGGACCAGACCAATGGCTCGATGAACCAATTGAATGGAAGTCATCATGGTATGCAGACGTCGATTCAAATGGTGATTTTTCAGTTTCAATGTATGCACCTGCAAATACCGAGGCTTTACCGAGTAATACGCGGATCTTACTCTCACCTCATATTGAGCGCTCAGGCCCACTCTCCGAAAACACAGCAACAAGTGTTGACCAAACCAACCCATCGCAAGGCATTCCCTTTATCTTCGATAAAGTAGAACCCACAACAACCACTTTACTGATCTTAGATTCAGGTGGTTATGCGCCAGCTGATGGACACATTTGGACCGCACAACAAGATGTAGCATTGCGATTAATGCTCCAAGACCCTGAAGGTTTATCAAACTCTATCCAGTTCAGTTATTGGCTTGAAGCAAGCCATGATTCGAACGAAAACGGAATGATGGAAGAAGAAGAATATGTGAATCAAACGGTTACCTTCAATTCGGGTTTGACTTCAGCAGAAATCGACCTTCCACTTCTTTCATGGCAAGAGATTCTACCAGTTGGTCGACCTTCAGGAAAAGTAAGCATCGTCGTCTCAGGTTTTGATTTAGCCGGAAACAGCCTTCTCGGTGGAGGTGCTTTTGGCGAGGAACTTGATTTAGCCACCTTCCAAATCCAAGAACGATACGCTACATTGATTGATACTGAAACGCTTTCTTTTGACTTATACGAGTCATCTCTTCTGATTGGTAACCAACACACCTTTTCATTCTCGGTTACCGATGGAAACGGTCTTTCATCTCTTGATTATCTAGAATTGGCGTTGCTTAGCCGCGAACAAAGCGAAGACTGTTCAATCAAATATCATCCTCGATTTGACACCGTTACCTACGATACAGCCTGCTTTGAAATGCCACCAACTGTTGATGTGGTGAAAACACCACTACAGGCAGAATGGAACATTGAAATCAAATTTAGAATCGCATGGAACGTCAGCAATGCATCGAATTTAACCGGAACTCCTTCATTGAAAATCTTTGATGAAGGTCAAAACCTTGGTCTAGGCCTTTCCCGTTTGACTGTCTTTGATTGGTCTCTCTCCACTGAACTGTTCCTTGGTTCGGTCGGGATGACAGATCAAACTCAACCCTTCGGTGCTCTAACTGATACAGAGATATGGGTCCATGCTGATGACAATCTTCTGATCCAAACGACCCTCTACTATGCAAATACCACGAAACAAGCTCAATATCTGCCGGCATCAGTGTACTTGCAAGCAACTCTCTCTGATGGCGAACGCTCTGTCCAACACAATTCGAGTTTCTCCTTAACTGGGAATTTATCGATGTCTCTTCCTTTAGATTCTATGATTCTTCGACATCGTCAGGCAACCTTAGATTTGGAAATTATTGGGATTCCTCTTCTTCTCTCTTTCCGTACATTCAATATTACTTTTGACCAAGACTCTCCAATTCTCTCGATACCACCTGGAATTCTTTCGCACGTCGATTCAGACTCTTTTGAAGACCAAGAAGTGATTGTAAGCGTCAGTGATGAAGTAGGCATGAACCTTGATTCAGTCGTCATGCATTGGTATTTCACTCGAGGTGGAATGGAGATTGAAAACTCAGCAGGGTCTTCTTCTCTTGATTATTTGAGTGGGGCTGGGCCGACCTCTACTTTTGCTTCGAATGTAAACCTTCAGCCTTCAAATGAGTCTTTACTTGTCAAGAATGATCAATTGTTGGTTTGGTTTAGTGGTAATGACCTGTCTGGAAGAGCAATCTCAGGATTTGGAACCGAAGGCTTACCGTTAACGCCGCAATTCAGATGGATGGCTTTTGAACCGCAGTTTGAAGACATTATTGTAACACCTTACCGGCCGGTTGTTGGTGAACAACTTTCGATCTTCGTCCGCGTTTCGAACACCGGTGTTCTTTCAGGGAACATGACGGTGGAATGTTACGATGACGTTGGGCGACTTTTGGCCTCGAATTCCAGTATGATCGAAGCAGGTTCTTGGATTGATTATGAATGGGAAGTTGAGGCTTGGAAGACTGGTCGTTTGGGAATTACGGTTAAAATTGTGAATTACACTGGTAATGTCCCAATACCTGTGGCTGATGTTCAAGCCTATCAAAACCAGGACAGTCAGACCGTTACCGCCCTTGGCTTTGCAGGACTTGTATTCCTGCTCGCAAGTGGCGTTTTTGTGGCTGCACTCCTTCATCGCCGAGAAAAAAACCATCAATTTACTACACATCAAGTCCATTCTGCAATGGACCACCGAACCCTACCGCCGCCTCGTCCGAAGGATTTAGTTGATTTAACTCAAGAGGAATAGTCAAAAACAGTTGGTTCTAGCCTCAACAGCAAGCCGGGGTTCCCGAGCGGTCAAAGGGGGTGGACTCAAGATCCTCTGCGTAAAGCTTCGCAGGTTCGAATCCTGCCCCCGGCACTCCTTTTACACCCTTCCAAGTCATTCTATTCCGGTGGATATTTTCACGGTTCATTTTGATTTGAGCACCCTCGTCTATGTGGATGTTCATCTCTTTCCCTTGTATACGTGGGTACCCTTGGCAAAGACCCGACTGTGACACAGGTCGCACTCGTGGCTTCTACAATCGATTCATTTCATGGATTGCTCGCCTCGGTTCGTGGGGTTGAAGACGCCGATTCACTTGAATTGTGAAAACCACATTTGAAGTGATGCAAGTCATACCATTGCTCATGGTCGAGCGATTGCAAGTCCAATCCCGCTCTCCATTTGAGATACATCACATACTGGCCGGTTTGGAAG
>Ga0209709_10001193_pt1 | contig 24125 bp, 24 predicted proteins | sample ArcticOcean_MG_C_2_FD_187435 | JGI IMG/M metagenome (GOLD analysis project Ga0209709, IMG submission 187435) | Marine microbial communities from western Arctic Ocean - ArcticOcean_MG_CB4_136 (SPAdes) (version 2) | ecosystem: Environmental > Aquatic > Marine > Oceanic | place: Arctic Ocean...
AAAGTTAATGTAATCAACAACTTCTTGAAACTTTTCATCAGGAATATCTTTATATGAGTTGCCAAACTTCTCTTTGACACATATAGCAACATGAGCGTAGGGGTTTCTTCCTTTAGGGTGATTTGGATGACTTGGTAATTGACCAACTAAATAATCTCCAGCTTCCTGGATCATTTTCCACAGTTTACTTGTGTTTTCTTTGTTCATCAAAGTTAGATTAATCCCTAAAGTTTAAAAATTCTATAGGAAGACCAATATCAATAGCACTTATTACTGACATAGCTTCTTGAAGGTCATCTCTCTTTTTTCCTTCAGCTCTTAATTCTTCTCCTTGAATCTTAATTTGGATTTTAAGTTTTAGTTTTTTTATATCAGCAATAATTTTTTTAGCATTTTCTTGGCTAATACCTTCTTCTAATTCACTGATTTGCCTGATGGTTGCACCTGTAGCATTTTCTGAATTTTTAATAATTATTACTCTTGGATCCACTTTTCTTCTTATAAGATGAATTTGTAGTAATTCATTTACTTGTTTTAATTTTAATTCATCAGGCGCTAGTATAGTGATTACCTTATCATTTCTTTCAATTGAAATATTAAGTCCTTTAAAATCATATCGGTTACCAATTTCTCTTAAGCAATTAGCAAGAGCATTATCAAATTCTTGATAATTAATTTTACTTATTACATCAAATGAAGGCATAATTTTTTATTATTTATACAATAAAGTATTTTTTAATAAGGACAATCACCATTTTGTAAAAATAGGTGATTAAAGTAGGTTTTATTAATAAATGGGATTAGTGTGCAATTTATTTTTTTATAATAAAAGAGGGTCTTGAATAATATTGCAACTTCTCAATTTTGTAATTTTTATTTTTTAAAAAGATATCAACTGCTTCTGTTGCACCAGATATTTGAGCATAATCATCCAACAAGATAATACCTCCCTTAACAACTTTATCAAAAAGCTTTTCTAGAACAAAAAGAGTTGGACGAAAAACATCTAAGTCAAGGTGTAACAATGAAATCTTTATATGTTTATTTTTTTTTAAAAATAAAGGTAAGGTTTTTACAACATCTCCTTCAATAAGGTCAAAATTAGAGTTTTTATTATTAATAAAAATCTCTTCTAATTCATCTTTACTGATTCCAGAGCCAACCAGACCTGTAAATTTTTTTGCAAAAAGCTTATCTTCTTTTTTTCCTTTTGATGTAAATTTTCCAAAATCATCAAAACCAATTATTCTTCTACTTTCTTCATTTTCTAATATTTTTCTAAAAGATAAAAATTTAGCTAAGGAGGCACCTTTAAAAACACCAAATTCAAGGATATCTCCAGGGAGTTCTAAAATCAGTTTATATATTTCGTAGTGATAAATAAATTTTGAAATTCTAGAAAAATCTGATTTCAAATAAAATAAATTTTCAGCTTCCCATACTTCTTGATAGGTTTTGTTTTTATAGAATAATTTATTACTCATATTTTTTAGTTATATAAATTAATATTTTTTTAGCAATATTATTATTATCATAGTTATTTTGATTAAAACAAATGATCAGCCCCAACAATGCCAGACCCCATATCTTCTAAATAATAGCCATTGAGAAAGGGATTATTACTATGAAATGTTGCCCAGCAAGTTTCTTTTCCTAAAAATAATTTAATCTTTTTATTTTTATTTATATTCAAATAATGACTTCCATTATCATTGATAACTATCGTTTTTTTTAAAAACTTATGATCTTTTTGTCTCCAAAATTTGATATTTACAACTGATTTTTTAAATCCTTTTTTAGCATAACTAAAGTTTGCCAAAATTATTGAAGAATTTTTATTATTTAAAATTGGACACCATTTAAATGTTCCAGGTTTCTGAAAAATTTCAACATTTGGAACTTGAGCGTTGAAACATATATTACTTGGAACATCAAATTTATTGGGCTTTCCAATATTGAGTCCAAATTTTATTCGGTTTGGTAGTTTTCCGTTTCCATTTATCAAAATTTTTGCAAATAAATTTCTCTTACTTTTTAAAATATCTTTATTTAAAAATTTATTAATTTCTATATAGACTGGAAAAAGTAGTTTTTTTTTAATAATAAAAATAGAATAAATTTTATTTAGACATTTACCGTCTGCATCATAAACTTCTAAGTCAAATTTAATATTGGATTCTGGGTAAATTGGGTACAATACAAGTTCAGTATATTCTTTTTTCTCGTAAAAAATTGGAAAAGTTATTATAGAATCGTATAAATTTTCTCTATCTGGATTGGGCCAGTGGGAATTTTTTGTACTTTTTGATGTATCATAATAAGTATGTGTTAATGATGAAATAGATTTATCTTTTTTTATATTTCCACACAGAAATCTTGGAAAAAACCCCCTTAGATTATGCTTAATTTTTGCAGTTCCCTTTCGTCCCTCAAGAAATTTTTTTTCATATTGTGTTAGGAAATAAATAAATTTAGTTTCTAATGAATTTATTTTTTTTATAGTAATTTTTTTTTTCAGAATCTTACCTTTGAAATTTATAATTTCAATACTCATAATTTTTTTTGAAATAGAGATTTGACCATTCACAAAAGCAAAAAAAGGTAAAAAGTCATCATTAGGGATGATATCAAATCCTGCTTCAGGAACACTGATATCAGAATTTAACTTTAAATCTTCATAGTCATTATATATTCTCCCACATGTATGAACAAAAGTTGAGCTATCTTTTGATAGGTAGTTAAGTACAAAAGCAGGATAGGGAAATACCATGTCTCTTGTAGAGAAAACTTCTAACTCTATGGACCCTATAAAATCATTATTTTCATTACTAATCATTTTCTTTACTGCAATTTTATAAGATTTTATTTGATCGACGATCATAGTCTCTCTTTTTATAATTACTCCTTTCTGATTTCTAAGAGTAACTAATACTGTAACTTCTAAAATTTTTCTTTTAATCAACCAATAGCCCAAGAACAAAATATTAGTTTCTAAAAATTTATTATTAATAACAGGGAAAATTGCAGAAGATCTAAATGTTGGTTTTTTGATTAAGTCTAATTTTTCTCCATACGATTGGCTTGTTATTAAGTGTTGTTTGTAAGTTTTCATTCAAAAATGTACTAATTTATTAATAGTTCTAGTTTATCTAAAGCATTACTCATAGTATGAATACTTAACAAAATGTGACTTTCTTTACAAATTGATTTATCTCCTTTAGTTCGAGTTTAAGAGGTGTTTTTAGTAAATATCTAATGGTATATCAAACACATACTTAAAATGGAAAATTTAATTAAAAAACTAGAAGAACAAGTTACTTTTCTTCAACATGAAATAGCCCAAATGAGTGGTGAACTTTATTCTCAACAAAAAGAAATTATCAGTTTAAAAAAAGAAATTTTAAATTTTAAAAAAAGAATTGATGAATTGGATAATGGAGTTGAATCAAACCTTCTTAAAGAAGATAAAAAGCCACCACATTATTAATTTTATAATTAATTCATGATAGATAAATATGACGTTATTATAGTAGGTGCAGGAGCTGCGGGGATGATGAGTGCTATTGAGGCTGGTAAGCGTGGTCGAAAAGTACTTTTATTAGATCATGCAAAAAAAATAGGAGAAAAAATTCGTATATCAGGTGGTGGGAGATGTAATTTTACAAACATTCACACTCACCCTAGTAAATTTATTTCAAACAATCCTAAATTCGTAATATCTGCATTAAGCCAGTATACACAAAATGATTTTATAGACTTAATAAAGAAACATAATATTAAATTTCATGAAAAAAAATTAGGACAGCTTTTTTGTGATGATAGTGCACAGCAAATCATTGATATGCTACTTTTAGAATGTGAGATGGCAAAAGTAATTTTGAAAAAAGATACAATAATTACTGATATTGATAAACAAGATGATAAATATTTTGCTGTTATAGATTCTGATAAATACTTTTGTGATTCATTGATTATTGCCACAGGTGGCTTATCTATTCCTAAAATTGGAGCAAGCAAATTTGGTTACGATATTGCTCAAAAATTTAATTTAGATATTGTTGAAACACTACCTGCCTTAGTACCTTTAACATTTAGTGAAAAAATACTAGCTATTTGTAAAGAGCTTACAGGACTATCTGTTGAAGCTGTTGTTTCATTCAAAAGGAAATTCTTTGAAGAAGGAATGTTATTTACACATAGAGGGTTAAGTGGACCTTCTATATTACAAATCTCTTCTTATTGGAAATTGGGTGAAGACATTAAGATAAACTTATCACCAAAGCTTGATGTTATTAAATTTTTAAATGATAAAAAAACGTCCAATCCTAAACAAGATATAACCGTTACAATTTCAGAAATTCTTCCTAAACGACTGGCTTATATAATTTGTAATGAAAATAACGTTAGTGGAAATATATGTGAGCTATCAAATAAAATATTAGCTCAATTGAGCAAATCAATAAATGCATGGGCGATAAATCCAAAAGGGTCTGAAGGTTATAGAACAGCAGAGGTTACTTTAGGGGGTATCGACACTGATGAGATTTCATCTAAAACAATGATGTCAAAGAAACATCCTGGTCTATTTTTTATTGGAGAAGTAGTTGATGTGACTGGTCACTTAGGTGGTTATAATTTTCAATGGGCCTGGTCTTCTGGTTATGTAGCAGGCCAATATGCTTAAAGATTATTTACTGGTTTTGACTCTTCAATTTTTTTTGGTTCTTCAATAGGTTCTGTTGTTGGATTTAATTCAATTCCAGCGGGAGTAATAGTTGAAGGCATAGCAACGAATTGAGAGTCTGGGTTCTCAACTGTTTGCCTAACTCTCATTCTATAAATGCCAAACATACCTATTAAAGCATGAAAGAAAAGTAAAAATATAAAAAATCCATTAGAGCCAACAATATCCATAAATATTGAACAAAGGAATGGACCACTCATTGCACCCAAGCCAAATGTAAACTGTATACCAGCTCCAGCAGCTACAAATTTTTCTTTTGGTATATAATCGTTAGTGTGTGCACAAATTAAAGAGAACATTGGTAAGCTACAAACTGAAAATAAGATTAAAAAAATAAAAAACCATACTTTGCTTGTAGCGAGTTCACCAGGTAGATACATTTGGCCTGATGATATAATCGCAAATAAAGCAAAAATAGAAGCACCAAAAGTTGAGATGATTATTACTTTTCTCCTATCGTATTTATCAGAAAGTTTTCCAATAGGATATTGTGAGATAGCACCAGAAATTGCTAAAAGAAAAGTTACAAGCGATATTTGAAAGATAGTAAAATTCATTGATGCAGCATATACTGCTAATAATGTGAATAGTGCAGATTGAATTGTTCCATAAAAAAGAGCACTTACCATTCCAAAGGGAGAGGTCTCATAAAGTTCTTTTAAAGCCATACCTTTAATTTTTTTAAATGTAGGTGGTTTTTTTTTAGTTAAAAGAATAGGTATAAGTGCAACAGAAGTAATTATTGAAACTAATATAAATGGTTGATAATTTTGAGGACTACTAAAATTTAGTAAAAACATTCCTATACCCATTGAGCCATATAAAATAACCATATAAATAGATAAAATACTTCCTCTATTTTTATTAGTTGACCTATCGTTTAACCAACTTTCAGCAACAGTATAAATACAAACCATACTAATCCCTGTTAAAACTCTTAGAATAAACCAAATATAAGGGTTAATAAAAACTGAGTGAACCAAGATGACCAAAGATGCTAAAGATGCAAAGGCTGCAAAAACTCTAATATGACCAACACGGGATATAAGGTTGGGAATTGTTGATGCACCAATGAAGTATCCAACAAAATATCCTGACATCATAAAACCAGTAGCAGTAAGACTGAATTCTTCCTGTACAGCTCTTACACCTAGGAGTGAACCTTGAAATCCATAGGCCATCATCAAGAAGCCCATACCCAAAAACAATGCCCAAGAATTTTTTAAAACTTTATTCATAAAATTGACCGTAAGTATTTGCGATCTACTTGTAAATCAAGTCTTTATTGTGACAGATTTAAGAGTTTTTTAATTTGATGAATGAGTGCATTGTAATGGCAATAATAATGACAACTCCACCCTGTATGGTTTCAAGACTAGGTTGTTCCTTAATAATTAGCCATACCCAGATAGGTCCAATAATTGTCTCTAATAAGAAGAATAAGTTCACTTCAGCAGCAGGTATAAATCTAGGAGCTATAGTCACCAAAACAAAAGGTATAGCAACACACATAATACACATTAGTGGAACAATAATTAAGTCACCACCCGTTAGTACAAAACTCTCAATAAATAGTAGAGCAAATAAAGCTACAATTAATTTGCCCACAACAGCCGCAGGAATTAAGTTTTTATCTTTTGCAGATCTAATAGTAACAGCACCTACAGCTAAACCTAGCGCAGTTATTAAGCCCAATATATCACCAAAAAAGTTACCCAATTGTATAGAGTCATAAAATATATAAATAGCAGCAGTAAAAGTTATGAATATTGTGGTCCATGTTTTTCTATCAGGTAATTCTTTTAAAAATATTGCTCCTAGAATTGCAGATAACATAGGAGCCATAGCAATCATAACCAGTGTGTTTGCAACATTTGTATTTTGTATCGACACAACAAAGGTAATATTTGTAACTGAAAAAGTTCCTATATAAAGTAGCCCGTGATAACCACTTGAGAATAGCATCTTAAAAAAATTTAATTTATAAATTATTAACATTCCAAGAAAGACAGTAATAAAAGGTATAAGTCCTCGATAGAATACTAAACCCCAAGTATCAACGTTAGAAAGCCTGATAAATAAAGAGTCTGGTGTAATAAACATTACTGCAACAAAAGCTAATAATGAACCTTTTTGTTGTTCAGTTAAATTGTTCAAGCTCCCAAACCTTTCCAAAAGTTTTTAGCAAGATTTATATTAGTCAAATCGTAAAATGTTTTAAGTCCAGTAGGGGAGGTTACATTAATATCGCCATTTAGTTTTTGATCTATAAAATCAATACCAGAAAAATAAATATTATTTTTTTTAAGGTCTTTAGCAATTAAATTTGAAATTTTCGTTTCTATTTTTGTTAAATTAGTAGCAATAGGAATAGCTCCTTTACTCATATTGCTTAAGAAAGATCCTTTTTTAGGAACTCTAGAGATTGCACCACAAATTTTTCCATTAATTAAAAAAACTCTTTTATCTCCAAATTTAATTTTTGGTAAAAACTTTTGACACATAATATGCCCATGTTTTTTAATAAAATTTAGAATCAATTTTTTATTAATTTTTTTCTCAAAAAGATGGATATCATTTCCACTGAAACTATGAATAGGCTTGATAACAATCTTTTTATTTTTTATAAAAAATTTATTAATTTCATTAATATCCTTTGTAAAAATAGTATTTGGCATATATTTTTGAAATGCAGCTGAGTACAATTTTTCAGAGACATTCCTTATAGCTGTTGGGTTATTAACAATCTTAACTTTATCTTTGATTTTATCTAATATGTAAGTTGTTGAAATATACTCTAAGTTAAATGGAGGGTCTTGGCGTATCAGTAGATACTTACATTTTGATAAATCTAGTTTTTGCTTACTTATAATCTTAAAAAATTTTTTATTGGTATGGGTAAATTTTATATAACAGCCCTTAGCTACCACTTTATCGCTTATTATCGAAAGGTTTTTCGGCTCATAATAGAATATTTTACAATTTCTATTTTGAGCTTCTACAGCAAGAAATATACTAGTATCACTTTTTGGGTTAAGTTCCGAAGGGTGATTTCCTTGAATAGCAACTATCTTATTTGTCATATAGTTCGTTTAAATTTTCATCTTTAGAAAATTTATTAATCATATGATCTGCGTTTGTTATTTTATTATCAATTAATTTTTCTAAGTGATTTAAAAACTTTGTTTCACTTTCACCTGATTTATTTAAAATATCTCTGCTCTCTAAACCTTTTTTAGATAAATTAAGTAATAAAGACGACCAATATAGTAAATCCTTACCCATTAATTGTGTATTAAAACCTTTTTTAGGAGCTTCTAGGTAGGCATTAATAATTTTATTTTTATCCCATTTAGAAACTAACTCAAAAGTTTCATCTAAATTTCCATATAAAATCCCCGTATTAAATGCTGGTCCAGCACATAAGCAATCCCAACCACATGTATCCATAGATCTTAATTCTATATATTTTTTTAATCGATTTTCTGTAAAGATAGTACTTAGATGGGTTGCTAAATCATCTTCTGTTGGCAACTTATTATCTATTTCTTTAATTTTTCCATTCATAAAATCTGAAAATGTATAATTTTCCCCAGACAAATACTCTTTATCGTTTTGAATGAATAGAAGGGGAAAGTTTATTGAAAAATCTGCATATTTTTCAAAATTCATATTATCAAAAAAAACTTCAGGAAGACCTCCTCTAGATGTTTCTTGCCAAACTTTTGATCTATAAGACATATAGCCACTATTTTTTTTCTCAACTATTGAAGAGTTTGCAAATAAGGCAATTGATATTGGAACAAGTGAATTAATTATTTTGAATTTTTTTACAAAATCTTCTTCTGAGTTATAATCAAGGTTTAATTGAGTACCACAAGTTCTATACATCATATCTAGACTTAGAGAACCACCATTGGGCATATCTCTAGTCATTACTTCATATCTTTGCTTGGGGTTGTCAGGAACTTCATTTAGAGTTGATATTGGATCAAAACCAGCACTAACAATTTTTAAACCAAGTTTTTTAGTAACTTGTTTTAATTCAAATAGATAATCATGAGATTCAGCACAGGCTTCATGTATATTATTTAGCTTATCACCTGATAATTCTATTTGGTTACCAGGTTCAAGTGTTATATTTTTACCTTCTTTGTGAAGGCCAATGATGTTTTGCTTTTCCATTAATGGTTTCCAACCAAACTCATTTAATGCATTAAACATTTTGAGGACCATTTTGTAATCAGCTCTTTTATTATTATTTTGATCAAATAAAAATTTTTCATGCTCAATACCAATTTTAAAATCTTTGGTACCTCTAATTCCTGAGTTAAAATAATTAATTATCTGCTCTTTATCGGTAATCATTGATTTATATATAGTGATATAAAGACTAATTTAAAGTCATTAATTAGTGACTACCAAGAAGTGTGAGGTTTTCTAGAAAAAATATTAATAATTAATGGTTCAAAATCTTTAAGTTTTAAACTTTTAAAATTTGGGTCAAATGATGTTTGATCCCATTTTTCACAAAAGTTTAAAGCATCCTCATAATACTTATGATCTTTGTATTTATCTCTTTGATTTCTGTTGCCACCTAAGTGGTGGGCATAGTAATACATTTGAAATTCTCCATGTTTTTCAATTATCCAATGAGTTTTTTCACTTACAAAAGGTTTTAGCACTGAGGCTGCGTACTCTGAGTGATTTAAGGGAGCCAATTCATCGCCAATATCATGTACTAGTGCTGCTACAATCATTTCTTCACTAGCCTTATCATTTAAAGCTCTTGTTGCTGTTTGAAGAGAGTGCTCAAGTCTTGTAATTTTATATCCTTCTAAAGTTGAATTTAATCTACTCATAAACTTCATTATCCTATTGGCAGTTCCGTTAATATATTCTTGCTCATACTTATCTAACAATAAGTAGTCATCTTTTGAGCCATGCTTCATTTCAGTAAACTTTACTGTGCCCATTTTAATTTCCTGAAGCTGTACTTAATAATGATAGTTGAGTTATTTTATCATCACCCAATGCATCAATTGGTTTTACAGGATAATCTCCAGTAAAATAATGATCTGTCAATTGAGGGTACGTGTCATTACGTTTTTCAAATCCTATTGCTCTATACAGCCCTTCAAGTGATAAAAAATCTAAAGATTTAGCACCTATGTATTCACAAATTTCTTCATTTGTTTTGTTTGCCGCAAGAAGCTCTTTTTTAGTTGGTGTATCTACTCCATAAAAATCTGGATACCTAATTTCTGGACAAGCAATTTTAACATGAACTTCTTTTGCACCAGCGTCATAAAGCATTTTAACAATTTTATGAGAAGTTGTTCCTCTAACTAAAGAATCATCTATTAAAATAATTCTTTTATCTTTAATTGTAGATTGATTAGCGTTTAATTTTAATTTAACACCCAAACTTCTAATCTTTTGACTGGGTTCTATAAAAGTTCTTCCAACATAATGGTTTCTAATTAAACCTAATTCAAAATTAATTCCTAAGTGTTGAGCAAATCCAAGTGCTGCTGCATTTCCAGAGTCTGGTACAGGGACTATTATATCTGCATCAATTTTATTTTCTTTTGCAAGCTCTATTCCTAGGTTTTTTCTATGCTCATAAGCTGACTTTCCATTTAATAAACTATCTGGTCTTGCGAAATAAATATATTCAAAAACACAGGGCCTAACTTTTCTTGGTGGGAATGGTTTAAAACTTTTTAATTCATTATTTTCAATTAAAACAATTTCACCATTCTCTACATCTCTTACGTACTTAGCACCTATAATATCTAGAGCACATGTTTCGGAAGCTAAAACGTAGCTGTCTTTTATTTTGCCAATTACCAAAGGTCGTATTCCATGTGGATCTCTAACACCTATTAATGTGCTCTGTGTAAGCATAACCAATGCGTAGCCACCTTGAATTTGAAATATAGCATCAATAACTTTATCGACTGTTTTGCTTCTTTTTGATTTTGCAATTAATTGGACAATTGTTTCGGTATCTGATGTCGTATAAAAAATTGCTCCATCTTCAACTAACTTATTTCTAAGTGTAACTGAATTGGTTAAATTTCCATTATGTGCAACACCAATACCACCAGCATTAGTATCCGCAAAGAAAGGTTGAATATTTCTTAAAGTATTTTCACCTGTCGTGCTGTATCTGTTATGCCCTATGGCATGTGTACCAAACAAATTTTTTAAAACTTTTTCTTTATTAAAGTTATCTCCAACCAAGCCAAATCTTTTTTCTGAATGATATTTTTCTCCATCAAATGATACAATTCCACATCCTTCTTGACCTCTATGTTGAAGGGCATGGAGACCCAAAGCAGTTAAGGCAGCTGCATCATTACTGTTGCTTATGCCAAATACACCACATTCTTCTTTAAGTTTTGGATTATAGTTCTTCAATTTTTTCTTTGGAATCTTGATACTTTTTTTCATTAGGAAATACTTTTATAAGATAGATACTACCTTTTTCGATGTATGGGAAGGTGAACGATTTATCAATATTAATTGGCCATTTATTATAATTATAGACGATATCTATAGCTGAAAATAAACAAACACAAATTATATAACTTCTAATAAAACCAAAAAATAAACCAAAAATAGAATCGAGTCTTCCAAGCCCAACAAACTTCACTGTCTTACTAATTCCTTTGTTTACTACCAATATTATAAAAATTACTAGAATAAAAATAGACAAGCCCAATGTTACATCAAGCACATACTCATTATCAATTATGTTTTTAAAATAGGGTTTAATCCTAGGGAATAAAATTAAAGTTACGACGTAAGCTAAAAGCCATTTTGAGGCTGAAAGTAAACTTAAAACAAAACCTTTTCTATAACATTTAATCACAGACAAAATAGTAATAATTAAAAAAAATAAATCTATAATTGAGATTGCTTCATAAAAATCTTTTAAAGCATCAATCATATTAAGTTTTATTTTCCAAAAGGTTTATTTATTAAAATAAGAGAAGGGAGAAGAGTTAACACAGAAATCATAGCAAGCAGCATTGCTATACCAGTGAATACTCCAAAATAAATTGTTGGTATAAATTTTGAAAAAACTAGAATTGAAAATCCAAACACAATTGTTAATGAAGTGTTAAGTATCGCTACTCCAACAGTAGAGTGACATACTTTAAGAGTTTCTTTATAATCTTTTGTTTTCAAAAACTCTTCTTTAAATCTGTAGATATAGTGAATACTATTATCTACGGCAATACCAATTGTAATTGCAGCGATGGTTATAGTCATCATATCAAGAGGTATTCCTAATAAACCAATAATTCCTAAAATAAAAAAAGCAGCAATAAAGTTTGGCACTACTCCAATTAAGGCCAATTTAATATTTCTAAATAAAATCATGAACATTGCAAAAATACCAATCATTACCATACCCAACGTAAGTATTTGAGATTTAAAAAGGCTTTGAAGTAAATTGTTAAATAAAATTAAAACACCAGCAAGTTTAAATTCATCTTTGTTAAGTTTTAGTTTGTTTTCTAGATCATAATTTATTTGATTTATTAAATCATTTCTTCTTAAACCATCTTGTGAGTCAATAATTCTTAGGCTAATTCTGGCCTCATTGTTCTTTATTGAGATATAAGGATCAATAATATCTTTTTTAATACTTTCGGGTATTTTTGAGTAGAGGACACCCATTTCCAATGTCCCTAAAGGCTTGTTATTATTCAGCTGTGTTGCAACTTCCACAATTGAACTAAATGACAAAACTTTCCCTACTGCCGGCAAGTTATCTAAATAGTTATGAACTGCTTGAATTTTATCAATTTTATCTTTGGTAAACCAGTATTTATCATCATCTTGATTTTCTTCATCTCCCCAATCTTCAAATTCATCACTATTATTATTATCCTTTTCAACTTTCACTTTACCTGGAAATTTTAATATAATTTCTAAAGGCGTAGTGCCACCTAATTTTTCATCAATAAGTTTCATACCTTTATATATTTCGGTATTTTTATTGAAATAATTTATAAAACTATTTTCAACTTCAAGACGACTTATTCCAACAAAACTCAAAACAATAACAAGCCCTGTAATTATAAATATAGAAATTTTATTGTTAATAGAAATTTTTCCAAAAAAAGAAGTAATTTTTGAATCACTATCTTGTTTAATCTTTATATTGTTACTAGACATGAAACCTAAGAGTGTAGGAAGTAGAGTGAATGTAATAATAAAAGACGTAATTAAACCAAAAGTCATCATCCAGCCGAAATCAATAATGGGCTTAATACCACTAAAAATTAAAGATAAAAAAGCACACACAGTTGTCAGAACAGTATAAATAATTGGCCAAAACATTTTCCCAGTTGTCATTGAAATAATTTCAAAGTTATCAAGGTTTGGGAAATCGTTTCTTAATTGCAAAAAACGAGTGCTCATATGAATATTCATTGCCATAGTCAATATTAGCATTAGAGCAATGAAGTTTGATGAAATAACAGTAACTTTCCAGCCTAAAAGACCAAGAAGACCGGTCATGATTATCACTGAAAAGAAACAACTACTAATTGGTATTATGATCCAAATTAATTTTCTAAACAAAAACCAAAGTGTTGCCATGATAAACAAAAGCACACCTAAACCAAAAACGATTATATCGCTCTTAATAAATGACATCATATCATCCGTGATCATTGGAATACCACCTAGATAAATTTTTCCAACATCTTCGTAGCTTTTAATTATTTCTCTTATTTGAGTAATATTTTCATGATTTTTTTTCTTTAAAGTATCTTTGATTATCTCTACTTCTTTTTTACTTTTGTTCTCTATGTCATCTAATTCATCTTTTTTAATATAAACAATGATACCACTAGTTTTACCATCTTCACTAATTACAAAATTTCTAAAAACTGGACTATTTAATATTTCTTTAAATCCTCTTTCTGTATCTATATTTTCATCTTTTAATGTTTTAAAACTTTCCAATCTTTCTTGAAGAGGGGCTTCGGTATTATTAAGTAAAGGAATGTCCAATAAGGTTATTACACTATGAACCCAATCTAAACTTTGAATTTTATATTTTAAACTTAAAAGGTTGTTAATAGAGGACTCTGCAACCATTTCTTCATTGGGAGAGTAAGTTAAAATTAAGAAATCTTTTGAGCCATATCTTTCAGTAATTTCTTTTAGATATTCAAGGTCAGGATCTCCCTCAATTAAAAGAGTATCAGAAGAAGCATCTAGTCTAAAATCTTTAGAAAAATAGGCAAAACTTAATAGTGTAATTAAAAGTAATACAAAAATAGACTTAGGATTTTTTAGAACAGTATTTTGGTATAAATGAGATAGCATTTAATACTATTTATATTGGATATTAGTTAATTTGAGTATCTTTAAATTTAGTAAACATTGCTTCAAATTCTACCATAACATTACCAGTAGGGCCATGTCGTTGCTTTCCAATAATAAGTTCAGCTAAATTTGAAACTTCATTCATTTTAGCTTGCCATTCAGCATGCTCAACAGTCGCTGGTCTTGGTTCTTTTCTCTCTAGATAATAAGCTTCTCTGTAAACAAACATCACAACATCAGCATCTTGCTCAATTGAACCAGATTCTCTTAAATCTGATAATTGAGGCTTGTGATCATCTCTTTGTTCAACTGCTCTTGAAAGTTGCGAAAGTGCAATCACTGGAAGTTTAAGTTCTTTTGCCATTGCTTTAAGACCTTGAGTAATTTCTGAAATCTCTTGAACTCTACCATCTCTATTATTTCCAGATCCTCTCATCAACTGAATGTAATCAACAACAATTAAATCTAAACCAAATAACCTTTTAATACGTCTTGCTCTATTACTCATTGCTGCAATACTAATGGCAGGTGTTTCATCTATATACAAAGGAAGCTCTGATATGTTTTTTGAGGTTTCGATAAATTTATCAAACTGTTCATCAGAAATTCTTCCTCTTCTGATATCGTTTGATTTAATTCTAGATTGTTCTGCTAAAATTCTAGTTGATAATTGTTCTGATGACATTTCTAGTGAGAAAAAAGCAACTGCAGATTTTTTTCCTTTTTCTTGTATTTTTTGAGCTGCATTGAAAGCTATATTTGTAGCCAAAGCTGTTTTACCCATAGAAGGTCTTCCAGCAATAATAATTAAATCTGAATTATGCAATCCACCCAATCTATCATCTAAATCTCGTAAACCAGTGGGTACACCAACAATTCCTGCATCATTTTGGTATGCTGCTGATGCCATCTCGATTGTTTGTTTCATAGCCTCATCAAATTTAACTAATGATGAATTAAAAGATCCTTTTTCAGCAAGATCAAATAGTAATCTTTCTGAATTTTCAATTATGTTTTGTCCATTAACATCAAGGGCATTTAATTTTGCTGCATCAATTGTGTTTTCAGATATTTTAATTAGTTCTCTTCTTACGAACATATCATAAATAATTCTTGAATATTCTATTGCTTGCCTTGGGGGTGTTGAAAATTTTGTGACTTTAACTAAGTATTCAGGAACATTTAATTCATCTTTTTCATTTTCAAAATAATTTTTTAATGTGATGGGGTTTGCAAGCATTCCTTTATAGATAAGGCTTTCAATTGCTGAAAAAATATTCTGATGCATGGGGTCATAAAAGTTAATACTTGAAATGATAGTATTTATTTCATCAAATATTTCATTTTGAACTAATATTGATCCTATTACAGCTTGTTCAGCTTCAATATTATTTGGAAGTTCCTTAAAAGTATCCTTAACTATACTTAATTTATTTTCCATTGATAAATATTACCTGAAATAATATTTAAAAAAATAGTTAAAATACGTTGGGGAAAAAATTGTATAATTATTGAATAGTTTCTGCTGTAACTACATTAACAGTGATTTCAGAGTCTACTTCAGAATGTAAAATAATTTTTACTTTAAATTTACCAATTGATTTAATTTCAGTTATTGGTTGTATCATTGAAGGTTTGATATCCAGTTTATCAATTTCTTTTATCAATTTTGAAATTTCAGTTGGTTTAACTGAGCCATAAAGTTCTTTATTTTCTGTGCTTAGTTTTCTGATCTTGTATTCTTTACCGTTAATATGCTCTGACATCTTTTGAGCTTCCTTTTTTTTCTCAGTGTCTTTTTTACCTAAATCAGATTTCATCTTTTCAACTTCAGCAATATTTTCTTTTGAAGCATAAAGAGCTTTTTTATTCGAAATTAAATAGTTTCTGGCAAACCCTCTTTTTACATCTATTATCTCTCCAATAGATCCAATTCTTCTTAAATTTTCTAAAAGGATAACTTTCATTTAAATAAGTGCCAGGTTTCTAGCTCTTTTAATGGATAGTGAAAGCTCTCGTTGTTTTTTTTGTGAAACATTTGTAATTCTTGATGGCAAGATTTTACCATTTTCAGACATATACTTTTTTAGTAACCTGATATTTTTATAATCAACTTCAGGCGCTCCTTTAACAGATAGTGGGCATGATTTTTTAAACTTATATTTATTAGGCTGAAAAATACTTAATTTTGCAAAATTGCTTTGTCTACCTTTTTTATTTCCAGCTCTTTTTTTTGATGGCATAATTAATCTCTATTATAATCTCTATTATAATCTCTTTTATATTCTTTTTTTTCATATTCATCTTTTTTTGAAAAGTATTTTGCTTCCAAATCAAATTTTTTAACTTTGACAGTCATATACCTTAGAAGGTTTTTATCAATAATTTCATTTTTTTCTAATTCTTCAATAATTTTTCCTGAACCTTTAATCTTAAAGTGCATGTAGATGCCTTTTTTATTTTTTTTAATTGCATAAGCCAAGTGTAACAAACCCCAGTCTTCAGTTTGAATAATTTCACCATCATTTTTCTCTACTATTTTAGAATATTTCTCAGTTAGCTGTTTAACCTGAGCTGGACTAGTATCTTGTCTAGCAACTATAGTGTGTTCGTATAAATTCATAATTGTTCTTTAATAAAAAGTGAGGATATACTATTATAACAATTAAATTACAACACTTAAAACCATAATATAATTTAGATATTTAAATGTTTTCCCTTATTTTTCCAGGTCAAGGCTCACAATTAGTTGGAATGGGTAAAGACTTACATGATAAATATAGCTTAGTTCAGGATTTATTCAAAGAAGCCGATGACACACTTGGATTTTCGCTATCAAACCTTATTTTAAATGGTCCTAAAGAGGATCTAGATTTAACAGACAATACACAACCGGCTATATTCCTGATAAGTTATTCAATATTTAAGCTAATTAAAGAGGAGTTTAACATTGATCTAAATAAAGCTAGTTTTTTTGCTGGTCACTCCCTAGGGGAATATTCAGCATTGGCTTCAGCTGGAGCATTGTCATTTTCAGATACTTTAAAAATATTAAAGATTAGAGGAAAAGCTATGCAAAACTCTGTTCCAAAAGGGGTAGGTGGAATGGTAGCTGTTTTGGGCTCTCAAATTAAAACAATAGAAAATATTATCAATGAAAATAAAACTAAATATGAATGCTATATTGCAAATGATAATTCAGTAGGTCAAATAGTACTTAGTGGAAATATAAAAGACTTAGAAAAAATGATGGTTGATTTAAAATCTGCAAATATTAAAAATATTAAACTTCCTGTTAGCGCACCTTTTCATTGTAAATTAATGAATAAAGCAACAATTGTGATGAATGAAGAGATCGCAAAATTGAATTTTAAAGAACCTAAAAATATATTAATTTCTAATGTTACGGGAAAAGAAATATCCAACTCAAGTGAATTAAAAGATTTACTAGTTAAGCAAATTGAAAGCAGAGTTCGTTGGAGAGAAAGTGTTTTGCTAATGATTGATAAAGGAATTAATCAATTTATAGAAATAGGACCTGGTAAAGTTTTGACCGGTTTAATAAAGAGAATTGATAAAAATGTTAAAGTTAGTGCAATCAATACAGAAGAAGATATAAAGTTAATTAATATTAATGAGTAGTTTAAAAAATAAAAATATTATAATCACAGGTGCCTCAGGAGGCATTGGTAACTCGATAGTTGAAAAGCTATACAAAAATGGTGCTAACATTTTAGCTACAGGAACTAGAGTTGAAAAGCTAGATTTATTAAAATCAAAATTTGAAAATATTAAAATACTTAAGTTTGATATTTCTCAACACGAAAAAATTGAAGAATTCATAAATGATGCAACAGAAGCTTTGGGTGGATCGCTTGATTGCATAATTAATAATGCTGGTATTACAAAGGATAATTTAACAATTAGAATGAGTCTTGAAGAATGGACAAGAGTTATAGATATTAATTTAACTTCTACATTTTTAATGTGCAAATATTCCATAAAAAAAATGCTTAAAAATAAATTTGGAAAAATTATCAACATTACTTCAGTAGTTGGACATACAGGAAATGTTGGTCAAGCAAACTATACAGCCTCAAAGGCGGGTATTGTTGCAATGTCCAAAAGTTTAGCTATTGAATATGCTAAAAAAAATATAAATGTGAATTGCATATCGCCAGGCTTTATAAATACAGCAATGACAGACCAAATTGATGAAAAGCATAAAGAGGCAATAATTGCTAAAATTCCATCTAATAGACTGGGTAAACCTGAAGATATTGCAAATGCAGTTGCTTTTTTAAGTTCTGATCAATCTGACTATATAAATGGTGAAACATTACATGTAAATGGAGGCATGTATTTGGGTTGACAAAATTGCTTTTTGAACTATTAACGAAATATAACAAAAAGGAACATTATGTCAGAAGATATTTCAAGTAAGGTTAAAAAAATTGTTGCGGATCACCTAGGTATTGATGAAGCTAAAGTAGAAGACGAATCAAGCTTTATAGATGATTTGGGTGCAGATAGTTTAGATACAGTAGAATTAGTAATGGCTTTTGAAGAAGAATTTGGTTCAGAAATTTCAGATAGCCAAGCAGAGAAAATTCTTACTGTTGGAGATGCAGTAAAGTTTATTGAAGGCAAATCAAACTAAATAATTTAAATGTCCATAAAAAAAGATGGGATAATGGTGATTTTATCATCCCCATCAGGGGCAGGTAAAACTACTTTAGTAAAACTTCTATCTAAAAATAAAAATTTTTATACATCTGTATCTCATACTACTAGAAAACCAAGACCCAGCGAAGTTACAAATAAAGATTATTATTTTATAAATCAGGAAAAATTTGAAGGATTAATTAAAAACGAGGAGTTTTTAGAATACGCAAAAGTTTTTAATCATCTTTATGGAACAACAAGAACACCAGTCATAGAAAAATTAGAAAAAGGTGAAAATGTAATTTTTGATATTGATTGGCAGGGCGCCGACCAAATTAAAAATAAAAAGTTAAATTATAAGTTAATTACTTTTTTTATCTTACCACCTAGCAAGGAAGTTTTATTTGAAAGACTATCCAATAGAGACATGAAAGATAAGCTTATCGTAGAAGAAAGAATGAAAGATTTTAGTAGAGATGTATTACACTGGATCAACTATGACTACGTAATTGTAAATGATAACCTTGATGAATGTTACTCTAAGATTAGTAATTTAATTGATGCAGAAGTTAATAATGGATCAAAAGATTATGATAAAGAATATATTAGAAAGCATGTTAATAAATTAACATCTTAAACTCTCATATTCTTTAACAAGTTTAAAGTACATTTCAGCTTCTAAATTTTGTGGTCGAAGATTAAGATCAATATTAAATTTTTCTGAGACTGCTTTTGCATTCTTAAAGACTTGATTAAAAGGTTTTTTAAGCATTTTTCTTCTTTGACTAAAAAAAACCCTAGTGATCATTTCAAGGTTTTTAGCTTCCTTTAATTCGAAAAAATTTTCTCTAGGAGTGAATAGTAGTAGCGTACTATCAATCTTTGGTCTTGGTGAAAAACTTTGTGGCTTAATGTCTATTATTTTTTTAATATTTAATTTCCAACTTGATAAAATAGATAATCTTCCATATTTTGATGTATTGGATTCTGCAATAATTCGTTCAGCAACTTCTTTTTGAAACATTAATACTAAACTTTCAAACCAGAATTTTTTATCTATGTTAATTATCCATTTTGAAAGAATTTCTGTGGATATATTATAAGGTAAATTACCAAATACAGTCAGTTTTTCATTAGAAATTTTGTCTTCAGATATTTTTAAAACATCATCATTAATAATAGTAATTTCATCTATAAATTTATCTTTTAATAATAGGGCTAGCTCATCATCTTTTTCAATCACATAAATTTTTTTTGGTTTTTTTTTTAAAATGAATGTAGTTAAATTTCCACTACCAGGGCCTATCTCTAAAACTTCCTTATTTGCAATTTCAACTACATCAACAATCTGTTCTAGAACGCTGCGATCTATTAAAAAGTTTTGACCTAAACTTTTTTTGGGTTTAATAAACATTTATTTATCTAAAAATTTTATTGCTTCTATTAAGCTTTTAGGATCTGAAAGATTCTTGCCTAGCATTGAAGAGTTTGGACCATGATCTGGTGAAATACGAATAAATGGTAAGCCTAGAGTTATGTTAATTGCATCAAAGCCAAATAAGGCCTTCATAGGAGTTAGAACTTGATCATGATACATTCCAATAATTACATCGAATTTTTTTAAATGCTTTTGCATAAAAATAGTATCTGCAGGAAAAGGACCCTCAACTTTAAAATTTTTGGACTTTAATTTCTTTATAGCAGGTGTGATTATTACGTTTTCTTCACAGTCCTTGAAATTACTTTCACAATGAGGATTTAGACCTGTTATTGCAATTCTTGGTTTTTTTTTAAAATTTTTTTTATAAAAATCTGTAATTAATTTAACATGAATATATATTTTTTGTTTTGAAATATGCTTATGCACATCTTTTAAAGCAAGATGTGTAGTTATAGGACTAACTGATAATTTTTTATTAAAAATAAGCATAGCAACCTCATTTTTTTTTTTACTTTTCTTTGCTAAGTATTCCGTGATACCCAAACTTTTTCCTTCTAAGAAATGTTTTTTTGAGATGGGACCATTTATAAACTTAGAAAATTTATTTTTCTTAAGTATTTCTAAGGCAACTTTAAAAGAGTTGTTTATATAATTGTTTGATTTTTTAGAAATTTTTTCAAATGTATTTTTGAAATTGTAATTTATATTAATGATATTTATTTTTTTATTACTTAGTTTATCAAAATTTATATTATCTAAATTTATTTGATTTATTTTAAAATTAAAGCCCAAGTGTTCCATTTGTTTAATTAACAGCTTCTTACATACGATAATTATTAATGGACTTTTGTAATAATTTTTTTTAATACTTTTGAAAAATATTTCTAAAAAAACACTATTGGGTTCACCAGCAACAATTAATATAGGTTTATAGCTCATCTATATTATTATTAATCTTAATTTTATTATAAAATATTTTTGAATATTGATCTAGCTGTCTACCAGTTTCAAATTCAATCATTTTTTTTAATTCTTTATTTTCATCAATTAGCTTTTTTTCATATTTTATTTCTTCTATTTTTAATATCAAAAAAGCACCACCTGTCAGAATAGGTGCAGAATATTGCCCAGCTTTTAAAGATTTTAATTCTTGTATAATTTTTTTTGAAAGTTTTTCTTCTGCAAGCCAGCCAATTTTGCCACCAAACTTTGAGCTATCAGATATGCTATATATATTCGCAGTATTCTTAAATCCAATTTCAACTATACTTTCCTTAATATTATCTAATTTTTTTTTTAAGGTTATGTCATTTTCTTTTTCGAATACTATTTCTGATAAAGAATATATCTTATTCTCTTTTTTGTTAATTATTTTTTTTAATTGCTTTTTAAGTTTTTCTTCATCTACGTTAACTTGATTTATATATTTTTGATATATTAATTGATTCCACAAAATCTCAATTCTAATTTTTTCTTTAATGTAATTAATGCTTAAGTTATTATCATTTATATATATTTCAAATTCACTTAGATTTTTTATTCCAAGTGTTTGATAAAAATTCAGTAAGTATAAATCAATATCAATACCAGCATCTATAGTTGCCGATTCTATATCAAAATATTTCTTTAATTCTATTTTTTTAATTTTTTCTTTTAAGGCAGATTCTTTTGATACTTCTAGTACTTGCCTCTTATTTAAATCTTTTAATTGTGTATTAAGGGTGCTGAGGTATTGATACTCTTTTTCTATATCAATATTTGTTATTATTTCATTGTCAATTTTATAAACAATATAAGCACTTTCTTTAGACAGCACACTAAAGCACAACATAAATGAAATTATGCAACTAAAAATGTATTTTTTTATATTCATCAGTATTTAAGATTTGGACTCTTTGCGCCTCCAAAAGGAATTATGGTTAATTTAAAAAAAATTGATTCATCAGGTTTTAGATCTCTATCAGTATAATAATCTCTATTATACTCAATACCTGCTGTTAAACAATCGTTTCTATATTCATATATTAGATTGTGAAATTCAGTAGCTTTAGTTTTTTTGTTCTCTCTCGTTTCAAATATTAAACTTTTTGTTTCACTAAGATTGTAGGATGTTTTATTTGAAAGGTAACTTTGTTTTTCTAGAGTATTATTTTCATTGAAATATTCAAAAGTGGTTATAAAATTATTAATCTTAAACTCATTTTTTAATAACTCATAGTTTGTATCTTTTAAATTTTCATCCTGAGAAAATTCATAACTTATCTTGAAAAATTCATTAGGGTCAAATTCTATGTTACCTACTATGTCTGAAGTTTTTTTACCTAAAGTACTATTTAATGACATGTTTTTATCCTCTTTTAATCGAAATACATTGGCAATCTTTGCGTTAATTATCTCTTTATTATTAAGATCTATCTTTGTAAATTCAGTTCCAAAGCTAAATGAGCCTCCTCCCTCAACTGAATCATTCGAACCAATTCTGTTAAAACTGAATATATTATTTACGTCAATTCTTCTATTTTCACCCCTCATATTCTTTGAATTATTTGGACTGTATCTAATAGACATGATTGGTTTAAGTACATTTTTATAATTATCTGTTCTTTTCTCTAATGGATAAGATGAATTATATTCAACTAGTGTTGCAATTTTGGTATCTAAGCTTTCCTTATATTTTGTTGAATTTGTACTGTCAGTATTAATATTTTTAATTAAAATATTAAAATTATTTTTAAACCCATTACTAGTAAAGCTGGGAAATGAACTATATAAAAAATCATTAATAACAACTTTTTCAAAAATATTGGTATTATAATTTTTTATATAGCCATTTGATGATAAATTGAAAGCACCAGGCATTTTTTGATCTGTACCTAATTCTTTTTGCAAACTATAACTGGGATAAACAAATTCATATTTATCACTATTTCTTACCTCACCTAGATTTTCATAAGCAATAAAGTCAACATCAATAGATAAGTCTTCTCTGGTGGTATTAAAATTGATAAGAGAGGTTAATGTGCTGTTACTTTTAATCAAGGGTGAGTTTAATTTATATTTTTTTAAATAAGTATTTTTAGAAACATGCTGTAATTGAACAGACAATTGAGTGTCATCAAAATTATTATAATCAAGCTCTCCAGAACTATTTAAAAAAAAATGATTTTTAGTTGAGTAGTCTTTTTCGTTTAGAATACTAAGATCGACTGTATGTCTTGATTTAGCATTAACAGCTCGATATTCAGTTTGAGTTAGTAATTTATTGTGAGTATAAAACCTTGGTCTAATTGTTAAATCCTGGTTATTAGAAATTACATGATAGTAGGGTAGAGAAAAAGCTGTACCGGCTGAATTAGAACTCACAAATGAAGGCATTAAAAAACCAGATTGTCTTGTTACTGTCGGGTCTGGGTGAAAAAATTTTGGAAAATAAAAAACAGGCTTGTCATAAATTTTTAGCCAAGCTTTTTCATAATTTATAGTTTGTTTTTTTTTATCGTGCCTTATTTCTTTTGCTGAAAATTGCCATGGTGGACAGTCATCATTTTTTTTACAAATTGTAAATATGCCCCTTTTAATGGTAGTTTTATTTTTATTAGCACTAATAGTTTTACCTCTTAACCTTGGTTCATTATTTTTATTAAAATTCTTATTGTTGAAGTCAATAGATATATCCTTACCTATTAATTTACTTGATGATAAATTCAAAAATCCTTTCTCAATAAATAGAATGTCATTTTCAACACTTATTATTTTTGCATTAAAAATCTTCATTAAACCATCATTCAGGGAGTAGTCAAATTTATCAGTGGTAATATTATTACCAATCTTATCTACAAATGCAGATTTAGTATTGGACTTAATCAATTCTTTTTCTCTTTGATAAATAATATCTTCAGATTTTATTATAATATTTTT
>Ga0209709_10001194_pt1 | contig 24123 bp, 40 predicted proteins | sample ArcticOcean_MG_C_2_FD_187435 | JGI IMG/M metagenome (GOLD analysis project Ga0209709, IMG submission 187435) | Marine microbial communities from western Arctic Ocean - ArcticOcean_MG_CB4_136 (SPAdes) (version 2) | ecosystem: Environmental > Aquatic > Marine > Oceanic | place: Arctic Ocean...
TCCGTAGCCATCTCACTTTCCATACTAAAAGCAGAATCTTCTAGCATTGCTTGAGAGATATCAACTAATGCGTAACACTCGTTAGCATCTATTGACATTAATCCAGTTGTATATCCAGTAGTCTCAGTTCTAGTAGCTGTCTCTGCAACCCATTGAGCTGAAAACTGACCAGTTCTTTTTGGAATCTCAATTCCTCTCTTATCTGTATTTCTAACCTTAACGATTGAACGCATTGGTGAGAACTCAGTAACAGATTTAATTAGATCATTGACATAGTCAGTGGGGCAATAGTAGCCACCAAGAGAATCATCAGACTCATAAAGAGCCTTTTGTTCCATTGGCATTTCAGTGCCTTTTCTTAAATATTCGCCAAATGCTTTCATTTGAATATCAACTTCTTTAGCAGATTTACCCACTTCAGGTCTTGATATAGTAGTTTCTAATTTTTCTAGTTTTGCATTAGCATCTTCAAGTGCTTTAGCATGTAGATCAAGAGTTTGCTTTTGCTCTACAGCAAGTGCAACATCTTCAGCTAATTTACTAACTTTTTCTTGAAGTAATGGATCTGCAACACCATTTTTTTTGATTTCATCAATATTTCTTTGGTTGTCTCCTTTGAATTGTTCAAAAGATTTACCTAGATTATCAATTACATCTTTCATTTCTTCAGACATAAATACCTCTATGTTTTGATTATATTAATTAAATGCTTGATACTATCCACTACATCTCGCAGTTCTTTAACCTCATGGTTAAAAGATTTGTATAATATTGGTGCACTTTCTTTGGCAAGAGAAACAGACATACCACCTACATCTCGCAGGTATCTCTCTATTTCCGTTGGGTTCATTTTCTCTAATTTGACCTTAGTCACTTTAGCTTTTGGGTTCATTGGGAATGTTACCAATGATATTTCCATTAAGTCTACTGACTTAATAATTCTTCTTTTTTCTTTAGGATCATACTTATAGCCATCTGCTTTAAGCCTATAGCCTATTGACATAGCATCTAATGCACCCATTTTCATTAACTCATATACTTCTTTTCCTTTTTGAGTACCCATTGCTAGTCTACCCTTGATCTTGAGTCCTTTGCTATCTTCTTCTAGGGAGTCAATTACTCCGATAGGCTCATCTGACTTATGTTGGTAGAGTAGTTTAATTCCTTTGGGCGATCTCTCTGAGATAGAGTCTAAAAATGCTCCTCTTCTAATAACATCATTACCTAAATCTTTGTTATTAAATACTGAGGCATAACCCTCAAATGATCCATCATCATCTTGGTCTATTTCTTTAAACTCACATGATAAGTCAAAGTTGTCAAAGTTGTCTTCAATATATTCAGTTTCCATGATCACCTTTATCAAGTAAAATTTAATTCATTTTAACCTGAAACTATGTGTTTATACAATACTAATAAAAAAAAGAGCCATATTGCTATGACTCTTTCTTGTTATTATAAAGTTTTACTGAAAGATTTGATTATAATCAAATAATTCATCATCAGCAATACCTACACATTGTATCCATTCGTTTTTATCTGCTTTAGCACTTACAAACTCATTGATATAGTTATCTTTTGCAATTTCTAATGCTTTTTCTTTTGCCTCTTTTTTGTTATGTGCACTGACTTGTACTTTAACTCTAAATGTCACATCAACAGCTAATCGATATATTTTTGATTTTGCCATATTTTCCTCGTTTGTTTTGTTAATTGTTTTGGGTAGTTTAGGTGATACCCGCACCATTCATTATTTTTTAAGTTTTATTAGAGTTCTGTAATGGTAGCACTGAATGTTATATCCACCAGCTCCAATAGTATTTAGAGTAACAGTACCTTTCTCACATTCAAAAGCACCATCAAGATCTATGTCAAATCTCATATGAAGAACTGAAATTATGTTTCCACCTTTATTAATTATTGAATTTATTAGGTTTTGTTTTCTTTTAGCAACTTCTTTATTCAAAGTGCTTTCTACATAAACAACATCACTTCTACAATTCTGCTTAATAGCAAAACCAAGACTATAAGATAATGAATTTCTCATTTTTCTCACTTCAGAATCAGATTTAGACCATTTACATAATTCATGTTTATAATTACTAACATAATTAAAGATGCGAACAGCATGGTCTTTTTGCTTTTCTTTCCATTGAGCTAAAAAGTTGTCTATTTGTTGGTTTGCTTGTTCGTTTATTAAGTTTGTCATATTTTCCTCGTTGTTTCCCTAAGTCATTATTAACTTATGTAACCATTATAACCCATATTGGGTATCAGTCAAGCCTATTTATGGAAAAAGATAGACATTTTGTGGCATTTTATGGTAATATTCCAATACTATGAGAAAATTTACAGAAGTATTTGAAGAAATGAATAAAATCTTGGATAAAGATGTTGTTACTGTGCAAGATTATAATGACTTTATGGATATACCCATATCTAATAAATATACCCAAGATCAACAAGAACAATTAGGTTGGTTGGTAGAGGGTATGCAGATAAGGTCTGCTGATATTAAGTCAAAAGTTAGAAGTTTTTTAAAAGACCTCTAAATTCTAGTCAAAACCTCTTTTTCATAAAATTCTATGAAGTCCTCACTACAATATTTTCTAAGACCCTTTTGATGATATAAAGAAAAGTTCTCTGCAAACCATTCTTTTGAATTTGTGGTTGAATATTGACTAGGAAATAATTTTGTTGTGTTGGTTTCTTTAAGCAATATTTTATCTTTTCTTGATGCTTTAGCAAAATAAGAGCCTAATAACGACTCAATATTGTCTGTTGAACCAGCACTATATCTTAATTGTTGGTGAATATGATGCCCCATTTCATGATATACAGTACTTCTATTACCTTGAAATAATATATCTTTTCTTAAATCATCAGTAATTTTGGTTTTACTGGTTATTTTTCTCTCTTTAAAATAATATTCCTTAACACTCCACATTTGATTATCTGAATTCTTCATACTTGCTTTTGTAGTTACTGGGAATTTTTTACCTATAACCTCTTGCTCAAGTTTGGTTTTACCTAGTTTGAAATCTATTTCTTTTTCCATTCTTGAAGTAATACTTACTCTTCTATTTAAACCAAAAACATTTTTGTTAAAATATAAAATACCATCACCCATCATGGCATTTGCTCTTGATCTACCTACACCCATTGTTCCTTGTAGTCTTGGCAGTTTGTGTAGATCAGCTAAATCATTAGCCTCTTTTAAAAGAATACTTATTTTAGTTAGTTCTTCTTCATTCCAGTTATCATAATATACCTCACCTCTATTTTTACTGCCTCTGTATTGACTTCTCAAGTATTTATCAGGAGTTTTAGTTCCCTCTGTCGATAATGCTTTTATGTCTTCTTTTAATTCTTTTTTGGTTTTATTAACAACAATAGCAGATGTCTGAATAGGATTAGCTAATGATGTTTCATTAATCTTGGCAGGTGGTATGATCAGAGGTTTTACTCTAGGTTTTCTAAGTTTCTTAGGTTTTTTAACTGTAGTAGCTCCCTCTATCACATCATCATCTTGATCATAGTACAATGTGAAACATCTGCATTGAATAACATTACTTGCACCACCAGCAGGATCGCCAGTGTAACTCATAAACCTTTCTGTTATAGCTCCACCAGCAGTGGGAGTTAGAACCATAAACATCTCATCAATACCTATTGCTGGTTTAGAGTTCATTTCTCTGTGCCACCCTCTAGTCCTCTCATCAAGAGCACTAGCCCATTTTTTAACAGGCTTTTTTAGGTTCATTCTTTTAGCTATAGTGTTATTGGCATAATTCATTGCTTGATGGGTTTCAGTTCTTGCTATAACCCTTGATCGTTGTCTTGAGAAAGCAGATGACTCTGCCAGTCTTTTTGCGGTATCTTCTGTTCCTAAACCATCATTTAGTGAGCTTACGATACTCCTCTCTATCATTATTTTAGTGGTTTGAGTAACCTGAGTGACATTCTCAGCAATAACTGGATTGTATAATTCCAAATCCTCTTTATCTGTTGCTTTAATCTCCCTCATTCTTTGAGTCATCTGTGTAGAGTTCTCAAATACTTGCTTAGCATTTTTATCAAATGCTTTATGTAGCTTAGTAGCTAATCCAAAATAAAAAGAGTCACCTATCATTTCATATTTAGCATATCTTCTAACAGCTAACTTTCTTTGACTTATAAATAACTTATCTAGGGTTCTTGTGAAATTTCCGCTTAACTTAGCATATAATCTCAATGACTCCCTGTAATACTTTCTCCTATCTATCTTTATTTTAGCCATTCGTATGTTTCTTCTAAAAGTTCAGTTTGCGTACCAAATTGTTCAGTGAACCACATTGGATTTAGATGATAACTTTCATTTGATGTTCTATGATGGTGTGGACATAGAGGAATTACTGAATAATTATCTGACCTCTTTCCGAAAGTTCCACTTTGAATATGATGTAATTCTGATGGAGTACCCTCGTAACCTAATTTTTTACAACATATGCAACCTAATTCAGCTACTTTTCTCATGTGTAATTTCTCAGCTAAAGTTTTACTTTTAATCTTTTTCTCTTTCTTTCATGATCTGATCTCTTTTAGTCTTTGACCAACTAAAACCAGCATCACCACCCCATAATTGCCATGCTATTTTACCAGCACTTGGGTAGCCATCTGTTCCTGAGTTAAATCCTCTGCCTTGCTTGTCTACTTCATGTCTACTAAAAAAACTATACATTCTTAAAACAGTATCAGGAGATAGATTGTCTTTATTAACTAATTGATTGGCTCTAGCTACACCAACAGCAGTGCCACCTCTGCCAAATTCTTTTCTCATTTCAAGACCTCTCTTGGCATTTGATGCCATAGTATCTGTGGGAACTAAATTTAAATCACTCAATGCTTTAGTATCTTTTAAAGAATCATATTCATCATGAGTTTTGCAAGGCATATAAAAAGTTTCACCATCTACTTTCATTGCATGTGTTCCAACACAACCTATTTCTTTAGCTCTTTCTTCTGCCTCATTCTCTGTTGTGAAAGTATCTACATCTACTCTTGCCTTAGTTCCGTAAGCTAGATCAGCAAGTTTCTTATTATCATCATCTTCCAGCGGAGTATCATCATCTTCCTGACCTATGGGAAATAGATTAGATGGTATATATAACTCATTAGCACCATCAATAGGTTGTAGCCCAAGTTTTTCTCTTGCCTCGTTTCTAGTAATAATACCTGCTGTTACCGCTTGACTAACATCTAAATAAACCTGCTTAGTCTTTTCCGCCATTGCAGGAATGCTATCAATATCATATTTAATATGGATATCATCATCATATAGAGGTACTAAGAACTCGTTAAGGTCAGATTGAACTCTAGTTAGCAAAGGAATAATAGTTTCTTCATACAATCCAAGTTTTGCAGTAGCCATATTTGAGTATGTATTGGCTTCAGGTATTCCGAGCATCTGAGCTGGTACACCAAAAGCTAAAGCAATCTCTCTTGCGGATAGGTTTAACAGTTCTAAGAAGTCCATATCTTTAGGGTTTAGTCCTAATTGCTTATATTCAAAGTTACCCTCTAACAACATGGGTCTACCTGAGTTTTGTGATCCTTGAAATCTAAACTCTAAGTCTTCTAATAGCCTTGCTCGTTGATCATCTGTTAGTGATGCACTAGCCCCAGTCTCATCTGTTGGCTCAAACTTCAACATTCCGCTAGGCGTACAACCATTCTTGAGCAATGCCACATTATGCAATCCTGCTAAGTTGTGCTGATCTATATTGTAGGCACTTGCCATAAGTGGAGATAAACCATAATAGTCATCTAATGGAGACCATAATTTTATCTGCTTGATCTGTGAATAACCTGTGGATTGATCAACAGGATATGAATTAGCTATCACTCCGTTAATAATATAATCATATTGAGCAGGAATCATGCTGGTGCTTGATTTTATATCCATACGATCAGGTCTCAATAAATATAATTCTTTAGGTGGGGTTAAAGCATCTGAGTCTCTAAGCAGGTATGAATTACCTGAGATTAATAAATAAGAATATAGAGATGCAAAGTATTCTGTACCACTTTGTAATGGATTAGGTCTGTGTAATAAAGATAATAATTGATGTGATTCTAGTTTTTCATCACCTTGATATACGCATAGCTTAACTGCACTTGATGAGTCAGCTATTAGCCGTATACATCTGTGTACTATTGCATTGTCCTGATATCCCTCTTTTGCTTGGGCTTTATACGATTTACTACTTTTCCCTGCATAAGCATCTAGCTTATTAATCATGATCTTTGGAGCACTTTTTTTTCTAATCTCTTGTTTTTTAAAAATATCAAATAATCCCATATGTTCCTCAACTAATCTTAAATACTGCTTGACCACTATTTTGTAATGAACTGATCGCCCATACTAAAGCATCAATCCTGTCATCATGTTGTGATTTTACACTAATACCAGTGAATTGGCACATCTGTTCCTCTAATTGTTTGTAAACATTCATATGATGCACTCTTCCCTGCTCATAAAGTGCAGATATCGGTTCTGCTCTAACCTGCTTACCACGAGTAGCCCTAACACTTGTATAGGGTATTGTCTCATCTTGTGTTCGCAAAAGTCTTTCAATTAGATCACCACCATTATTAACCTCTGCTACAATTCTGTCACATTCAAATCGCTTATACAAATCAATAGCAGTCTTGATCCATACATCAGGGCTTGATATTTGACTACCATCATGGAGTACATAGAAATGGTTATTCTCATCTCTACCAGCAACAATGATTCCAGTCTCATCTGATGTTTTCTTGTTTGATGTTACCGCAGGATCAATAGCAACTACAATTCGTTGTAGTGTTGGGTGCGAGTTTAGCCTAGAGTTCTCAATATCCTTATATGAGAACATAGCACCCTCAACATCTTCTAAAATCTCTCCATATATTTCTTGTCTGCCTATACGAGTGCCCTCATAGCGGTCTTTGAACATTTGAACTGAACTCTGTGCAAGGTTATCTTGATTCTCAAAGGTAGAGCCCCTAATAACCTCAACATCATCTCTTTTTGCTAATTCTCTTATGAGTGGTAGCGGTCTTGGTGTAGTGGTTATAATGCACTTAGGATTATCTCCTATCCTCAATGCCATGATTAGGTTATCAAAAGCCTCTCTGTAGTTCCAAGATGCCAACTCATCACACCATGCTCTTGAGATGTTTAGTCCTCTAAGTCGATCATAAGACTCAGCAGGTACACCAACAATAGTTGATCCGTTGTAGAAGTTTATCGTGCCATCTGATTTGTTATAGCCTTTATCTGATAGGAGTTCAGGTGGAATAATCTTAACCAACCCTGATTCTCCTGAAAACACTACTCGTTTTAGATCACCAAAAGTCGGAGCTACAACCGCAGTAGTTACCCCATTATTCATTAAACAGTATTCGATTAGATCGTAAGCACCGCAAAGAGTTTTTCCAAATCCCCTACCTGCGATCATTAAATGAATGTTGTATTTTGGATCATTAGATATGATCTGTTTATCTCTAGCTTTGTTATACCAGTCAGTGAGTAGACTTGTCGCTATCTGATTTTGCGATCCGAGAGTCTCGAATGTCTTGTACCAATTCTTTAAATCTTTGGCTTTCTTCGTTTGCATCTTTAACCTCTATGGTAGTCGTTTCTTTCCAATGAGCTTGAGTCTTTAGATAGAAAATAGAACAAGCCACTGCCTCTTTTCCATCACCTGTTGCCATTCTAAATAAGTTCTCCGCAACCTTTGTATGAGCCTCTGCTTTACCTAGCTTAAGCTCCTCTTGATAGTATTTATAGAGGGTCGGTTTGCTGATAGTCAATACTGAGCATATCTGATCATGGGTTACACCAAGACCTGATAATTTCATTACCGCATTTGAAGTCTGCATATCTTTTTTTACTAATTTAGGCATTACACCCTTTTTATACAGTAAATAAAAAAAAAGAGCAACCACATGGCTACTCTTTCCTACATATTTTCTTTTATCTTTTTACTTTAGTCAAAATATCAGAACATTCAAATACAGCAATTTGGAATTTGCTTAATTCACTTTGTGTTCTTTTTAGGTCTAAAAAATTATCAAAAAGTACTTCACTGTTATCTAAACTTGATAATATATCTTGATATGAATTAAGAGTTCTTTGATATTGTATATCTAATCTTTCACATTCTTCATGTTCTTGAAAAACAGCACATCTAAATACTGCATCATCAGGCAATGAATCAATAACCTCTTTGCTAAAAAACTCACAGGTTATCTGTCCACCTTGTGGATTTGATATGGTTTTTACATCTGCGGGTTCTGCACCACTAAAGCTACGATAGCTTATTCCATGTTTCATAAATAACTGTCTTTTTTTAGACAGAACATCATCAATTCTTCTATTTTTAATTTCTTCTATTTCTTGTATCATTTTTTTATTCAATTGACTATCCTCGTTTTATTGTTAATTGTGGAGTGAGTGCTTTACACCCACTCCGATTGTTTGTTTTATTTCATTCTTTTTTGTTGAAGTTCCTTAAGTTCCCTGTGTTGAATTTCATCAATAGCTTTATATAAAGGCTCTATTTTTTCATAATGAGCCAATAAAAATGAGCTTTTAGACTCTGGCACTTTTACCTCTAAGTCATGAAGTCCAGCAATGATTAAGTCTGCCTCAATTCTTGTTATTTTAATTTCCATTTTACTATCCTCGTTTTAAGTTAAATTTATAGATCGTTTTATTAACCTATGTATACACACTAACATATACCCATAATGGGTCAACTATTATTTTAATTATTTACAGTAAATCCTTTAATTTTCCTAATTTTACTAAGATTATATGCTGAGAAGTAATGTTATAGGACATATGATCATGAGCATCTTCTTCTGAAAGACCCTCTGTTGTTACCATTATCTCTATGATCTTGTCAATATCGTAGACTAATCTTGGCTCAATACTCTGATCTAAGCCTATAATAGCCTCATCATACCCATCTATCTTGTAAATCGCTTGATCAGGATCAGTATAATCTTTCATTAGTATATAAACCCAGTGTCTTCATAACATCTAGTTTTAGGGTTAAATCTTAAAGTACACTGACCAATACTGCCCTGTATCGTGTCTTCTCTTACCTTGCATACCCTAACTTGAGTGACATGATTTTCAAAATCTCTAGTAACAATAGTAATTGTATCTCCCTTATTGTTAAACATTGCTCCGCCACTTATGTCATAGGCACTCTTAACTTCAAACTGACCATCTGCGTTCCTGATCTGCTTGGTTGGGTGGGCTACCAAGAATGTTATTGTGCTAGTCTCACGATTAAACCGCTTGATCTTTGATATTAGTATACTGATGTGCTCATCTTCTCTCAGCACAGTACGCATAGGTGATAATTCGTTATATGGATCTATTAATATTCCATCAACCCCATATTCTTCTACGCAAAATTTTGCTCTCTCCAATAACCAGTCAACATCAGGAAGACCACCTTTTCTATCTACAAAATAAAAATGATTTTGGATAAAAGATAGTGCCTGTATTACCTCATCTTGAGTGGCTCTGTTAGAAAAAACTGAAGAGAATGGTTTGTGCAAAAACTTCTCTATGACTCTCTGTAAAGTTACACCCAATTCGCTTTCGGGTGAGAACAGCATAAATTTCATATCATCACTTTTAGCAAGTCTCATCATTATGTCCAGTGTTAGTGAGCTTTTCCCACTGTTTGGAGTTCCTGTAAATATGTTGAAACTTGGTTTAAGTATCTTTAAATATGGGTCTAAGTCTTTAAAACCTACACTATATTGTTGAAAAGTTTTACCAGCATACAAATCCATAACATCTGTATACAAATCTCTTGCTGTGTAAATACCATCTACCTTTTGCTCGTTTTTTTTATCATTCATTGTTCTTTCCCTTTTCGTTTTAAATTATATTGTTATTTGGGTAGATCAGAATTATTTACCACTACCCATAAAAAATAGCAATCATGCAACATATTACAAGTCCAAGCCATGCCAAAAACAACATGATGTTTGCTGATCTGTTATACATTTTCTACCTCTCATCTATCCTGCTAAAAAGTTTCTATTCTTTTTACCTTTAACCCTAAACTCTCTTGTAGGTTTAGGTTTTTTTATATTAGTATACTGAGCAATATTTGCACATTGGATTGTCGTTTCTTTCTCATTGGAAATTCCATTGTGCAATATTTTCTCATTGGGAATATTTAGTGTATATCTGTTGTTAATTTTAAGCCCATTACTGGATTTAATTATAGTAATAAACCTTTTCTTCTCAAGTTGCTTGATATAAGTGTTAATAGTTCTTCTACTACAATGACATAACCCAGCTAAATGATCCTGACTTGGAAAGCATGAATTACTCTCATCAGCATAATTAGCCAACATCATTAAGCAAAGTTTACTGGTAGAATTACCAGTGTTTTGCTCACTTGCCCATTTTAAAGATGTGAAGCTCACTTTAGATAAAAGTCGTTGGGTTCAACAAATCCCTGAGTGGTATGATAAATCTTAACCATGTTGTCTCTTGATGGTATTCTAGTACCATATTTATACTTAATCATAGTTGTTGTGGGTATACCGCAGTTATCACTAAATGATGCAACAGTTATGTTTTGTGTCCTAAGATATTCTCGTAAGTGCATAATATTCCTTATTTTATTAGTTAATATTTTCTATACATATAAAATTATTTCCATATATAGAGTTACACAATCATATGATTAATTACCCAATCTGTCAAATATATGTTGCAATTATATCTTGCTTGTTCATAATGGGTGACAAGTTAGACAATTTGTGTTTAACTAGAAACCTAAGTAGGATTAAAAAAATGAGATTAGAAACAGTATATTTAAGATCAGTGTCAGGTGATATGGCAAAAGGTGGTTTGGGCAATACTCATACTACGATTAAGATCAAAGAATCTGATTTAGAAATAGTACAAAAATTATTAATTAGTCAAACTGATAGAGATTTTCTTTCTATAAAAAATGATTATAGTTCCAAAAAATGTATGAAAGTTTATGATCAATATTGGGTTATAGCTAATGAATTAATAGAAAGAGGAGTTTTTTTAAACAAATGGTATTCAAGAACACATTGGAAATTAGTTAGAAAAGCATGAAAGATTTTAAAGGATTTATAACATATTACAAAGAATTTTTAGGAGATGATAAGTATTGGATTGATGATTTTCTCAACAATACTGTACTACAATCATTCTTAAAAAGACATTACCTAAACCCATCTGTACTAGATTTTAAATATCGAATACAGCAGGATCTAGGTATAGAAAAAAAGGCGGACTTTTTAATGGCAGAATTTATTAGGAGTGACATGTTTGACCATGCAGTCTATTTAGATGATATCAATAAAGAGTTATTTATATATAAACTTACAAGGAGACTAAAATGAGCAATTTTATAAAAGATAATACTCCAATACAGGAGTTGATCAAGAAAGGAGAACGAGCAAACGAGCATTTATTGGCTTTAATCAAAGCAAGGATAGAGATACATCAAATGGGTTTTGATAAACATGGTGATGATGGTAAAAAGGGGCATTTCAAAAACGCTTATGTTCCTATAGATGTCATTATACTTAAATGTGAACCAATACTTTTAAAGCATGGTTTGCTGAGTTCTTGTACTGAAGTGCCTAACTCAAGCGATCCTGAGCATAAAGAAAGATGTAGGTTTTTGCTTACTATAACTTATGCTGAAACTATGGAGTCGGTCTCATCAGAGATTACTCTATATGCGGATAATAAAAACCTTTGGGGAAAACAGTCAGCATATACTTATGCCAAGAGAAGTCTTTTTTCTTCATTGTTATCGTTACCAACTGAAAAAAATGAAGATGATGATGCCACTGGGAGTGTTGAGAACAATGACCCAAAATCATTGCAAGGAAGAGAAAATAATACAACTAACAAATCAATATCAAGGGAGTTTAAATAATGTCTAAAATTAAATACATTGGCGGAAGATTGCAAGATCCCAAAGAAGATCAGGCTCTAATGAGGGTTGGAAGGATAGCTTTTGAGCCTGTTGAACCTGAAGAAGAGGGTGAAAATAAAGCCCTAAATGAGCTAGAATCGGAGCTTAGAAAGCATAATCTACCTGAAGAAGATAGAACTAGGCTTAGAAGAGATGTTCAAAGACTAAAATATGGTCAAAAATTGATTGTCGCTGAGTTCACTAGCACTAAAACAAAAACAAATGGTGAGCAAGTATCCAAAAAATACTACCCTATCTATGCTGAGATAGGTGTTATGTTTGTTCCAGCAGATAGAGAAACTGGCGAACCTGTTAAAAAAACATATGATCTTCAAGGAAACATAAACCTTGATGGAAAGGAATTAAATGTCTATGCTTATAGTCAAGATGATCAGACATGGAGCACAGGTAACATGACTCTTGCGTTTCATACTAAAGATGAGATGAATGGAGTACCTAAAGAAAAAGTTGCTGAAAGCACTCCCTTTGATGAGCTACCTGAAAAAGTTAAGGTTTTTAAAAACAAGGTAGATGATGTTTTAATTGACAAGGCGAATCATGAAGATGTGCCTTTTTAGTTTTCCTCAATGCTCCCCCCTTTGGAGCTTATTGGCGAGTAGGCAGATAGTCAGAGCTTTCTGTTTACTCGCTTATTGGAGATCAGCATGACAATACACCCAATGAAAGATAAGTTTTTTGAAGAACATAAGCCTGATATGAATGTAGATCCTCAGTATGGGATTGTCCATAAGCACTCCCCTATTGTGCCTGAATCAGATTATCTGAAAAAAATAGGTCATAAAACAGAGGCTAGGGTTAATTCTAAAGAGGGTGGAATTAGGTCGGTAGACTGCTGGAGATTACCTATTGACTCTATTGTTGGCACTGAAATTAAACTTCAATCTGTAAATTTTAACTCTATTTTTAATTATAAAATATCTAGTATTGGTGATATTCAATATCTTGAATACAAGAAAGGCGATTATTATAATTGGCACTCTGATATAAGTGATGGTATCGCCTCAACTAGAAAGATTAGTATTAGCTGGTTACTTAATGATGATTTTACTGGTGGCGAGTTAGTGTTTAAAAATGGCGGTGATGAGTTTTTAGCAAGAACTAATAGGGGTGAGCCTAATATGGTTGGGTTTACCAGTTTCTATACTCATAAAGTGAACCCAGTTAAATCAGGAATTAGAAAGTGCATAGTTGCATGGGTTCATGGAGAGGCTTGGAGATGATGTATGAGTTTATAATATGGTTGTTTGGGTTTTGTACTTGTGCAGTCATATTTAGTTTAATAATTTTAAGGAGATAATAAAAATGAGTGAAGTAAATATAAGTGATGTTTTAAATAAATTACAAGAAAAAAATATTGATAATTTATCTGAAATACAAAAAAACATATTCAAGGATATATCTGAATGTGTTGGTTGTGATCCAAAAAATCTTGATAAAAAGTTAGATGATATTTTAATAAAAATTAATAATATTGTTGTGTCTTCTTTAGCAAAAGACTGGTTTGATTCTTTAAAAAGACCTGAGTCAGTTAAAAGTAGTAACCTTAGAGAATCACTTAAATAGAGGGTTAGCACTTTTCAAGTCTAACCTTTCTACTTTGAGTTCAATCAGCTCAACCCTTTTATCCACACTGTTGAGCTGATTGTTCAAGGGCTTTAGATCAGGCATACTTCTTGACTCTAGCACAGCTACTTTTTCCAATATAGTTCCTTGCTGTACCGCAAGTCCACCCAATGTTAAAAGTAACCCTACAATTCCTAGCCATTCTTTTACACCTAAATCACCCATAATTAATTCCTTTCTAAAATTTTAATTTTGTCATTAATAGCTTGTATTTTTTTTTCGTGAACATGCAAAGGATCATAATACGAACCCTCATTTTTAGCCACCAAAGTTCTTTGATCAGTATATCTTCTCGTTTCATAAAATTCACCACCATCAAACATTCGTTTATTAAATACATTATTATCTGACTTATAGAATGAGTCAACATTTAAGTTGCCAACCATTGCTTTTGCTAGTATTCGTTGAGTAGCAATTAATCTCAGATCAACTCTTTTAATAGTTGAGTTAACCTCTTGAATCATGTCCTCTACTGAAACCAGCTCCTCATTTTCAGAATTTTCTGACTGATCTGTATTCGTATTATCTGAAACTCTCTGATCATCAGTGTCAGATAGTACCTCAGATTCTTCAGAAGAAACTGTGCTACTTTCGCTATCTTGTGGATCATCATCTTCGACTCTATCATTTTCTTCTGAGCTATCTTGTGATTCGCTTTCACTAATTGATTCTGTAACTGGCTCACTTCTGCTTTGCTCTTCACTGTTATTTTCTTCTGCTCTAGGTTCTTCAATAGGCTCTGTTTCACTTCTTCCTGATACTGACTCATCTTCTGTTCTTGGATCTTCCTGAACTTCTGTTTCTCTGAGTGCAACTGTATCGCTTTCTCGAATGGGTTGTTCTCCATTTCCTCTTTCAAAGTTTGGTTCATATTCTTCCTCAAAGCTAGTTTCTTCTGTAATTGTTTGTGTTGTTGTAATTTCTTGGATTTCTCTTGTTTCAAAGACAATTTCTTGCTCTTGGAAATCTGTTGAGAATGTTTGCTCTTGCGTGTTATTGTCATAATTAACCTCTTCTAAAATAAAAACATCAATAATACCTTTATTAATATCTTCTACAGTATCAATGGGCATCATGCTTATTTCTTCTGTAATATATACTTCAGTTTGCATTATTGGTGCTAGTCTAACTTCTTCTATTGATGCAATAGGTATAAATTGTATATCTTGCACTGTATCTTCAAAATTAGAGTTTATTGTGTTTAATTCTTGTACTTGATCTGTGTTTAGTAAACTGTGCTCTACTATTAATGTGGGATTTTTTAAGTCTACTGCTCTGTGAGAGGTAGATTGAGATGACTCGCTAAAATTAAATCTTACTTTAATTGTGTACTCACTTTGATTGTTGATGCCTTGTATGTAGTTATCTGTATAAGTTTGATAACTGCTACAATTATATCCACTACAACCTGATATAAAAACATCTCTCGTTTGAGTGGTAACTGAACCACTTGCATCTGTTATGGTTTGGATCATCTTAATTTGCTGATCGTGTTCGTTCCAACCCCACATGTCAGCACCCAGTGTAGATGTCCAACCATTATTCATTTGATCTTGGTTTAATGTATCACCTAGAGTAATTGTATTCTCTATAAAATCCCCATGTACACCAGCTACTATGCTGTTGCCATGATTGTGAGATGGGTCTGTGCAAGTCCAACCATTATGCTCTTGGTTGTTATTAAAAAATTGTTGATTCAAAAGATTCCCTGTCTGTTCTGCAAACAGGGATAGGGGGGAAAAAAATATGAATATAATTAAGTATCTCATTCTTTTATTGGTTCGTAAACCCAATTCTCGTTACTTCCGTACACTTTCATCTCGCCTAAAGTCACAGAATGACTCGCACAGCTAGATAATATTAATGATAATAGTAATATTCTAATCATTCCAAGTCATGCTAGATTTACTGTTATCAATATTTCTTAGATTATTTTTTCTTTTTTCAATCATGTTTAAAATTTTCATAGCCTCTTCACCGATATAACTTTTCCCCTCGTATAAAAGTGGGCAAGGAGTTCCGCTTATTCTTAACGCATTTTTAACCATAGGCATTTCTTCGCAAAGCAAACTAATTGAGGCGATTGATAAACCCATTTGTTTGAGGAGCTTAGCAGTTTTCCTAACAGAGCACTCCTTGTCCTCGACATAAGTTCCAATAGCAATACCTAATGATATTGTACTGGTTGAGCCTGTGATCGGAATTAGGCAACTATCCTGACCATAAGAAGATAGTGATGGAGCATTAGCTGAGTTAACAGCAGTTTTTGTATTTGAATTTGTGGTGCTGTTTGTGGTGCTATTACTACTACTTCCATCTTGATAAGTTGTTGTGGCTTCCTGACTGTAACCGCCTGATATGCTTGTATTAGTTCCACTTTGATTAGTTTGATTTAGATCAGTCGCCCCATTTGAAGTAGTGTCCGCAAAAATCTGCTCAATGCAAAGCAGAAAAATAAAAAATACTAAAACCAAAAATCCTTTAAATAAAAATTTGATATCCATAATTATTTAGCTTTGGCTATGCTTGAACCTACATACATAGAAACTATGCTAAGAATAATATTTTTATGCCATTCTAATATTGGTATACCTTCGACTTCTTTCCAGATATAACTTGTGTTCCTAGTATCAAAGATTAACCAGTCTGATCCAGTAGTTACTTCTGTTTGAATATAAATTGCAGTATCAGTAAATAAAGGTGCTAATGTTGGAACTATTATAATTGCAAAGATGCAACTTAAAACTATAATTCTACGAGTCATCATAAAGAATGAGTTAGTATTGTTTCTAACTTTATCTCTACTGATCTCTTCTAATTTATGATTAGCAGTTAATTGTTTCATCATCTCGGCTTGTGCATTTGCTTTAGCACCCACGATTTGCATCACAGCTCCAAGACTTGCACTACCAAGCAGATTAATCATCTCAAACATATTTTTCTCTCAAATAGTTTATACAATCAATTTAACAGATAAATGAAAAGAAAAAAAGAGCCACCGATCAAATCAAATAAAGTACAAATTGGGTTTGACTAATTACCCAATAAGTGCAAGTATCAAATTTAATAAGTTAAAAGGAGCAACTAATGACTGACATAAAAAAGGCTATAGACTATCTACAGGAAATGATCAAGAGATTTAAAGAGGGTGACAAGAGCATAAGTGTTCATGACAATCAAACCAACCTAGTGACTTTACAACATTATCAAAGAGTTAAAAATGATCAGAGATAATATAAATAATCCTGAACACTATACTACTGGCGATATTGAGTGTATTGATGCTATCAAAGCATCTATGAGCCATGAGGAATATATTGGTTTTTTAAAAGGCAATGTTATTAAATATTTATGGAGATATGGGCTAAAGGGAAAAGAAAAGAGTGTTGAAGATTTGGGCAAGGCTCAATGGTATTTAAATAAATTAATCGGAGAGAAATCATGAAAACACAATGCGAGTTAATACTAAATCATCTTAAAAAAGGTAATAAAATAAACCCTCTCACAGCTTTATCTAAATATAAATGCTTTAGATTAGCTAGTCGAATCAATGATCTCAGATCAGAGGGTCATAATATTGAAACTAATATGGTAAATAATGCAGAGGGCAAGAAGAAGTTTGCGGAGTATTATTTGGAGAAAAAAACAACAAATTGATATATGTGAGCTGTTCTGATTAAAAAGCTCAAATTAAGCCTATTAGATAGCCTCTGAGCAACTAAAAGCGATACCATATAATGATACCTTGTCTGAGTTCCATGTCAGCTCATTTGAGTCCATTCTCATAATTGCTTGGGTGTTGGTATAGGAAATACTGCTGTCATTCGCTAATGCTGTCTTTAAAGGTGGCTCAATCTCTACTGTAGCAACCCCACTTCCATTAGATGTGCAATCCGCAGTAATCATATGGAGTTTTTGAGTAGCTCCTGAACCAAATTGAATATAATCACCAGCTTTAAAAATCAATGTACTAGCCGTTGCATTTTCTATCCCAATAGAATATGCACCCACAGCAAATGTACCATTAACATTTATTGTTGAATCTAATCCACCTCTAATAATTTTAGAATCAGGATCACCAAGTTTAAATGTACCCATTCTTCCATGTAATTGCATAAAAAATACTTGCCATGCCACTGCATCTGCCCTTTTCATAGGTGGTAACTGAACTGTAGTAGCCCATTGTGAGCCACCAAGATCTGCTGATTGAGATCCGTAAGTAAAAGGAGATGTTGCAACAGTAACAGTTCTTTTGATACTCCACTCACTGGTTGTAAAATTACTAGGGCTTGTAGGTAAAATTAAAGGATAACTAGGAGCTGTCATTATGCACCAAATGTCCTAGAAAAAGCACCACCACGAGTTCTTGCCTCTGCAACAGCGGTCACAGTCTCTTGTCGGATCTGAGGCATTAAATTCATGACTTCAGCACGAACAGTTCCTACGACTCCTGTTGAAAAATTTAAACTTTGATTGATAGTAACTCCACCGCCACCCATTTGGTTATTTGGAACTATATGTCCACCACCAGTAGGCATAAACATCTCTGCTCCTCTTTCTCCTACCATAACTGGAACATTGGGAGCAACATAACCACCTGTTGCCAAACCTTTTAAACTACCAGTAACATCAGTTATATTGTGTCCATCTACGACTGATGAAACTGAAGATGCACCACTACCAAATAAATTAGCACCAAGAAAAGATGTAGCAACATTGGCTATTACGCCACCTATTCCAATACTTCCACCACCAGTTAATCCTGATAATGATTCTTTTAAACTTCTTATCATAGGCTCAATTATTAAGATTTGAGCAATGGTTGCTATTATTTGAGAGGACACATCTTTAAATGTAGTTTTCAGTGCATCACCAAATTTTTCACCCTCTATAACTGCTTTACCAAATGCTGTAGAGATATCTTCTCCTGCATCATCAAAAGTTTTACCAACTTTATCTGTTATGTCTTTAATTTGATTCTCTGTAGCAATAATAATTTGGAACTCTTCATTAGTTTTTGCTACTGTTTTTCCTACTGATTCCATTATCATTAAATAATCACTGAAAGTTTCAAAAACACTTTGCAACTCTTCCCTTTCTAATTGTAGTGATTTTCCACTTTTCCTATGTTGTTCTTCTCGCTTTCTATCAAACTCTTGTACTTTTTCTATTGCACTTGATAATCCACTATATGCTACAATTAAAGCAGTTACTGATAGTACAAGTACATTTGCACTTCTGATAAAGTTAAATATTGCAACTCCAACTGCACCTAGCAATACAGCACCTAATGCCTTTAGTGCGAAGGTAAGTTCATCAATATTTTCCACAATAAATATTAAAGAATCTCCTAAATCTTTACCTATACTTCTTCCGAAATCTTCTATTACTTTTGCTGAATCCTCTAAAGATTTATTCATTTTTTTAAGGTTTTCTTTTAATACAACTGTAAATTCATCTGATATTGCTTTTCTAAACTGAAACATTTTATCTTCTAGCATTGATAAAGTACCTGTTAAAGTATTAGCTAAATCATTGGTTACATTTCCAAACTCGCCACCTTTACCAAATTTTTCTTTAAATGCCTTTATGGTTTGACTAGCTGAAACTTCTGCTCCTGCTGAGAAACCAAGCATTGACCTAACTCCTCGTTCTCGAAATACATCTGCTGATGCGATACCACCTGCAAACGATCTTTGTATTTGTTCTGCTGTCTGAGTAAAGTCTAGTCCAGTTGCACCTGCAACATTACCTGTAATTTCTAATATGTCTGCTAGTTCTTCTGCATCTTTAGCTACAACAGCTAAATTTCCTGATGCTTGTTGTATATCATTTAGAGTAAAAGGAACACGACCTGCAAATTTGACCATTACATCAAATGCTTTTGCTCCCTCTTGTGCTGTGCCAAATAATGCTTTTAACCTAACTTGTAAATCTTCAATCTGTCGACCAACATCTACAACTTTTTTAATCTGAATAGCACCAAATGCACCAGCTAATAAACCACCAAAAAGAATAACTCTCTTGCCTATTCTGTCAAGAGTACCACCTAATTCATTAAAGGCTTTCCCCATCTTTCCTGAAGATGATCTTACTTGGTTGTTAGCTTTATTTAAACCCTTTTTAAGGTCGCCTAAATCTGCCTCAATCTTTACTACAAGTCTATCTAATTCTGTTGCCATAATTAATAATCAGGATATATTTCCTTTAGTTTTTCTAGTTCTGACTTACTCATAGGGTCAGATTTCTTACCTGTATTATATTCTTTAAAACCATTAATGGCTATAGTGATTTCTTTAATTGACATATTCCATACCTCTGAGGGTGGCAAGTGCATCATTCCAATAAGAATTTCTAGCCACCGATCAACAGGCAAGTATTCATCTGAGTCTAATTTTTTTTTTCCTTAGAGGAGTCTTCTGTAGAGGGTTCTTCTGAAGAATCTGAGGCATTTAAACCAAGAGCAATCAACTCTCCTGTTAGTTTTATACACTCAATTATGCCTATTTGATCTACAAGGCTTTTGATATCGCTATCTTTAACATCATTACCACCTGCTCTGATTCCAAGAGTTAAGATACTAATGCACTCAGTCAAAGTTAGATCGCCACCTGCCAATCTATTACCTAATTTAAGAAGAGAAGAACCTAATGCGTTTTCAATTCTTATCATAGTATCAAGCGACATTTTCGCTTTATAGCTTACATCATTTGGAAAGTTTAGTAATTTCTCTGCTTTTATTGGATTTATGCTCATTTTGATTTACCTCAATTTTAATTGTCTCGTTTCTATCACCTACATTTTCTAAAGATAATATAGGTATTTTTTTTCCATCAATAGTTATTTCTAAAAGATTTTTATAATCTTTGAAGAAAGGCACTTCTATCTCATTCTCATTAACAAGACATGAATGTTTTTTTCCATCAATAGTAATTTCTTTTTCAATCCACATTTTATTGCCCTATTGATATATCTTGTATTGATAATGTTCCACTTGCACTTCCGATCCTAATGGCAGAAATAAAATATCCATTAGGAATAGCAAGAATAATCTCCTGAAATGCTCCTAATAAAATATCATCTGCTGTAGCATCTGTACCTGAAGCACTATTTATGCTAATAGCACAAGTTGTGGTTGCACATAACCTAACAGTACCTTGAGTTATTGATAAAGCACTACTGGTTGCAGATGAGTCTGTGTAGTCTAAGTGAACATTATTTATTATTCTTTTAATCATGATTTTACCTATACTGTGGCTATAACTATTGCACCAGCACTTTCAAAGCTCATAGAATATTGAACTGCATCATTATAAGTACCACTGTATTCTAATGCGGTTACTTGGAAAGACCCACTAAATTTATTGAATGATGGAATTATAAATTCGTAGTTGCTAAATGTTGTTGCACTAAATGCAGTCAAAACACTTTGCTCACTTGCACCATCTGTGAAAACACCACTACCTGATATTGAAAAACTTTTTATTCCACCATCAGCTAAAAGAGTTCTTACTCTTGCTGAATCCTTGTTTGTTACATCTATTGTTTCAGCATTGATAGAAATAGAAGTATCTCTTAAACCTGCAACAGTTACAAAAACTTCAGGAGATGCTCCGTTTCCTATTTTAACTAAAACCGCACTACCTTTTTGCACTGCCATAATTTGTTACCTCTTAAATTAACTATCAAATATAGTAAAGTCTATATTTACTATACCATGTCTTGTTATACCATCAACTTCTGTTAATGTTATTGCGTTTACAACATAGCTCATAACACTACTTGCACCACTTACAGATATTGTACCATTATTTAGTAGGTTGTAAATTCTTTCCATAACTTCCTTGATTTCTTTTTGACCACGATACTGAGACCAAACATCAATGTCTAAATTATAAGTATTCCCATCAAGTGTTTTTGTTCCTATATTTCTAATTGATTCAAGACCAATAATCACATAAGGATATGCTGTATCTTGAGGAGCTATGCTATCAAATATCTTGTTATTACCTAATAAGTTATCTAATGTACTATCTCCTGATAATAAGCTAAAGAGTGCTGTTTGCAGATCAAAAGAATGATATCCCATTATCGAATCCTCGCTTTTCCAACTTTAATTGGTTTAAATTGCTTATCTATAGAAACCTGTTTAACAATTTTATTAGCAAATACTCTCGCTTTATCGTATGCCAATGACTCATCTCCCATAAATGGTCGATCTAAGACAAGTTCTAGTCTTGCTGAGTAATCCATATTAGACCAAACTTGAGCAGTAGGTTGATTACCTGCTGTTGCTAATTTAGTAGTAATAGCATTTATTAATCTACCAGTATCTATAGCTGGTGGATTACCTGCTGATGATGCAATATGCGTTTTCTTACCTCTTGGGTATTTTCTACCATCTCTAGGAGTTTGTTGCATACCCCTCATAATGTCGTTTCTAAAATTAGTTGCTACTCTGTTCACATGGCGAGAGGCATTTAACTGATAAAGTTTCTCAGCATTTTTAACATTTTTATCTATATTAGAAAACATCTTAACACTTATACCCTGTTTAGCCATTATGTAGCCACTCCCTCAGTTGCTATTATTTCCTGATATCGTTCTTTTCCCTCTTGGATTATTTGTATACTGGTGATATCAAAGCCTTTAGACTTATAATATAACCTATATTTGGGAGTTATTGCTGAATAGTACCTGATTGTGAACTTAAAGCCCTGCGTGGCTCTTAATTGATCCCCATATAGACCCTCTGAGCCTGATAATGATTCTACTTTAGACCATACTGTTGCTTGAGTTGAATAGGTTGATGATGTACCGCCACCAGCATCTACTGATCCGCCTAGAGTTTGCAAAGCGACTCTATTTCTAAACTCGCCTAAATACATTACCTCATTCCGCCATAATAAGAAGTGCCTCTATATGGATTGGTAGATAGTTGTTTTACTGTATAGGGCTCTAATAAAGATGTTGCTGAATAAGGAGCTACCATTGTTTTCTCATCATCTCCTCTGCGTTCAAATAAATAACTTCCGTAGATCAGACAAGCCATTTTAATTTGTTGCGGAATAGCTGTATTAGCTCCATAACCAGCTACATACTTAATCTCAAGACCATTGACAGGTCTTAAACCAGTTGGGTATGATACTCCAGTTGTTAAAGTAAACTTACTGGGCATACTTGCACTGTCTAAGAAATAATTTGAAGTAGCCCAAGTTATGGGATTATTGTCATCACCATAATATTTAACATGAGTTATAGCTGATACTGGAGATTTAGGTAATATAATATTTCTTCTTTCAAAATCCTTATCTATTCCTAAATAAGAACCCTCTTGTATTCTTACATCTATATCATAAACAGTATCTATAAATAACTCATATGTTGTAGTGCATAAAGTTCGATTAGTATACTCTCTAGCCCAAGAATCAACAGCTACCCTAATGATCCCTAAAACCGCATCATCATCTGTAGAATCTACTTTTAAATATGATTTTAATTCTGCTAGAGTTACTGCAAAATCTGTTTGAGCTGTATGTACTTTTAGTCCAGCCATAATTACTCCTGATAAAAATATCCAATTACGATAGCACTAATACCACCAAGCCATGCCAATAATGTAATTGCACCTCTACCTTTGTTCATAACTTCTTCAACTTTAATTAGTCGATTATCCATTTGAATAATTTTTTCCATTAATTGTTCGTTAGTAACTTTCATGTTGCTAAAGCTATTGTTCCGTTACTTCCTACCATTGGCATTTCAGCAAAAGCCATGTATACATACTTTGTATCTTCTTGATTGCAATAAGTAGATGTTGTTGCACATCTAAATCCATTACCTTCAAATTGAATATTAGCAGTTGTTTGACAAGTATCACTATTATATCTTACATTCCTTGTTCGTTGTCCACCTAGACCAAAACCTGTTAAGCCTGATATTTTAGATGCCCAGTCATCTGTTCCTCCTATTGATTTAATTAATACATATTTAGGTTTAAATCCACAATACACTTTAGTTCCTCTTACATTTCCTGTGCCTGAGTAAAATCCAAACTTACTAAATCCTTGTACTTCTGCAAAACAATATGCTTCTATAGCTTTTGTGCTTTGATTAACCATTGCATCTGTACCTACAGAAAAAACTGCTGTTGTAGGTGCTGTATCGTTAAATGATGTACTGTCTGCACCAGCTCCATTGTATGCAAACTCATTATTATCTGTTTGAGGATCTGCAACAAATGTAGTTCCCATACATAAAACTTTTCCTCTATCAGCTTGTTCAGTATTTTTAACCATTATAAATTTTGGAGCTACAGAAAGTCCATGTTTTATAGTACCAGCAGTACCTGTACCTGTGTAGGTAACTATAGAAAATCCAGCAGTTGTATTTGCTTGATAAACTGATGCAATACTAGCACCCCCAACTCCAGCACCATTTGTAGTGGTACTTG
>Ga0209709_10001195_pt1 | contig 24117 bp, 28 predicted proteins | sample ArcticOcean_MG_C_2_FD_187435 | JGI IMG/M metagenome (GOLD analysis project Ga0209709, IMG submission 187435) | Marine microbial communities from western Arctic Ocean - ArcticOcean_MG_CB4_136 (SPAdes) (version 2) | ecosystem: Environmental > Aquatic > Marine > Oceanic | place: Arctic Ocean...
GCGATTTGGATGCAATGGCCTGGTTATTGGGAAAAAGATTATGAAATAACTTTTGCAAAGATAGCTAGTATTGTCGCACGCTATGAAAAGATTCATATTCTATACGATTCAAAACAAATCTATGAAGATGCAAAAAAAGCCATAAGAGACATCGAGGTAGATCCAGAAAATAAAAATATTCATTGGCACGAAGTACCAAATGACAACGCTTGGATGAGAGACAATGGACCTGTTTATGTTTTAAACGATAATGAGTTAAGGATTCAAAATTGGAATTTTGATGCTTGGGGTGGCGCATTTGGATCAGATATACCTTTTAATTTAGATAATGTCGTCCCCGACAAAGTTGGTGCAATCCTTGATATGCCTGTTGATCACATAGATATAGTACATGAACGAGGTAACTTAGAGTTTAATGGATTTGACACAGTTATATTAAATTGGAGCACCATTGGTGATCCAAATCGAAATTTAAAATACGATAAACAGCAAGCAGAAAGCGATCTAAAAGAACACTTTGGCGTAACAAATGTTATTCACCATTGGTGATCCAAATCGAAATTTGAACTACGATAAACAGCAAGCAGAAAGCGATCTAAAAGAACACTTTGGCGTAACAAATGTTATTTTTATAGAGGGTATTCCAGATGGAGATCTTACTAAAGGTCACATTGATGGTATTGCTCGGTTTATTGACCTAAGAACTGTTGTTGTTGTTCAGTGTACAGCTCAATCATTATGTCGACCAGATAGTAAAGATGCTCAGATTTATGATAAGGCGGCTAAAATAATCGAAGAAGCAGGGTTTAATGTAATAAGAGAGCCTATTGAAGGTTTTGTTAAACATAATGATCAAATGTTCGACACTAATTATATGAATTGGCTAGTTGGAAACGGATTTGTAATCGTACCTGGTTTTGGTAATCCAGAAACAGATATCGCAGCAAAATCTCGAATAGAGAGCTATTTTCCTAATCGTAACGTTTATCTAATTGAGATGTTAAGTTCTTGGGCAGCTGGAGGTGGGGTGCACTGCCATACTAATGATCAACCTGCCTTTTCAATTACAAATTAATTATATGAATAATAGCGCATTTAATAAAGGACTTGGATTAGCAGCTTTAGGCTCATTCTGGTGGGGTGTTATTGGTGTTATATACTTTGAATACATTTCTTATATTGGTTTTATTGAGGTTGTTTTACATAGGGCTATATGGACTTCGTTATTCTTAATTCTAACTACATTTTATTTTTCAAAATGGGATATTTTTTATAAAACAATTAGTAATACTAAAAACTTGATTACACTATTTTTTTCGGGTCTTTTAATTTTTACTAATTGGGCTGTCTGGATCTATGCCGTTTCATCTAATCAAATTATAGATGCAAGTTTTGGATATTTTATAATGCCAATTCTTAGTGTTTTTTTAGGCTATATTTTTTTTAATGAAAAACTAAATACAAGAAGAATTATTTCAATTGGACTTGTATTAATATCAATTTTATTTTTACTACTATTTAATCTCCAGTCTATTCCATGGGTCGGTCTAGTAGTTGCTTTTAGTTGGGGTTTTTATAATCTTTTAAGAAAAAAAATAAATGTTGATACGGATATAGGTTTATTAATTGAAAGTTTATTCATTTTACCCTTTGCTCTAGTAGCATTTTATATAATTACTATTAATGGCTTTAATGATTTTGGGATATTGAATCCGTCTTTAAGTTTATTACTATTATTAGCTGGCCCAATGACAGTCATCCCATTATTTCTTTATGTAAGAGGAGTAGAGCTTTGTGGTTTGGGGCCGTCTGGCATGATATTTTATATAACGCCCACATTTCAATTTATATTAGGCTATTTTTATTATAATGAAGCATTTTCAATCATTAAGCTTGCCAGTTTCACCTTAATTTGGATAGCTGTGTTTATATACTTAAGAGATTTACATAAAGATTATTAATATTTCTTATAACTAATCTTAAAATAGTGTGTATAGTTTTATAAGGATACTTAATGACTGAAAAAAATAAAGCTAACAAAAATTATAGAACTTTTGTATTGATTCTTCTGACCATTGTTTATGGCTTCAATTTTATCGATCGACAAATAGTAGGTATTCTTGCACCTTTTATTCAGCAAGACTTAGGTTTATCAAACACTCAGTTAGGATTGCTTATAGGTTTAGCTTTTGCTATTCTTTATACAACCGTAGCAATTCCACTTGCTTGGTTGGCTGATAGATATAACAGAGTAAATATTTTGTCTATTGCGCTGGCGACATGGAGTGGATTCACAGCTCTTACAGGTCTTGCAACTAATTTTACACAAATAGCAATTGCTCGAATGGGTGTGGGTATTGGTGAAGCTGGTGGAAGTCCACCATCGCATTCGATAATTTCAGATTTATACCCAAAAGAAGAGAGAGCAGGAGCATTAGGTGTCTATTCTATGGGTATTCCATTAGGAATAATGGCTGCTTATTTTGCAACTGCAATACTTATGGGCAGTTCACCTGAGAATGTAGATTGGAGACGGATTTTTATTTTTCTAGGCCTTACAGGTGTAGTGCTTGCTATCATACTTAGATTAGCTCTTAGAGAACCAGTCAGAGGAGCAATGGATTTCCAAGAAAATGTAGAAATTATTCAACCACCGTTCCTAGAGTCATTAAAAACCCTTTTAAAAATTCCAGCATGGTGGGCTATGTGTTTTGGAATTGCATTTGGATCTTTTGCAGCTTATGCAACTTCCGCTTTTCACACCAAGTTTTTAATTGCCCTAGATCCAACCTACAATATTCAAAAATTAATAATTATTTTAGGTATTATTAATGGTGTAGCTTATGTTGGAGGTACTTATTTTGGAGCAAAGCTTGCAGATAAGTGGGGACAAAAAGATATTCGAGCTTATGGATGGTTACCTGCTATAGCTATCTCACTATGTTTACCAATAGCTATTATGAGTTATTGGGCCACTTCAATAGAAATGAATCTTCTTTGGACTACTCTATTATTAGCATTAATTGGAGTATATTTAGGCCCTAGTTTTGCAATCGCTCAAACTTTAGCACCAATAAAAATGCGCGCAATGTCTACAGCTTTATATTTCTTTATTTTAAACATGATTGCACTTGGAGGAGGACCTACATTTGCTGGATGGCTTATGGATGTGTTCAAAGAAAATTATAATGATTTAGATTCAATACGGTACGCAATGACAGTAACTTTTTTTGTTTTCATACCATCGGCGATAAGTTTTTTTATTGTTTCCAAAGTTTTACCCAAGGATTGGGATGCTGCCGAAAAACGAAATCTTCAATCAACAAAAACTTAACAGAATATTGTGCTGTAATGTCACAGTATTATCATATGACATCAAAAATTAAACTGCTATCATTAAGAATATAGTAAACAACAGGTAAAAATAATATGTCATTAATTGAATCTTTGAACACCAGGTCTGAAAAATTTACCTCACCTTTCAATCATTGGATTGTTAATAAACCTCTTACTGAGGCGGCAGTTGATGAAATTTACAGAACGCCTATTGATGAAGGTAAAGTTATATTTGATGGCACACGTGCAGGCGATAAAACAGGCGAAAACCTTCTCTCAAAACTAAGAGTTTTTATTGAGCCTTCAAACTGTGACAAGTTTCCAGAATTACATAATATTATAAAAGAAATGCAATCAAAAGAGTGCACAAAGATTGTTACAGAAATGCTAAAAAGAGATCTTTCTAATTCCTATGTTCGGTTGGAGGTAATAGCTGATAGGGATGGATTCTGGTTAGAGCCTCATTGTGATATCCAAGAAAAACTAATGTCTAGTATTGTGTTTGTAAATAAATTTGACGAAGATGAAAATTTAGGTACTGATTTTTATACGCCTGATCTTAAAGTTTCAAAAACAGTGCCCTATAGAAATAATTATGGCTACATTTTTACTGCAGAGAAAGATTCTTGGCACGGATTAGAGAAGAAAAAGATTAAAAAAGAAAGACGGTGTATTCAATTAAATTATGTAACTTTTAAAACAGAATGGCCTGTGCTCTAGTGCAAAATAATTGCTTAAACAATGATAATTTAAAAATTGATGGTTAATACTTCAATTGTTATTGGTTCAACAGGACTTGTTGGCAGATTATTGATTTCTAACCTAAGTAATAAAGATATAGATATACTTGCCGTAACACGAAAACCAATTAAGAACATTGCTAAAAACGTTAAGTCTTTTGAGATTGATTTTAGTTCATTCCTAAATGACAATAAACTTCCAAGCTGTGATCATTTATATATATGTTTAGGCACTACGATAAAAAAAGCTGGAAGTCAAAAAAACTTTAGACAAGTAGATTTCGAGTACTCATTAGCATTTGCAAAAAGAGCTAAAGAATCCGGCGCAACAAAAATAAGCCTTGTATCTTCAGTGGGGGCTAATCACAAATCAAAAAATTTTTATTTAAGAGTTAAAGGTGAATTGGAAGAAGCAATTAAAAAAATAGATTATGAACAAATAAATATATATCGACCAAGCCTACTTGTTGGCACAAGATCTGAATCAAGATTTTTAGAACAATTTGGTCAAAAGTTTTCAATTATTATTAATCTTTTTTTATGGGGGTCTTTAAAAAAATATAGGAGTATTGAGGCTCAAAAATTATCACAATTCATCTCTACCGCTAAAGATAAACGTGGAGTGAATTATTATTATTATAAGGATTTTATATGAAGACAGACAAAACTTCGCAAGACCAGGTTCCGGAGCATTTAAGAGGTAGATGGGGAGGTTTTTTTCAATGGCTAGGTAAAGCAGTTTTAAGCTCTATAGGTTGGCAGGTAACTGGTAATATTCCAAACGAGGAAAGACTGTTGATCATTGCTGCACCGCATACATCAAATTGGGATTTTATTTTGGGAATATCAGCTTTATTTGCCATAAATGTGAACATTAAATGGCTTGGAAAAAATTCATTGTTTATTCCTGGAATAGCTTGGTTTTTTAAGTGGTTGGGGGGGATACCAGTAAATAGAGAAAACCCCAATTTACTAATAGACTATGTAGTTAAGACTGTTGAAAAAGAAAAAGGCTTAATAATTGGAATTGCCCCAGAAGGATCTAGAAAAAAAGTTGATCGATGGAAAAGTGGCTTTTTAAGAATAGCCAAACAAACAGACGCAAAAATATTATTTTTATCAATTGATGCTCCTAGTAAAAAATTAAAAATTGGCGAGATATTTGAACCTAGTGGAGATAATGAAAAAGATATTAAGTTTGTTATGAATTACTTTAAACAATATAAAGGAATTAATCCTGATCAATCCAATAATTGATTAAATAGATTAAGAAAATATGAAATGCGTTGTTTGTAAAAATAAATCTATTGAAGTCTTCAAGATTATAGAGAGAAAAAAATATTGGAAATGCTCTATCTGTTTTGCAAAATTTTTGGATAAATCACATTATCTAGATTCCAATTCAGAAAAAAATCGTTATTTGGAGCACAATAATAATATTGACGATCCCTCCTATAGAAAATTTCTATCAAAATTGTCCATACCATTAGAAAAAAAACTTTCAGCTAATGATCATGGATTAGAATTTGGTTGCGGTCATGGACCAGCTTTAGCTGATATGTTAAAGGGTAATGGCTATCAGATTAATCTTTATGATCCATTTTTTTTCCCAGATAAGAGCGTGTTAGAAAAAAAATATAACTTTATAACTTGCACGGAAACAGTGGAGCATTTTTTTGATCCATACCAAGAGTTTAAACTATTAGATAATCTATTGTTAGACAATGCTTGGCTTGGAATAATGACATGTTTTTTAACCAAGGAAAGTCAATTTGAAAATTGGTATTACAGAAAAGATCCAACTCATGTTGTTTTCTATGCTGAAGAGACTTTTCATATTATTGCAGAACAAAGAAATTGGACTTGTGAGATTCCGACTAAAGATATAGTTTTACTTTATAAAAATAAATTAAATTAATAAAATGTTTTCTAGACAGTTCTCTGCAACAGCAGCTTTAATACTTGCATCATTAATCTGGGGAACAGCATTTGTTGCACAAACAACAGGCATGGATTTTATAGGTCCAATTACATTTATTAATATTCGTTTTTTTATTGGTACTATTATAATATTGCCCTTAGCATTTATCGAACGAGATATATTTTTTAAGATAGAAGAAGTAAAGAAAAAGAAATTATATCTGATTATCTTTCTTACTGGTTGTTCTTTATTTGTTGGATCTTTCCTTCAACAATATGCTTTGCAGTATACCAAAGTTGGAAATGCTGCGTTTCTAACAATTCTTTATGTTCCATTTGTTCCAATAATTTCTAGATTTTTCCTAGGAAAAAAAATTCATTGGTCTATTTGGGTTTCAGTTAGTATTTGCTTAGTTGGATCTTATTATTTAACAACAGGTAACTCATTTGAAGCACAATCAGCAGATATTTTGGTAGCTCTGTGCGCAGTTTTCTTTGCGTTACATTGTATACTTATTGATGAATTTTTTGAAATTATCAATGCTCCATACTCGTTGGCTTTTTATCAATTTGGAATTTGTTTCCTAATAAGTCTTCCTTTAATGTTTGCATTTGAAGAGCCAACTATTTCTGGAATATACGAGGAAATAGGTCAGCTTTTATATGTTGGAATTATGTCGACTGGGGTTGCTTATACTCTTCAAATTATAGGTCAAAGATTTGTCAAACCATCAACTGCAGTTATTACTCTGTCTCTGGAGGGAGTTTTCGCCGCTATAACAGCTTGGATCATATTATCTCAAATACTTACATCTATACAAATTATAGGATGCTCTCTTATTATTGTAGGAGTTTTAGTAGCTCAATTAATACCATTGTTAAATCAAGATGCTGCAGATCAAAGATATCACGACAAATAATATCTAAAATATGAATAAACAATATGATGTAGTTATTATAGGCGCGGGCGCAGCTGGAATGATGTGCGCTATTGAAGCTGGCAAAAGGGGCAGAAAAGTTCTTTTGGTGGATCATGCTAGGAAAATAGGAGAAAAGATTAGAATCTCTGGTGGCGGTCGCTGTAATTTTACTAATATAAATACTAACCCCAGCAAGTTCATATCATCTAATCCTAGCTACATGATTTCGGCTCTATCTAAATATACCTATAAAGATTTTACTAAATTAATTGATAGTCACAAAATAAAATTTCATGAAAAAAAATTAGGACAATTATTCTGTGATGAAAGTGCTCAACAAATAATAGATATGCTTCATTTTGAATGCGCCGCTGTCAATGCGGATTTATTAAGTGATACATCTGTGCTTTCAGTCGAAAAGAAAGAAGATAATTTTCAGATTAATACAACTACAATTAAATATTTATGTACATCACTAGTTATTGCAACAGGTGGCTTATCCATTCCTAAAATAGGTGCCAGTAAATTTGGCTACGAAATCGCTAAACAATTTGGTTTAAACATTATAGAAACCCTTCCAGCTCTTGTTCCATTAACTTTTAGCGAAGATCTATTAAAAAAATGTAAAGAACTTTCAGGGCTATCTGTTGAAGCTTCTGTATCATTTAATCAAACATTGTTTGAAGAAGGTATGTTATTTACACATCGTGGGTTAAGTGGTCCATCAATATTACAAATATCTTCTTACTGGAAATTAGGCCAAGGGGTTAAAATCAATTTAGCGCCACATGAAGATATAATTGATTATCTACAAAATAAGAAAGTGGCGACACCTAAGCAAGAAATAGTTTCAATATTATCTGAGGTTATACCTAAAAGGCTTGCGGCAATGTTTTGTGAAGAATCTAAAGTTTTCGGAAGGATTGCGGATTTACCAAATAAATTATTGAACGATTTAAGTAAAAAAATAAATAATTGGAATGTAAAGCCAACAGGTACAGAGGGTTATCGTACCGCCGAAGTTACTATAGGCGGTGTTGATACCAATAATTTATCATCTAAGACAATGATGGCGAAAAATGTTGATGGCCTTTATTTTATTGGAGAAGTTGTTGATGTTACTGGACATTTAGGGGGTTATAATTTTCAATGGGCTTGGGCATCAGGGTTTGTTGCAGGGCAATACGCTTAAATATCTTTCCTCTATCTTAATTTCAATTATAAATGTAGTTAGTAGCTATGAGTGCAGATGCAACCCCTTTGACCGTTGGAAATACTATTACGCTAGATATTGGTGCAATTGCACATGGTGGCCATTTTGTTGCTCGTCATGAAGGTAAAGTTATTTTTGTGCGTCACGCAATTACTGGAGAAAAAGCCATTGTTAAGATTACATCAACTTCTAAAAAATTAGCATTTGGTGATGCTATTGAAATTATTAATGCATCAAAAGATCGCGTAGAAGCACCTTGCATTTATGCAAAACCTGAAGGCTGTGGGGGTTGTGACTTCCAACACATAGATATTAAAGCTCAAGCTAAATTAAAGGGTATTGTTATAGAGGAGCAATTCTCTCGTTTGGCAAAAATGGAAATAAAACCAGAAGTATTAAGTGTCGATCCTGAATCAGGACTTCATTGGCGTACTCGCGTTAATTTTGCTGTATCTAATAAAGGTAGAGTTGGTCTTTATGCTGCAAAAAGCAGAAGAGTTGTAGAAATAGACAAATGTTTACTTGCAGTAGAAGAAATCAATGATTTAGATATTTTTGAACGTCATTGGAAAGGAAATGATCGTTTAAATATTGCAGTCTCAAGTATAAAAGAAAGAAACCTTTCAAGGGGAGGTCGAAGTATTTCAGGTCCAACTCAATTAAATGAAACATTTGATGATTATATTTACCAAGTTTCTCCAAATTCATTTTGGCAAGGTCATAAGAGTGCACCTAAAAAGCTAGTTGATATAGCTATGGGTTTTTTAAAACCACAGCCAGGTGAAAAAATTTGTGATTTATATGGTGGCGCAGGATTATTTACAGCGCCAATCCTTAAGGCTGTCGGTGATAAAGGTGAAGTTCATTTAATAGAGTCAGATGAGCGTGCAGTTAAGGACGCTTCTAAAATATTTCATAAGTATTCTAATGTAACCTTATATCTTGGTAGAGTAGAAAAAATACTTCCTTTAGTGGAAACTGTTGATGCCATACTTTTGGATCCACCTAGATCGGGTGCAGGTGAGTTAGTCGTGATGCAAATGATTGAAAAAAAACCAAGGGTAATTGTTTATGTCTCTTGTGACCCTGCTTCGCTTGCTAGAGATAGCAAACTATTAAATGATAAGGGCTATAAACTTGATGATATTGTGGGAATAGACTTATTCCCAATGACTCATCATGTAGAATGTATAGCAAAATTCAGTTTAATCAAATAATATTTACATAATGAATTTAGTTGGAACTGACTTTCAAATTAAAGTTTGGAAAGCAATAGCAAAAATACCTAAAGGCAAAGTTATAACTTATAAAGAACTTGCAAAGTTAATCTCTATGCCAAAAGCAGCAAGAGCAGTAGCAAATGCTTGTGGTAAAAACCCATATCCTATTAAAATACCTTGTCATAGAGTAATCAGGTCAGATGGAACACTTGGTGGCTATAGCGGTAAAGGTGGAATAATGAAGAAAAGAAATTTATTAAAAGATGAGGGGGTCACTGTAGTTAATGAAGAAATTTAACTTACATCCCAGACTAGCTAGAGATACTTTAAGTGTAGTAGACTTAAATTTATGTAGTTTATTGCTAATGAACGATTCTAATTACCCTTGGTTTATTCTTGTGCCACGAAGAGATAATATATCTGAATTATTTGAATTAAATAAACTAGATCAATCTCTATTAAATCAAGAAGTCAACGAAGTATCTAAAAGATTGTCGTTACATTTTAATGCAAAGAAAATGAATGTAGCGGCAATTGGAAACATTGTTCCTCAACTACATATACATGTAATTGCAAGATATGAAACCGATCCAGCTTGGCCAAATCCTATTTGGAATAATGTAGACATCATTCCTTACACAGACGATATATCGTTAAATTTGATTAAAGATATAAAGTTAATTATTCAGGACTTAATTATCGATGTTTAATCAATCGGAAATATTTAAAGATTTAGATCCTGTACTCTTAGATAAAGAATATGTATTTTGTACTTTTGCCTCATCTAGATATGGAGATTATTCAAATCTAGAACCGTTAGCATCTTTTAGTGAAAAAGAAGGATTAACATTGGTACTATTAAAAGAAACTGCTGAATTAAATAGTTTAAATTTTGAGGGTATCTTTAGATGTATATCATTAAGTCTTATATCAAGTTTAACAAGCGTAGGATTAACAGCAAAGATTTCAAAATTATTAGCAGATAATGATATTAGTGCAAATATATACGCCGGATATTTTCATGATCATATATTTGTACCGTGTAATAAATCTAAAGAAGCACTAAAGTTACTTTGTGACAATTCATAAATTATGTATAAGCTAAGTATTGATAAATATGATTAACATTAATCAAATAAAGTATGCTAAGCGTATTAAAGATAGTACTTTTATATCAGAGGGTTCATAGGTGAATAAGTCTTTAACAGAAATTATTAAGAAACGTAAATCTATTAGGGCTTTTTTGGATAAACCAGTGAGCAACACATTAATAAAAGAAATGTTATCAAAAGCAGCTCAATCACCTTCTGGTGGAAATTTGCAGCCTTGGAAAATTTATGTTGTTAATGATAAATCTATGAAAGATTTCCTAGAATTTCAGAAGCAATGGAAAGGCAGCGAAGAGTCTCCTTATTCAATTTATCCTGAGAAATTAAAAGAACCTTATAAAACTTCGCGAAATGAAATGGGAGAAGAAATGTATTCACTTCTTGATATTAAAAGGGAAGATAAAATGGGTCGTATGAATCAAATGCTTAAAAATTTTAATTTTTTTGGTGCTCCAGCAGGCCTGTTTTGTTTCATAGATAAACAAATGGGATTACCGCAGTGGTCAGATCTAGGAATGTTTCTTCAAACATTTATGTTGCTAGCAATTGACTCTGATTTAGATACATGTGCCCAAGAATCATGGTCACTTAAGCAAAATTGTGTTAAAGACTACTTAAATATTTCAGACGACTTAATATTATTCTGTGGCATGTCAATTGGATATGCAGATTTAGAAGATAAAGTAAATGAACTAAGAACCTCAAGAAGATTGATTGACGAATGGGCTACTTTCGTTAAATAAATAATCTAATTAAATCAATTATTTAAAATGACTTTATTGTTTATATGGAAATTTTTTTTCATTTAAACTAAAAGACTTAAATTATGCCTAGAAAAACTATTAACGATATACAGGCCAAAACTGGAATTGAAAAAATTATTTGCCTTACAGCTTATACAGCGCCTATCGCAAGACTATTAGACAGACACGTTGATATTTTATTAGTGGGCGATTCATTGGGAATGGTCCTATATGAATATGAAAATACTCTTCCTGTCACACTTGATCAGATGATCGAACATACAAAGGCAGTAATGAAATCTACATCAGATTCATGTATTATTATGGATCTTCCATTTGGTACTTATGAAGAATCTAAGGAACAAGCATTTAGCAGTGCATTAAGATCAATAAAAGAAACTAATTGTGCGGGGATCAAACTAGAAGGCGGATCTCTAATTGAAGATACTGTTAAACATATTACAAAAAGAGGTATTCCAGTTATGGGGCATATTGGTTTGCAACCTCAAAGCATAATACTTGATGGTGGCTACAAAATAAAGGGACGAGATAAGTTTGAATGGAAAAAATATATAGATGATGCTATTGCATTAGAAAATGCCGGAGCCTTTGCCATAGTTTTAGAGGGAATGGCAGAACAGCTTGCTGTCGAAATTACAAATTCTATAAAGATACCTACCATTGGTATAGGTGCATCTGCTAAATGTGATGGGCAAATTTTAGTAACTGAAGATATGCTTGGATTAACCAATATTTCACCTAAATTTGTAAAAGAGTATACAAACCTTAGACTACCAATAGAAAAAGCTATAAAAGAATATGTTAGCGATGTAAAATTAGAGAAATTTCCATCAAATCAGCACACCTATCAGATGAAACCTACAATTATTAAAAAAGAGAAATAAAAATTATGGCAAATATATTTAACGAAGTTGACGAAGACATAAGAAAAGAACGTTATCAAAATCTTTGGAGTAATTATGGTAAATATATAATTGCATTTTTAATGTTAATTGTAATTGCTTTCAGTTTAACTCAATATTTTCAAGCAAAAAATATTTCTGATAATAAGGCTATCCTAGATATGTATTACTCAGCTGCAGAAGGAATTGAAAAAAATCAACTAGACTTCGCAAATAATGAGCTCGAAATTGTATATAATCAAAAGAATAAAATGCTTGCTGCCTTAAGCGGATTTAAAATGTCCGAAATCTATTTAAATAATAATCAAAAAGAAGAAGCTATATTATTACTTGAAAAAATAGTTGATAATAGATCTCTAGAATCAATATATCGCGAGCTTGCTTTATATAAATATATAATGATTAATTTTGAAAATATTGACATCAGTAGTATCGAGAAAAAAATTGTATCTATTGGAGTAAATAAAAATACCCTACATCCTTATTTTCAAGAAATTATAGGAATTAAATATTTAACAGCAGGTAATATAGAAAAAGCAAACTCTGTATTTACAGATTTGTTACTTAATGAGGACACTCCATTTGATTTAAAAATGAGGCTAGATAAATTAATTCAGATAGCAAGTTAATATGCGATTTGTAGTTACTAATTTATTATTATTATTTCTTCTTTCTAATTGTGCAAGTAATTCAGATAAAAAATTAAATGACAGAATATCTGTTTTATCTTATTCATCAGATTTACTTATTTCTACCGAACTAGATTCTAAAAACATAATTCTAAGTCAAGCTAGAGAAGTCAATTATTGGTCTCAATCTGGTCAAAATCCTCAAAATAACTTATCTCACATTTACTCTGACTTAAAATTTGAAAATAAAAAAAAGATTTTAAAAGATAGTAATAGTGCCACTAACACTATTCAGCCAATTTATTTTGAAGGAAATCTTTGCAACGTAAGTACAAAAGGGTTCCTCAGATGTCTTGATATAAATACAGAAGAGATTCTATTTGAAGTAGATTTAAAGACTGAGTTTGAAGAAAATTATGATATTATTAGAGGTGGTTTAGCATACTTTGATGATCAAATTGTACTAGCGGACGGTTATGGACAGGTAAAAGTACTTAGTGGTATAGACGGTAGTATTATCTGGGAAAATAATATTAATTTACCAATTTTATCAGCACCTATTATTTATAGAGGTTATATTTATTTTATTACTTTGAATAATAAAATATACGCAATGGACTTTACAACAGGTGAAGTAAAATGGAGCTTCCAAACAATATTTGACGATAAAAAAAGTTTATTCACTGGAGTACCAGCAGCAATAGATAATATCATCATAGCTCCATTTAGTAATGGGGAAATTATTGCATTTATCTATGATACTGGAAGTATACTATGGTCAGAAAACGTATCTAAAGTGTCGTCTTTAAGTAATTTTGATATCAAAGATATAGCAGCTAATCCTGTAATATCAGATGATAAAATTTACACTCTAAGTAATAATGGAAGACTAGTTGCCACAAATATGATCAACGGATCTCTAGCATGGTCTTTAGAGATTTCAGGCGCTAATTCACCATCAGTATCCAATATGCAACTCTATGTGATTGACAATGAATCAAGATTATTTTGTATAAACAAAATGTCAGGTGAAATATATTGGATTACACAACTTGAAGAAAATAAGAATGGAAAAAAATCTGGAAAATCTAATGATTGGAAGGGTCCATATTTAATAAATGGATTACTGTATACCCTTTCAACTCATGGTGAACTACTAAGTATATCCCCAATAACAAGTGAAATATTATCAAGTAAAAATATAAAGATAACTGGTATTTCAATTGATCCAGTAATTTTATCTAAAAATATTTTCATAATTGATAATAATTCAAATATTTATAAATTAGATTAATAAAGTGGAAAATATAAATTTTTTAATTGTTGGTAAGCCTAATTCAGGCAAATCGACTTTTTATAATACTCTGAATGATAAATACCTTTCACCAACTGGCCCAGAGTCAGGCTTAACTAAAGATATTTTTAAGAACGAGGTAAATATTTTAGATACAAAATTTACTTTTTTTGATACGCCTGGACTAAGAAGAAAAAACAAGATTGACGATAAGGATGAGGCAAAACTTACATATGATGTAATTAATTTGATTGATAAAATCGATGTAGTATTTTTATTAGTAGATGCAAATGAAAATTTAACTAAACAAGATCTAAAGATAGCTGAAATTGTCATAAAGCGAAGAAAAATTCTTTTTGTTGTTTTTAATAAGATAGATCTTTTAGATGATTTAGATAAATTTCAAAAAGATAAAAAACATTATTTTTTAGAGAGTTACAGTCCAGCAAATACAATTAATCTTAAATTTATATCAGCATTGTCTATAGACAGTATCGAGAGAATATTAAAAACAGTCATTAGAACATGTAGAATTAAATCTACTAAAATTAGCACGCCTAAGTTAAATACTTTTGTAAGAGATATATTAAAGAACCAGAAATTTCCTAAAATAAATAAGATTGAAGTTAAACCTAAATATATGGTTCAGACCGATGACGATTATCCAAGGTTTAAAATATTTATTAACTCAAGTAAAAAAGTTCCTCAAAGTTATAAGCGATTTTATGAAAATATACTGAGAAAAAAATTCCTACTAGTTGGAGTGCCTATTCAATTAGATTTTATTACTTCAAAAAATCCTTATGTTAAGAAAAATTAAATACTTCTCCTGTTTCAATAATATTTTCATTTAAGTAAGATAAAATTTTATCTACAACAAACTCTAATTCAATCAAATTTTTTTTATCTATACCGGGAGATGTTGTATTTATAAAATTCGACTCTATAATTGGAGGTTCAAATAAATTTATTTTTATATTTGAATTCTTGTTTTCATTTGCATAAGTTTTAATCAAATTATTTAAACCTAACATTGCAGTGTTATAGCTCCCCCAGTACTGACTGCCCACTTCTGAAATATTTTTTGATATTATTAATATTCTAGCTTTATCAGCCGCCATGAACAATGGATGAAAAGATCTTAAGAGTCTGTAATTAGATATCAAGTTTAGATTTATAATGTCTTCAAAATCTTTTGGTTTAATTGAAGTTACGGGTGATAAATGTTTAATAGTTCCTGCACATGAAATAAACACATCAATCTTCATATGTTTTTTGTATATGTTGTGTCCCAACTCATCAATCAAATCAAAGTTAGTTAAGTCCAGTGGAACAATAGTAGTCTCACAACCATTTGATGCGATTAAATCACTAACCTCCTCTAAGGACTTTACATTTCTACCAATCAAATATATGTGACTTGCTACTTTTGACAATTTTATTGCTACATTTTTACCAATATTAGAAGATGCACCAGTTACAACGCATATTTTGCTTTTTGACATTAAATTGTATCTAGTTTTTTTTCAATTTGGAGAGGTAATAATTGAAACAATTTCTTACCTTTATCTATACTTTCAAATAGAACCGATTCATTGCCATAAGAGCGAAGTAATTCTTTTGAAAAATACCAATTATTCAAAACAGAAAAGATCATAACAACTATTATATAGCCACGTACAATGCCGAATATAACACCAAACAACCTGTCGATTGGTCCACTTCTATCAGAGCTTATAAGTCCAACAATAAGCCTATTTACTATAGTCATCATAACATAGGAAACGATAAATACTGATATGAATATTGATATGTCTGTAAGGGTAGGAGAGAGATCTAATGTATTTTTAAAGGGTACTCTCAAGTAATCAAAAGAGTATTTTAAAACCAATACTACCACTATCCACTTAACTAAATTTAATAAATTTTTTAATAAGCCTCCTTTCAATGAAAAAAGAGCTGATATTAAGATTACAGTTAGACAAAATATATCAAAAAAATTTGCAAATTCAGCTAATTCTATATTCATTTAAATACTTTAGTTTTTACAATCATAATTGGCAATAGGGTTAGACTTCCAACTAATGCAATTAACATAGCCAACGCAGTAAATATACCAAAATAAATCGTAGGCCAAAAATTAGAAAAAATTAAAATTGAGAATCCCGCAATAATTGTTAATGAAGTATTAGTTATTGCTCGGCCAACAGTTTGATTACATATCGATATTGTCTTTGTGTAACTGCCGGTAATTAAGTAGTTTTCTTGAAAGCGATAGATATAATGAATACAATTATCAACTGCAATACCGACTGTAATAGCTGCAATTGTTATTGTCATTAAATCAAGGGGTATGTTAGCAATTCCCATAATACCAAGTATAGTCATACAGGCAGCTATATTTGGTAACATGCCAATTAATGCTAACTTCCACGATCTAAACAAGATACTTAACATAATAAATATTCCGATCATAACCATCGCAAGTGAATAAATTTGTGAATCAAATAAACTTTGAAGCATATTATTGTAGAGAACTAATATTCCTGTTGTAAAGATAGAGTAATTTTGATTGTTGTACTCATTTTGAAACTTAAAATTTATCTCCTTTAAAAATTCATCTCTTTTTAAATCTTTATGTGTGTCGATCATTCTAACAGTCAATCTTGCCTGATTTTTATTTATAGAAAGATACGGATCAAATATTTGAGACTTTAGTCTTTTCGGTAGTTTTTTATAGATAACTGAAAGCTCTAAATTATCAAATTCTTTATCAGAATTTAATTCCTCAGCAACTCTTATAACTGAGGCAAGCGATAAAACTTTACCAGTATATTCAAAACTATCTATGTAATCGTGAACTTCTTTTATCAAGTCAATTTTTTCTTTAGTAAACCAATAATCAGTTAGATCATATTCAAATCCAAAATCTAAAAACTCATCATCAGTTTCTTCAAGATTATTATCTTTAAATTGTATAATTATTTCTAATGGCGTAGTTCCACCAAGTTTATTGTCAATTAAACTCATACCCTTATAAATCTCAGTACTACTTTTAAAGTAATTTACAAAACTATTTTCTACTTTCAAATTTAGAGTTCCATATATTCCTAATATCAATAACACTAGAAAGCTTGATATTAATATATTTGGGTAGTGATTTATTAATTTAACGAATACTGAATTTCCTTCATCTTTAATTTCTTTATTTGATACATTTAAATTTAATTTCATCATTAAAGTGGGGAGCACTGTAAAACTTGAAATTAGAGTTATTAGAAGGCCTAGACACATCATTAAACCAAAGTCCATTATTGGTTTAATTCCACTAAAATAGAGGGTGAAAAATGCAAAAATAGTTGTAAGAGCAGTGAATATGCATGGTCTAATCATTTCTGACATATTTTTAATAATAAGGTTTGTTTTTGATAGGGTGCAATCAATTTTGATAAGATTTCTATATCTTACTATTATATGAATTGTCATTGATAATGTCAGAATTAACATTAATGAAATAAAATTTGAAGAAATTACAGTTACTTTCCAATTCAAAAAAGAAACGGAACCAATCATTACAATTAATGAAAAAATACAGTTCATTAGACATAAGAATATCCAATTTATATCTCTAAAGATTAAATAAAGAATAAAAATAATAAATAGAACAATACCTATTCCAAATATCAGAATATCATTTTTAACGTAGGAAATTGTATCGTCAGCAATCATTGCAACTCCACCAAGATGCATTTCAATTCGATCATTTTTAAATTTTGAAATTATATATCTAATTTCCTGTATATTATTTCCTCTTTCAATATCGGCATACTTCTTTAAAGAATTATATTTTTTCTCTACATTCTTTAGCTTATTTTTATCTGAAATAGATAGATCTAAAATTGATCTAAGATAATTTCTTTCTTCTATAGTGTTTATGTAGTTATCATTACTTTTGAGATTAATAATTATTCCAGATGTTTTTCCATCTTTGCTAATGATTAGTTCACTAAAAATAGGGCTCTCAATAAATTCTTTTTCTACTTCAGAGAGTATTAACCCCTCTGTTTTTATTGTTAGCTGTTCTGTAACAAGATCAATTAATGATTGATTGCCTGACTTAAGAACCGGAACGTCTAAAATAGATTGAACACTATCAACCCAAGTTAATTTAGAGATCTCAATTGATAATCTACTAATAAAATCGATATTTCTATTTGTTATTATTTTCTCTTTACTGGTAATAGTGATTAATAAGAAATCTTTTGATTCATAATCTTTTATAACATCTTGATAATTTTTTAAATCTTGATCATTTTCTAAAATTAAAGTGTCAGAAGAGGCATCAAGTTGAAAGTCTTGGGACTTATATAAAGCTGCGGTAAATATAATAGCAAGAGCCAAGATAAATATGTTTACATATTTTATTAGAAAATTTTCCATTGAGTGATTTAAATATATTGTCTTTTATAGCGATTTCCTAATGAAGTAAGTATTTCATAAGATATAGTATCAATATTTTTAGATAAACTATTAATATCATTATATTTATTTATAACATCTACATAGATTATCTTTTTAGATTTTCTAAGTTTGGGAAGGGAAGTCATATCTATAGTTATTAGGTCCATAGATATTCTTCCTAATACCTTTAATTGTTTACCATCTAAAAAAACACACATATTGCTACTAAATTTACGATTAATACCATCGGCATAGCCTATAGCAATAGTGCCAACAAGCATGTCCTTCTTAGCTTTAAATGTTGCTCCATAGCCAACTGTATCATTTTTTTCTATTTGTCGAATTTGAATAACCTTGGCCTTTAGATTAATGACATTTTTTAAATCAATTTTTTTATTTATAAATGGATTTCCTCCATAAAGTGCTATTCCAGGTCTCACTAAATCAAAATGATATTTTTTATTAAGAAAAATTCCTGCTGAATTTGCTAAACTCGCTTTCGATTCTTTAAATTCTTTTCTTATCGTGTCAAATCTCTCTAATTGTTTTTTATTCATTGGATTGTTTGGTTGATCTGCACATGCTAAATGGCTCATAATTAATTCTACCTTTATAGGAGAAATTTTATTTTTATTTTTAATTAACCATTTGGTCTCACTTGTATCCAAGCCAAGACGCGACATCCCGGTATCAAAATGAATAGCAATATTTTTATTAAATCTATTTTTTATATTTAATGATCTAATCATTAATATTTGTTCTAGGGAATTAGCAATAGGGACAATGTTAAACTTAATAAAGTCTTTATAATTTTTTTTATTTATACCATGATAGCAAAATACTTTTATTGTTTTTGAAAATTCTCTTAATCTCACAGCTTCTGAAAAATGTGCTACAAAAAATGTCTTACATCCGCTCTTGATCAGACTTTTAACCGCAACCTTATCACCAATACCATAAGCATCTGCTTTAATAGTAGCAGCACAATCAGTTTCTTTACCTAACTTGTTCTTTAAATTTTTATAGTTTTGAGATAGGGCTTTTAGATTAATCTCTAAAATAGCATTGTCATCGTTGGGATAATAATTTGACATTTATTATTCTTTTTATATTAATCATAATCTTGCGAGTATTCACTATTTATATAATTACCAAACCTAGTGAATTTACTCTCAAAACTCAATCTTATATTGCCAGTAGGTCCATGTCTTTGTTTTCCAATTAAAAGTTCAGCTTGACCATGAATTTCACTCATTTTTTGCTGCCAATCAATATATTCGGATGTGCCTGGAGATGGTGCAGTTCTTTCTAAATAATATTCTTCCCTAAAAATAAACATTACTACATCCGAGTCTTGCTCAATTGAACCAGATTCTCTTAAGTCAGATAGTTGAGGTCTTTTATCTTCACGTTGCTCTACTTGCCTAGATAATTGAGATAAGGCGAGTATTGGAATATTTAATTCCTTAGCTAAAGCTTTAAGGCCTTGAGTTATTTCTGACACTTCTTGTACTCTCGATTCCCCCCTTGAAGTTTTAGGCGGTCTTAAAAGCTGAAGATAATCTACTATTATCACTCCTAATCCATGCTTCCGTTTTAATCTTCTGGCTCTAGACGCAAGCGTTGCTATATTAATTGCAGGCGTGTCATCAATAAAAAGTGGCATTTCAACTATCTTTTGTGAAGTCGAAACTAATGAATCAAGATCGCTTTCTGATAAATTACCTTTTCTCATTTCATTTGAACTAATCTTGGCTTGTTCAGAAAGAACTCTAGTTGCCAATTGTTCGGCAGACATTTCTAATGAGAAAAAAGCTACATTTGAGTCTTTGTCATTGTTCTCATATGCTTTTTTTGCAATATTAAAAGCAATATTGGTAGCTAGAGAAGTTTTACCCATAGATGGCCTCCCTGCAAGTATCAAGAGATCAGAAGGATGTAATCCACCAAGCTTTTGATCTAAGTCCACAAATCCTGTTGAAATACCAGTTACACTAGAGTCATTTTCATAGGCTTTTGTAATTTGAACCATAGCATCTTCAAGAGAATTGCTAAAGTTTTGCATAGCGTGCAATTGACTTCCTTTTTCGGAAATTTGATACAATTCTTTTTCAGCAGTTTCTATAAGTTCACTAGGATTTATATCAATGTCACTTTCTAGTGCACTATGTTCAATATTTCCTCCAAGGATATAAAGATTTCTTCTTACAGCAAGATCGTAGATAATCTGAGCGTAATTTTTAGCATATTCGAGAGATACCGCTGCATTCGCAAGCCTTGCTAGGTAAGCCGAGCCACCGATTTCTTCTAAAGATTTTTCGACCTCAAAATAACTCTTAAGAGTCACAGGCGTAGCTAATTGCCCTTTGGCTATCAACCTATTAATAACTTCATATATCTTCCTATGTATTTCTTCAAAAAAGTGGTTTGAATCAATAATTGAATTCACATCGTCTGCAATATCGTTATTTAAAAGAATGGCACCTAGAAGCCCTTGTTCTGCCTCAGCGTTATGTGGTAATTCTTTGATTTCTTTTTGTAAATTTGTTGAAAGTTGAACAGTTGATGACATCGTTATAACATAAACAAAAAGAGGTTTATTGTAAGAGGCAATAAAAGAAAGATACTCACACTTTCAAAGTGATTGTTAATATTTTTATAATGATAGATGTTTATATTAGAGGTTCAGTATCAATTGAAAGTATTTGATTCTAAATATTAAAAATTATTTTTTTTCTAAAGATAACTTTATAATGCTAAATATGTCTTCGTAGATCTTAATTGTTATATCGAACTCACCTATATTTTTTATTTCTCCAGTAACTATATTTTCATTTAAAATATTATGTCCCTGAGCCTTAAGTAAGTCAGATACTTGTTTTTGCGTAATAGCTCCATACAAACCATCTTCATCATTTGCTTCAACTCTCATAGTGAGTGAGATTGCATCAAGTATACCTTTCAAAGTATTTGCTTCAGTAACCTTTATATCATTTTTCTTGTTAATACTCTCAAGCTTACTATCTAGGTCAGATTTATTTTTTTTATTAGCTACAATCGCTAGTTTTTTTGGTAGTAAAAAATTATTTGCATAACCATCTTTAACTGCAACAATTTCGCCAGCTTTTCCAACTCTATCAATTGATTCTAGTAAAATAATTTGCATAAATAAAATTTACTTTCCGACGTAAGGTAAAAGTGCAAGGTATCTAGCTCTTTTTATTGCTTCAGATAACTCTCTTTGTTTCTGTAATGAAATGTAGGTAATTCTTCTTGGTGTTATTTTACCTTTTTCAGAGATATATTTTTTAAGTGGATACAAATTTTTATAATCAAACTTAATATTTTTTTTTGCAGGATAATCTTGTTTTTCCATTTACTCAGGTTCCTTAGATAGAGGTGTAGGGGTTTTTTCAAACTCTTTTACTTTAATTGAGATGTGCCTAATAACATTTTGATTAAGATTTAGTTTAGCTGTAATCTTATCATTTGCATCTCCAGGCATATTGATATGCATGAATTGGTAGAATGCTTTTTTACTATCATCAATCATATAAGCCAAGTTTCTCAAGCCCCAGCTTTCTTCATACACCACATCACCACCTAACTCTTTAATCAGGTCTTTATGAGAGTTAATTTCTGTATCTAATTGAGTCGAACTCAAGTCTTGTTTATAAATAAGTACATGTTCGTATGAAGACATATTTTAATTAGTTTTTTCTATTAATTTAATGTTAAAAAAAGAATAAATATTCTATTATGAATCTATTAGCAAGAATTACTTTATAAATGTTTTTATGACTATTGCTCTACTTTTTCCTGGTCAAGGCTCTCAATTTATTGGTATGGGTAAGGATTACTATGATAGGTATGAATCCGCCAAATCAGTCTATAAAGAGCTAGATTTAGCCTTAAATAGACCACTAAGCGACCTAATCTTTAGTGGCAGCGATGCAGATATATCTTTAACTACCAATTCACAGCCAGCAATTATGGCTACTAGCATTGCTATTCTTAGGTCAATTCAAAGTGAGGAACTGATTGATATGAATGACATAAAGCTTGTAGCTGGACATTCACTTGGTGAATATTCTTCTTTAGTTGCTACTGATTCCCTTGATTTTAGTGATGCTGTCAAATTATTAAAAGTAAGATCTGAAGCCATGCAAGAAAGTATGCCAGTAGGCACAGGTGGTATGGCTGCTTTGATTGGTGTATCACTTGAGCAAATTAATGAAATACTTCCTGAATTGAACAAGCATGGTAAGATATATATAGCAAACGATAATGCTGACGGTCAAATTGTTCTTAGTGGGGAAATTTCAGCAATTGATTACATTTGTAATAATAGTAAGCAATACAAAATTAAAAGGGCAATAAAGCTACCAGTTAGCGCTCCATTCCACTGTGAGTTAATCGACAGTGCTGCAATCAGATTGAAAAATGAAGTGAAGAATTACCACTTTAAAGACTTTAAATTTCCTTTAGTATCAAATGTAGATGCTAAACCTTGTAAAGCAGATGCCATTAAAAGTCTTCTTGTGGATCAAGTTGTTAGCAGGGTTCGGTGGAGGGAATCTTTAATATATATGGTTAATAATAACATAACCACTTTTATTGAAATTGGACCGGGAAATGTTTTGACTAATTTAGTTAAGAGAATGTGTAAATCGGTCAATTCCATCTCTATCTCTAAACTTGATGACTTAATTAAACTTAAAGAGATTTAATAATGAAGAATAATAAGACGGTACTTATAACGGGCGCAACTGGAGGTTTAGGCTTGTCTATAGCTGAAAAATTTTATAAAAAAAATTTTAATATGATTTTGACTGGTACAAATGAAAGTAAACTAGAACTACTAGATTCAAAATTTACTATTAATACCAAAATAATTAAATGCAATCTTGCTAAATCAGAAGAGATCATAAAAATGTTTGATCTTATTCCAGGCGAATTTGAAGGTATTGATGTATTAATAAACAATGCCGGTATTACAAAGGATAATCTTTTTTTAAGAATGAAAGAAAATGATTGGGATGAGGTATTGAATGTGAATTTAAAAGCCAATTTTAGTTTATGCAAAATGGTTATTAAAAGTATGGTAAAAAAAAGATGGGGAAGAATAATCAATATATCTTCAGCGGTAGCTAAAATGGGTAATGCTGGGCAAACAAACTATGCGGCATCAAAGGCAGCAATTGAGGGATTTACACGTTCTCTTGCATTAGAAGTTGCATCAAGGGGCATTACTGTCAATGCTGTTGCTCCTGGTTTTATCAAAACTGAAATACTAGAAACAATTGATCCAGAAAAATTACAGGCTATGGTTAAAAATATTCCAGTTGGTAGAGTAGGTGATGCTGACGATGTTGCTAGCATAGTATCATTTCTCGCATCTGACGAATCATCTTATATTACAGGTCAAGTATTGCATGTTAATGGTGGCTTGACATTATGAGCAATATAAGGATAAAGGCATTATTAAAATAACGAGGAGTATTTATGAGTGAAGTAGCTGAAAAAGTAAAATCTATTATTGCAGAACATCTTGGAATTGATGATCTTGAAAAAATTACAAATGACGCCAAATTTATTGACGATTTAGG
>Ga0209709_10001197_pt1 | contig 24108 bp, 38 predicted proteins | sample ArcticOcean_MG_C_2_FD_187435 | JGI IMG/M metagenome (GOLD analysis project Ga0209709, IMG submission 187435) | Marine microbial communities from western Arctic Ocean - ArcticOcean_MG_CB4_136 (SPAdes) (version 2) | ecosystem: Environmental > Aquatic > Marine > Oceanic | place: Arctic Ocean...
GCAAACAGCACATTTGATTTAGACACTGATACACTTATTGCAGTGTTAGCTACATCTGGCTATACGCCAGCACTAACACAATCTAACCTTACTGACATTACAAATGAGGTCACTGATACTGATTATTCTCGCCAGACAATTACTGGACAGAGTATAACGGCTACTGGCTCGACTATAAATATTGATATAGGGGATATCAGTTTCGGAAGCAATGTTACAATTACGGGAAAATGGTTAATTTTATTTGATTCAACTGTTTCGAATGAGCTTGTTTCCTATGTTGATTTAGATACTGGTGGCGGCTCAGTCTCCAGTTCAAATTCGACATTTTCTGTAACTATTGCAAGCGCAGGAATGGCTACGTTAACTTAATTTTGGAGGCTAATATGGTGCAATCACCGTATAATGTTGCCCTCCAGACAGTTGATGCTACTAAAAGCGTAGGTGCTACTTTAGATTATTCTATTGATTGGTCTGCGCTTGTTGGAGCAGGTGAAAATATTACTGGTTCAACTTGGACGGCTTCTTCTGCAGATATAACAATAGTATCAAATACTATTAGCGGTACTACTACCGATGTTTTTATTTCTGGAGGACGTAACGGCTATTTTTACGATCTTTTAAATACAATTGTTACAGACGAAGCGCGAACATTCGTGCGCCTTTTTTCTATAGGAGTTCAGCCTAAATGACTATTTCAGATCTGGGCGTAGAATACGCCTCAAAAGAGCCAACTATAGTTTATGCAGGTACTACTTGGAGATGGGAAAGAAGTTTAATTTCTGATTTCCCCGCGGCAACGTGGACGTTAACTTATTATTTTAGATCATCTGACGGAAAATATAACTTTGATATATTGGCTGTTAATAATTCTAATAATTTTAGGGTAAATTATACTTCTGCTTTATCTGATGTTGTTGCTCCTACTAACTATAGGGGGCAGGGATTTGTAAGTAATGCCGCAGGTGAAAGATTTATAGTTTATGAAGGCCAACTTCAAATAATGCCTGATTTTAACTTACAAAACACTGGCAGAGATCTAAGGAGTCACGCTGAGAAAGTTTTAGAGCAAATTAAGGCTCTATTAGAAGGTCGCTTTGTAGATGATTCCTCAAGTTACAGTATAGCCGGTAGAAGTTTAACCAAGTTAACCCCTCTGGAACTTATAGAAACTAAACATGAATACGAGCGCATAGTAATAGCTGAGCTAAGACAGAATAGAGCTAAACAAGGCCTAGAAACTGGTCAAGTAATACGAGCTAATTTTACTGGTAACTCAGGTTTTTAAGGATATATAATGGCGTTTTGGGATAGATTTAAAAAAAGCAATAAAAGAAAAAGCTTAAATGGCTCTAGGAATTTTACCGGCGCTAGTGGCGGAAGGCTTTTTAATGATTGGAAGTCAAACGATAGCTCTCCCGATGCGGAGCTACAAGGCAATCTGACTATATTAAGAAATAGAACGAGAGATCTAGCTAGAAATAATCCTATCGTTCAGCGCTATTTTCAGCTTATTAAGCAGGGTGTAGTAGGGAACGGAGAAGGCTTTAAGATTCAAGTTCATAGCCGCAATGAGGACGGCAAATTAGATGATAATGATAACGATAATATAGAGTACAATTGGTATCAGTGGTGTAGAAATCCAGAAGTTTCTGACACTTACTCAATGCCAGATATATATAATATGATAGTTGAGGGCTTAGCTAGAGATGGCGAAGTCATGTGTCAATATATTAATACTCCAGAAGGATTAAAATTATCTTTTTTAGAGCCTGACCACATTGATAGTAATTTAAATAAACAATTGCCTAACGGTAATATAATTAAAATGGGAGTTGAGATTGATAATCTTACTCAAAAACCTCTTGCTTATTGGATTAATCCTAATCCATATACCACAACTGTAGCGACCAATAGCACATACAATGGATCAAATCAGCCAAGCAGGATAGCGGCTAATAAAATGTTACATTTATTCGATCCTGATAGATTCGGACAAACTAGAGGTTACCCACAGAAATTAGCCTCAACGATGACGGCTATAAAGTGGTTACAAGATTTTAGATTATCAGAGCTAGTAGCCTCTAAGGCTGCAGCTTCCAAAATGGCATTTATTAAAACACCTGTTGGCGATTCAATGTCTACGGAATCCTTTTTAGATGGCGAGGCCGGCACTATGCCAGCTATGAATTTTGAGCCAGCGACAATAGATCTATTACCGCAGGGAACAGATATAGAATTTGCTAACTGGAATCATCCGAACACGGGTGTAGGTGAATTTGATAAAGCAATGCTAAGAACAATAGCCTCTGGTTTGGGGGTGTCTTATGCGTCCTTATCCAATGATTTGACGCAAACTAGCTATTCGTCAGCCCGTGTCGGGCTATTAGATGAACGTGATGGATATAAAGCTAGTCAATCTTTTGTGATTAGTCACTTTTGCATTCCGGTTTATAGAAAATGGTTAGAAATGGCGATTACATCCGGCACTTTAAATTTACCTATGGCCCGATTTAATAAATGGTCTGAGCCAGTAACATTTAATCCTAGAGGTTATCACTCCGTTGATCCTCTTAAAGAGGCGCAAGCCAACGCTATGAATATAAATAACGGTCTAGCAACTATGCAGGACGTATTAAATCAGTCAGGAAAGCAGTTAAGTACTCATTTCTCAGAATTAGATGCACAAGCAGGTTTAGCTGAAAAAATGAATATTGATCTGGCTTATGAGCCTTATGGCACAAAATATAACGCACAAACGGGCGTACCATTTGATCAAGATGGAGAAATTAACACCAGTGAGGAAAATAATGAATAAAGAAATAAAAAAAAGACATATAGAGGAAATTATTGAAGATGATGACTCTTATACTGTTAAATTTCTTAAAGCTGAATCTTATGAAGATGAAACAGTAGAAATTACAGAAGATGAAACAGAGGAAATGACTATTGAAAATAGTGAGGTTGTAGATGAAACTAAAACTGACACTAAACAGGAAAAGAATATAGAGCATCGTGCAGCTTTTCCATTAGAATTTGAGAGGGACGAAGTAGATAGCCGAACAATAAGCATGGCTGTTAGTTCTGAATCTCCCGTATTGCGTGATTTTGGCTGGGAAGTCTTATCACATAGGGCGGGTGACGTTAATCTTGATAGGCTGAATAACAAAGCTCCATTATTAATGGACCACAACAGCCGCGACCAAATAGGCGTTATCGAAGGCACTAGATTAGATGAGAGTCAGGGACGGCTCTACGCAACTGTTAGATTTGGTAAATCTGCAAGAGCTAATGAAGTGTTTGAGGACGTTTTAGATAATATAAGAAGCCAAATTTCTATTGGCTATTCAATAGATAACTTAGAGCGCGAAGTAGATATAGATTCAGACGAAGAAACCTATAGAGCAAAATTTACGCCTCTGGAGGTGTCAGTTGTCAGTATGGCAGCCGATCAATCCGTAGGCCTAGGCCGTTCGTTATCATTACAACAACAAAAACCCATTATTAAGGAGATTAAGATGGAAAAAGTAATAGAAGCAGAAGTAGTAGCTGAAGGAGTTAGAGAAACTAACTTAGACGCTCAAATAAAAGTAGCAACAACAGAAGCAGTTGCTAAAAGAGAAAAGGATATTAGTGAAATTTATGCACTAGCATCAAGGCATGAGAAAAAACATCTAGCAGACGAAGCAGTTGCAAAAGGTGTATCTTTAAACTCATTTAGAGGCGCTTTACTTCAAGAAATTGAAAATAAACCTTTAGAAACTGCTGAAGTTGGCTTAACTCAAAAAGAAACTAGAGAGTTTAGTATAGTTAAAGCTGCAAAGGCACAAGCTGGCTTAATTCCAATGGAAGAAGCTGCATTTGAATTTGAAGCATCTAGAGCGCATGGCAAGAAAATTGGCCGTGAAACTAAAGGCTTTTTTGTTCCTGAAGATGTAACAAATAAATGGTCTTCTACTCAAGAAAGAGTATTATCAACGGCTGTAGGATCTGCAGCGCCTGTTGTTTATACAGATCTTAGATATCAGGATATGATTGATGCTTTAACTCCATTTAGTACTGTTTTAGCTTCAAATCCCATCGTTTTAGCTAATAACCTAGGCAATATCTCAATTCCCAGAACGACCGCAAATTCTACCTCTAATTGGGTGGGAGAGGGCGTTAATGTAGCAGCTTCAGATCCAGCATTTGATAGCGTACTTTTAGCTGAACACACTAATGGGTGTTTTGTTGATATGACTAGAACGCTGCTCCAAAACACAAACGGGTTCAGTGTTGAAGCTATGGTTCGTAGACAATTACTACAAGCTATGGGTACTGCATGGGATCAAGCAGCTATTGCTGGTAATCCTGCAGCAGTTGCAGCATCACCGCGGGGCATTGAGTTCACCGCCGGTGTAAATGCGACAGGTTTTTTAGCAGGTGGAGCGCCTACTTATGCCGAGCTAATTGCTATGGAAAGTGCGGTATATAATTCCAACGTAGATCTTGGAACTAATGCAGTTTGGATTACTACACCTGCTCAGTATGGCTTAACTAAGTCACTAGCTACAAATGGCGCTGGATCTCCAGTTGCTTCTATAGATGGCCGCCTAGATGGTCGATCTGTACTTATCAGCTCACAAGTAACTGCTAATACTTGGGTTCTCGGAGATTTTTCTTCAGAGTTCTTAGTAGCAACTTGGGGTGGACTAGAGGTTATCAGTGATAGCTCAGCGCTTGCTTTACAGGGCGGTTTACGCGTCATTGCTTTAAGTAGTGTTGATTTTGCGGTGAAACATCCTCTCGCATTTTGTGTATCAGTCTAATGGCTTTAACGCTTAACGATTATCAAGGGAAGGGAGCGGAGAAATCCGTTCCCTTGAATACTATGAAAATAACAATCTTAAAAAGCACCCGACTCAATGGTTTAACTAAATTAGCTGGATCAATAGTCGATCTGGAATTACCAGAGGCTAAATTTTTAATTAATACTGGAGTTGCTGCAGAAACTAAAGAAAAAGCAAAAGTTAAAAAATCTGATAAAGCAACTAAATCATCTGAGGTGAATCATCGTGACTAAAGTAAAATTACTTGTGAAAACAGAAATCTTAGGAATATCTCAAAAAAAAGGCGATATTATTGATGTTGGCGGCGTGTATGCTGATAAACTTGTCGATAAAAAGATTGCTACCTATAATTTAGAACAATCTGAGCCAGTTTCTACCCAAAAAATAGAAATAGACAATGCTAAACCTAGCGAATGATGCTTTTTTTAATCTCAATGATTTTGCCAGTACGGCTACATGGAGATTAGCAAGTAATAACGATAATTATGTTGTTACTGGAGTATTTACTAATGATTTCTATTCTGGATTTGATGAACTAAATGCTCCGGTTTCAACCTCACAACCACAATTTACTATTAAAACATCTGACATCCCTACAGGGGGCAAGGAGGATGACACTTTGATCATACCAGTAAATAATATTGATCAAAACTTCAAAGTCAAAATAATTGAACGAGATGGCACTAACATAAGCCTCTTAATTTTGCAGCGGCAATAACACATGACACATATCAGACAACAAATAAGAACCAGAGTCGTTTCTGATCTTACGGGGCTACCTTTAACTGGGAGCAATATTCAAGATACAAGGCTTTATAATTTAACGCAGTCTCAATTACCTTGTTTAGAAATTTATACTGAAAATGAAAATAGTGAAATTAGCACTATAGGCCCAGACGTTACATTAGATAGAGAATTAGATCTTATTATTATTGGCTACGCAGAAGCTAATACCGGCATAGAGGACACATTAGATACGATAGCCCTACAGGTAGAAAATGCTCTAGGGGCAGATCTTACATTAAATAACTTAGCTGTGACTCAATATTTAGAGAATACAGTTATTGCATTCACCTCAGAAGGGGAGAAGCCGATAGGAACGGTCACATTATCCTATAAAATTCGATACATGAATAACGTATTGAGCGCTAGTCAACCATTATAACAGGAGTAAAATATGGCATATGCAACAGGATCGGATGCAGTTATTAAAATTGGATCAGATACATTATTACAATGCAGCAGTTTTAGCATTGACAAAACAGTAGATAACGCAGAAACATCTGCAATATCAACAACAGCAAAGACTTTTGTAAATACACTTGATAGCTGGACTGGAAGTTTAAGTATATTCTATGATGCTGCAGATACGGCAACTACTGCAATACTTACAGCTACAGCCGGTAACACCGGAACAGTAGAAGTTAGCTTTTATTATGAAGGCACTGCAACGGGTGCTAAATATTTAACAGGTTCAGCGCTTATGTCTAGTCTATCGTGGACTGGTGAAGCTAACGGAGTTTTCACTGCAGATGTCAGTTTAACAGGATCTGGAACTTTAGCAGAATCTACTGCACCTTAATTATGAGCCTTATTAGTGATCGCATGAAAGCGATGCAATTGGAGCAAGAAAAATTCTGCATCCAAGTTGCTGAGTTAGGAGCTGAAGATCAGCCCTTAAATATCTATTTTACTAAGATGACTGTCCGAGAGGATGAGAGAATTAGAAAAAACCATCCAGACTTTTATAAGACTATAAGCAATGGTGACATTCCAAGCTTTAGCAGTTTATTAGATCTTATTATGATTAAAGCCAAAGATGAAGAAGGTAAAAGAATCTTTGATGAAGCCGATAGGCAGGTTTTTTTAGGCATGGATGTCTCATTTGTGACTAATATAGCCGGCGAGATACTTCAAAAGCTATTTGCTGATGACGTAAGTCTGGAAACTTCTGAAAAAAAATAGTCGGCGACAGTCATTTAATGGCCATGTACCAAGTGGCTGATCGCTTACATTTAACACTAGAAGATATTAGAAATATGACAATAGATGAATTTATGGGCTGGCTTGCATTCTATCATCTAGAGTCAAAAAGGATTAATAATGGCAAAAAAGGTTGAATATCAGCTACGCGCAAAAGATAAGACTAAAAATGCTTTTAAATCAGTAGGCAGAGGTCTTAACAAACTTAGAAAAAGCGTTTTTTCTTTAAAAGGTGCATTCGTAGGTGCTATTGGTATTGGTGGTATAGGTCTATTTATTAAAAAAACCTTAGAAAGCATTGATACTAATAAAAAAATGGCTGATAGTCTGGGCCTTACTACGCATCAACTAGGCGGCTTTGAGTATGGCGCTGCATTAGCTGGTGAAAGCATTGAAACAGTACAAAAGGGATTGCAAAAATTAGATTTTAATCTAGGGCAAGCATCTCAGGGTATTGGGCAAGCCAAATATGCTTTAAAAACTTTAAATATTTCTTTTAAAGACTTAAACAAGCTTCAACCTAATGAAAGATTTTTAGCCGTCGCTGATGCTATTGGACAATTAAAAACCAGACAAGAACAAGCAACAATAGCCGGCGAATTAATGGGTAAATCTGGTTTAAAGTTAATGCTCTTATTTGATGGCGGATCTAAAGCTATTAGAGAATTTCAAAAAAAAGCCGAAGATTTAGGCATATCATTAAGCAGAGAGCAATCTGCAAAAGTAGAAAAATTTGTAGATATGTTTCATACCCTTAAAGTGGTTTTACAAGGAGTGGGAAATACATTAGTTGTTGCCTTAGTTCCATTTATGGAAGCTTTCTTATCTGTATCACTTAAAGTATTGGAAGCATGGGTATTGGATGGAGGGCCAGCCAGAGCGGCTCAAGATATGTCAGATGCTATAAAATCAGCATTAAGATTTATTGCTGGTTTTGTGACGTTTTTAAATCAAGCTGTAATATCTAGTGCTATCTTGTTAAAAAACATCCAAGAATTAAAAGCAATAGATATTGTAAAAAAAGTAGCAAATTTATTTAATCCTTTTGCATTGCTAGGCAAGGGAATGCTAATAGATCCAGCTCTTGAAGTTAGCCCAGACGCTGAAAAAACCCTTAAAGAAAAAATTGCCGATTTAACAGTAATGTTCGATAATGCATTTGGTAATTCATTAAGTGCGGCCAATGAAGGTATAATTGCCCTTTCTTCAAATCTAAATGATACCGCCGGAGATGCTCAAAAGCCTTTAGCCGCATTAACAACTAGTTTTAGCGAACTAAAAACTACTGCTTTAGTGGGTTTTGGCAATGCTTTTGGCTCTACAATGGAGCAGGTATTAGCTGGCACTAAAAAAATGAGCGATGCCTTTAAAGATTTAGGCAAAGTCATAATTAGCTCATTAATAAATATTTTTGTAGCTCAAATGTTAGTTAATCCTTTAGCTGGAGGACTTGGCATGATTGACGGGTTAGCTAAACGCGCCGCTGGCGGTCCAGCCAGAGGGGGAACGCCTTATATAGTTGGAGAGCGTGGCCCAGAACTATTTGTTCCTAATTCATCTGGTAGAGTTATCCCTAATCACAAAATGGGTGGATCTGGTGGCGGTGTTACAGTAGTACAAAATATTAATTTTGCTACAGGTATACAGGCTTCAGTTAGAAGTGAAGTTCTACAACTACTGCCAGCTATTGCACAAGTATCTAAAGGTGCAGTACAAGATGCAAGATTAAGGAAATAAAAAATGACTATTACCTATCCTTTAACATTACCTGACACAACATCATTTCAATCTGTAACTTTAACAGCACTATCAACAAATGGAATTAATATTTCCCCTTTTACTTATCAACAGCAAGTTTATAAGTGGAGCGGTGAAACTTGGCAAGCCGATGTAAGACTTGTACCGTTAAAACGCGAAAACGCTGAAATATGGATAGCGTGGTTAACATCCCTGCGAGGTATGCAAGGTACGTTTTATATGCAGCCTAATCCTGACAGCTTAACACCTCAAGGAAATGGCGGAGGTACTCCAACAGTCAACGGTTCACATTCGGCTAACTCTCAATCTTTATCAGTAACAGGCGCAACAGCATCTACAACAAATTGGTTAAAAGCAGGTGACTTTATAAGTATTTTAACCGGCAGCAGTAAACAGCTATTAAAGGTCCTTACAAACTCAAATACAGATTCTAGCGGTAATGTTGTATTAGATATATATCCAGCTCTTAGATCTAACTTAACAGGCGCAGAAGCCATAACAACTACAAACGCTACTGGTATATTTAGAATGGCAAGTAATGAAATGAATTATAATATTGATCAAGCCTCTTTATATGGTTTGGGATTTACAGCTATTGAATCTATAAGTTAATTTAAAAAATGCGGAGTTTTTTTTATGTCTAGAAATATAAATTTTTCATCTCAAATTGCTGGCGATGTAGTAGAGCCTTTTTATGCTGTTGATTGCGACTTTAGCGGAATAGTTAGCAGAACTTTTGATACATTAGTTATGGCAACTGGAGAAGGTAATAGATATCAAATAGACGGATTACAACAATATGATTTTATTGTAGCGCGAGGCAATACAGTTATATTTGATCAATCGGATAGCTCTAATACAAATCATCCATTATTTATTGTAACAAGCGAAGATGGAGCGACTCTAGTAGGTGGACAAATTTATAGCGGAACTGCTGGAAGTGCGGGTGCTAAAAATACTTGGATTGTTCCTGCTAACGCGCCGGATGAAGTCTGGTATAAGTGCGCTAATCATTCGGGCATGGGTGGTAGAATTAAAGTAGTTGATCCAGCCGTAAGATTATGGACCGGTTATGGAAATATAACGATTAATTCTAAAGTTTATATAGGGGCGGGCCAATTAGGCGGCATATCATCTATTGGAGAATCAAATAAAATTGAAGCAAAAGGCATTACTTTATCTTTAAGTGGTATTCCTTCTAATTTAATGACTAGCGCACTATACGAAACTTATCAAAATAGAAATTGTACTATATTTTTTGGATGTTTAGTTAGTGGTCAATTAACAGTTACGCCTTATGAAATATTTACTGGTTTAATGGATACTATGAATATTACACTAAATGGTGACACTTCAAATATCACTTTAAGTGTAGAGTCTTCTTTAATAAATTTAAAACGTACTAAAATAAGCAGATTCACTAATGAGGATCAGTTAGCCCTAACAAACAATACTGATACATCATTAAGGTATGTAGCGGATCTACAAAATAAGGAGATATTATGGGGGATTCCTTATAGTCAAATAGCCAAAGTAGTAAAAACACCTACTCAGGCCGAATTAGATCAACAAATAGAAGATATTTTAAGAAAAGGAATTATTTATTAATTAAATGAATATTTTAGACGATTTCGTAGAACGTAAACTACTAGAGCCTTTTAAATGGGGTGCTAATGATTGCATTTTATTTGCTAATGAAGCTGTGGAAATAGTAACAGGTATTAATCACGCTAAAGATATTGGGGAATGGCATGACATTTACAGCGTCAAAAAATTAATGATAAAATTAAAATATAAATCAATGTTCGATATTTTTGATGCACGTTTTAGACAGCATAAAAACATAAATAAATTAAAAGATGGCGATGTAGTTACTAGCACCATCGCCAGAGTAGATGATAGTTTTAAAGATCTATCGCTTGTTTATTATAAAAATAAATTAATAGCTCCCGCTAAAGATGGATTAAAAAGTTTTGATTTAGATGTTGGTGAGAATTTTTTTAATATTAGAAGTTTAAGGATTTAATATGGAAGCAATAGGAACAGCCATAGTCGGAGCGGCTAATTGGATAGCTGGGGCATTAACTGGTGTTAATCCTGCTTTTATTGGGCCGCTTCAAACTGGAGCAATTACTGCAGGTCAAATGGCCGCATATACCGCTATAGCTTGGACATCTACAGCGATTATTACTGGCGTGCCGTTATATTTTGCAGCTCAGGCCATGATGCCTAAAATGGCTACTATGATGGGTAGAACTGATACAGTTAGAAGTCCAATTCAAAGTAGAAAAATAGTTTATGGAAGGGCTGTATTAGGTGGCACAATTCTTTATATTTCAGAAAGTGAACAAGGTGGACAAATTAACAGGGGAAATCTGTATATTTTATTAGGTATAGCTGGACATGAAGTAGAAGAATTTGAAACATTTTATTTTGATGGTGAGGAATTAACTATAGTTAATGGACAAGTTGAAGCTCCATCAAGATACAATCCTACCCCTTCTATTGGTAGATTTGCTAATCTGGATTCATCTATGAGAGGACAAACAGGACAAACACAAAATACTAATTTTGTTACATATACTGATTTAACAGCTTCAGATACTTTTGATGGAATAGCTTGCGTACCTATGATTCTTGGCTATAACCAAGAAATTTACGTGAATGGTATTCCGAATTTAACAGTAAAAGCAAAAGGAGCTAAATTATATGATCCTAGGGATGGTTTAACGTCTTGGAGCGATAACCCAGCTTTAGCAATTAGGGACTATTTAACGAATACGCAGTATGGTTTAGGTGTACCAACATCTAGAATAGATGATACAACTTTTAGCTCTGCTGCTAACTTATGTGATGAGCTAATCACTTTAGACGATAGCTCTACTCAAAAAAGATATGCCTGTAATGGTGTATTAGATACAGCTACCTCATTTCAAGATAATTTAGAAACTTTACTATCATCGCTTGCAGGAAATATGACTTATAGCGGAGGGAAATTTAAGTTATACGGCGGAGAGTACAGATCACCTACTGCAACTATTACTGAAGATGATATAGTAGGTGTTTTAGACATACATAGTAAAAACTCACGTAGAGATCAATTCAACACCATAAAAGGTATTTTTATGGGTGATGAAACGGACAACGTGCCGGCAGACTACGCAACTATTAAATCTACAACAGCAATTACAGAAGATGGCGAAGTATTAGAAAAAGAATTACCATTACCCATGACTAATAATTCTGTTACTTGTGAAAGAATAGCTAAGATTTATTTAGAAAAGAATAGAAGGCAAGTTAACATGACAATGCTTTTATCTTTAAAACAATTTGCACTAGAGCCTATGCAGGTAGTTAACGTAACTTTACCGGCGCTTGGATATGAAAACAAAACATTTGAAATTGTTAACTGGAGTTTAGAAAACCAAGGCAATACTTTAGGCGTTTCTGTTATGTTGCAAGAGACGGACGCTTTAGTATATGAATGGACTAGCGCTGAAGAAATTGGATATACACAAACAACCGCACCAGTTGCTACTAATTATATGACTGTAGCTGTGCCAGCATCATCATTGGCGGTTGTCTCTACTACTGGAGAAGATGGAACAATTCAAGATGTTGTAGAGGTAACAATAGTAGATGATCCAGAAGATCCCCACATTGTTGATTATGATATTTACTGGAAAGATACAACAGAAACAGATTTTGAAACTTTAAGTGTATTAAGGGATGTATAATGATTAAGCAAAATTCAAATATTTTAGATGAGAGAATTTCAGCGCATGAAAAATTGTGTATTGAAAAATATGATAATATTAAATCTAGATTAATGAGATTGGAGGTCATACTAATGACAAGTACAGCCTCCATTATTGGTCTTTTGCTTAACTTATCTTTTTAAATGAATATTTTAACTTTATTGCCTAACATGGTGAAAGTATTGGATAAATTTATTCCAGACAAAGATCTTAAAGCTAAAATAGAGCTAGAGTTAATTTCTGGTTTAAAAGATATTGATATTGCCCAAATTGAGGTTAACAAACAAGAAGCAAGGCACAAATCTTTATTTGTAAGCGGCTGGAGGCCTTTTATCGGTTGGTCGTGCGGTTTAGCGCTAACATATCACGCAATAATACAGCCTATTTTAGAGGTCATTTGCAGAGCCTTTGGCTTAGATTTTATGTTTCCAGAATTTGATTTAACAATGCTTTATCCAGTATTAATGGGAATGTTAGGATTATCAGCAAGTAGAAGTTTTGAAAAAAGTAAAGGTGTGGCGAGACAATGACAAAATTACCAATAGTGGGAATAAGCTCTGGTCGTAGTTATGATGTAAAGGTGCGCGGTAGAAATATGGCGGGTAATTATAGCGCTTTTAATACTACGCAGCAGATTAATATACCAGCTTCCACCTCCGCTCCATCAACTCCAACAGGTTTATCTGCATCGAGTGATCCTTTGGCTATTACTTTATTTTGGACTAATCCCAGTGAAAAAGATTTAAAATCAGTTGAAATATATTACTCAACATCCTCTGGCGGAACTAAAAATCTTATAGGATCTATTGATGCTGTAAGGTCAGCTAATCAAGAATATAATTTAGTTTATGACTCAACTACATTCAATCAAAATCAAACATATTATTTTACAGTTAGGGCCGTAAATACTAGCGCAGTGGCTTCTGCATATTCTAGTGAAACTACCGCTACATTTTCTACTGTAAATACGAACAATATAACTCTTAATGCAGTCTCTAGTATGTTTAGCGCAATACAGTCAGGGAACGCATCACTTTCTACAATAAGAGACTCTATCTCTTATTCATCCAACAGCGGCGGATCTATCAGTACATTACAAGGAATAATGATAGCTGAAATAACTCTAGGAGTAGTTGCAAGTGATATAGCTGGTTTTAATTTAATTGCTAATGCAATGCTTCAAAAAAAATCAACTTGGTCGCCGAACGCATATTCGACTGCTGTAGTCTTACAAAAAATAGCAGGTCAAAGCTATTACGAGCAAGCCACAGGATCGGGAAGTTCAGCACAATTTTTAGGAGATCAAGAGCCAGACTCTAGAAACTTTGATGATGGAGTTCAGGCTACTTATTCAACTTCTTCAATTGACACTTCTGGTGATGTGATTGGAACTACCGGATCTAAATATGGATTATTTTTATATACTGATGGTGAGCCTTCTTATTCACTAGGTATTTTTTCTGGAACTGGCTTAACTGTAACGGAACTAAAACGATGACATTAGAATTATTAAAAGGTTATTTTTATGACCTAGATGGAAATTTATTACAATGGTACGAAGGCTACGGCAATTTAAAAAATAAATCTGAATTGCTGGAACATAGATCTCCCTCGATTGGGTTTGTATTCTCTAAGTCATTAAATACAGATGCCTATAAATTCGATTTAGAAACTCAAACAATACAAGAAAAATAAAAATGTATATCTATAAGGCGGGATTAATAAGGGTGGTATCTGGTGACACTATACGCTGTAATATTGACTTGGGTTTTTCTGTTATTTTGCAAAATATAAAAGTAAAATTATTAAATATAAACTCCCCATCTGGAATAGAGGGAGAAAAGGCTAAAAACTATTTAATTGATATTATGCCTAAAAGGTTTTCAGTAAAAACTAGAATTATGGAAGGTACTATAATTGCCGAAGTCATGGTAGGTGGTGAAAATATTAATGATAAATTATTAAAATCACAGCTAGTAAATAAGTTTAATAAAACATAAAAAAATGCCTCTGGTATGCCTTTAGATGCCTAAAAAGTTATTTCGCCACGTTACACTAGATATTACTAGCTTTCATTTCGCTTTAGTGTTATAAGCTCAAAACCTTTACTCACGTTCAAAGTTGAGGGTTTAATTAATGTTCGGGGCGTAGCGCAGTCAGGTAGCGCATCTGGTTTGGGACTAGATGCAGATACAGACAAAACCCCCGTAAATCAGCCATTATCATCAAAAAACACCATTTTAGATGCCTTTTATATGCCTAAATAATTGACGCGAGACATCACATCAAGTATACTTCTTAATATTAATGGGAGTTTTAAAATGGATTACACAATAAAAAAAATAAATGAAAAGAATAAAGATTACTGGAGAATTGATTTTAGATACTATGCTTATTCAGATAATTTAGTTAATCAAAGCTTAATAGGTAGATCTAAAAGAGTAAAAATTTTAGCCAGTAAAAAAAATAAATCTCAGGTAGAGGATCACGCTAAGAAAATAATTAGTCAATCTAATCCAGATTATGATAATGGAATTTTTCTAATTAAAGAATTTTTCGGAGTAGGAAAATTAGTTAATGATCCCCAGAGTAATCAAGGACAAAAAAAACTTATTCCAAATGATAAAGATTCATCTTTAGGCTACTGGTATGCCAACACAAGATTTAATGATTATAGAACTTTTAATAAACCTTCGTTAAAAACCTTGGAGTTTGAATTTTGCGCAATGAAAAAATTTGTAGAGATTGCCGGAGATCAAGAATTTGATAAATTAGATGTCGATACTTTTGCTAGAGAACTTTATAGGAATATTCAAAAGGGCGGTTTTGTGTGGGATGAAATTTCTAATAAGGCTAGAAAGTATACAACATTTAAAAAATATTTAAGTACGATTAAAATGGGTTGTAGGAAACTTTCAAAAAAATATAAAAAAAGAGATATATGGGAACATTTCGAACCTATCCCAGAACCCAGCAAAGAAGAATCAAAAAACTCTAAAGCATTAAGGGTGACTGATGATCATATTAAATATGTTTATGAGGCGATGCTAAAACAGTATTATACCGGCAATCAAAACAGAGGAAAAGAAATAGCTGCATACAGGACCAACAAAATAGATCTTCAATGGAGGTTTTATTCTGAAACTGGATGCAGACGTAATGAGCTAACTGGGCTTACGTGGGATAAGATTATTCTAGATCATAATGGCTTGCCAGAAATAAAAATTACGCAGCAATTTCATTCAGTAGAGAATAAATTAACAGATCTTAAAAACAGAAAAAAATGCGATAAAATTATTTCTGAAAAGCTTTATAAGGATCTAATGGATTATAAAAAATCTATGCCTCTTATTGAACAAAAAAACGATATTGTTTTTCCTAATACTTTTGGCGAATTTGATAAAAGAAATTCTCTTTATAGAACTCTTAATAATACAAATAAAAATCTATTTGGAGATCTAAGCGTAGGTGGTGATAAGTGGATAAGAGTGCATGACATTAGACATTATTTTGCTACGAAACTTATAAGAAAGGGAATTAGTTTAGCTGATGTATCTCAGTTGCTAGGGCATAGCAATGAGACAGTGACAGCCTCTATCTATGTTCAAGACTATAAACTAACTGATGAAAGCAAAGGTAATGTAAGGGCTGCCCTTTAAATGCTAGAGCAACGGATTAGGGATCAGTAAGCCTAGACTGTATTACAACTGTACGTTTATAATTATGTATTACGTTAAGCATATACGATAGACTCCTTATATATTTATAGGAGGCTATTATGACATTTGATAAAAATCGTTTACTATCAAGGACTGAAGTTGCACTTTTAATGGGTAAATCAGCGGCTACTATCCAAAGATGGGAAAGCGAGGGTATATTTCCAAAAAGTGTACGAGCAAATAAAAAATGTAAAGCTATGTATCGTCAAGATGATCTAAATGATTGGATGAATGCTAAAAGATAATTAAGGAATTGACCTTAAAGCAAATTAAAGGATTTTATGGGGAAATGAACGATAGGCCCTATATCGCGCTTATCGTTCCTATAGTCTTTATACTGCATTCCTAGCTCTGTTTTTACGGTCATCATGTCCACATATCCAATAGATCCACAGCCCAGCCATTTAACTAGAAATAATACCGGTATAGTGAATAATTTACCTTTATCTTTAGCAAAGCTATACTTTTTTAACGAACAAATAACAGTGGGATAAGTATTAAGAGAATTAGATCTAACTCTAACTTCTACAAAAGCCACATACTTATTATCTCTTTTACAAATATAATCTAAAGGATATTGAGGGCCGCAATCTTCAGCAACAAAATCCCATTTATCCATTAGCATCTCTATTGCATTTTGCTGGTTAGATCTATCGTTTCCATCTTCATATAGCCTATAAGGAGGATTAATGCTCATTACATACCTCAATTTCTTTGTTTAGGTCCTGCCAGTTTTTATTAACTAACCCCATAGAAAAGACTAAAAAAAGAACGCATAAAATAATAAATAATATTTCAAAATTAACTTTCATTTAGGGCGTACTCTCCTACAATTTGATTTTTAGCTTTAATCAAAATTAAATCATCCGCAGCATTCCCATGAATATTAAAAAAACATACTGCTAGTAAAAATCCGTTCAATACAATCTCACAAATGTAAGGCTTAAAAAGCCTCTTAAAGTTTATTTCTCATAGGTTATTTCTCCAGATTTAAGATGGTTAAACCTCCAGACTTCCTCATTATTAAAATACCAGACTTGCCTTTTTTTTCCTCCCAGTCTTTGTACTGGTTGTGGGAAAGTATAGGTATTCACTCTGCGGTACAGGCGTTGCATAGTAGCGCTTTTACTTTTCTTATAGTCTCTGGCCCATGTAACGCGACAAACATCGTCACTACTCATTTGGGCGTTTTCACTTTCATATGAATAAAAATTATTTATAGAATGGGACATCTTCTGAGTATCCTTCTGGGTTATATTTTTGCTCTTGATTATCTTTGTTTTTATAAGCTGCAGCCCTAGAATTAACGTCCCCTTGATCAGAATTAAGCCTGTCATTTTGATTTCTATTGGCCAGATAATCTATATCAGCTGGGCTGTGGGTTAAAAATTGGAGGTGGGCGTTGCTTTTAAACTGATCAGCAATGTCATTTAGCCAAAGTTTACCAGTTACTAATATTGAAGCTTTTCCTGATCCCTCAGATTTTTCTACAAGTCTATAGCCCATAATATCAGCTAATAATTTTAAAAATCTAAATGGAATTTCACATAAACAAGATTGATACTCTATACCAATATTTCTGCCTTGCTCACTAAAATTTCTTTTAATATAAATAGATAGTAACTCTAAGGGGTTGAGGTAATATTCTTTTGGTTTTTTTTCTCTTTGTTCCATTTGTTTAGCCTTGTTTTGTAAATAAATTTTATTATTAATTCCTACTAGGGTATCGCCAAATTTAAACGCCATTATCCTTTTTTGTATTGATTATATGCAGGTTGTTTAACTCTCTCTGGGCCGTTGTCTATATCGTTGTCATCTGCTGCTAAATCCAGCATCATATATTTTAAATATCGCCGGTTATAACTAATAGCCTTACCCATTGCCTGATTATCATTTTTAGAGCTTTCATGGAGTAGGGGGAGACTTGCAGATAGATATTGATTTTCCTTCATAATCTTATAAGTAATATAAAGTTTACCATCTGGATCTTTTTCGGTTTGAAAAATAGAGCAAATACCTTGCTTTACTAAAGCCTCTTTTGTAGCGTTTTCAATAGAAACTAAAGAGGCCCATGCAAATGTAAAAGTATGATTGGCTGAGCTGTCCTTTTTTACTTCTTTAAATTCCCCTTGGGCAGCACTTAAAGCCTTAGTAATAACATCTATATCATTGCTAGTTTTTACTATTGTCATAGCTGGACTTAACTTTAAGCCTTCTACCTCTATAGGGTTTTCATAATATTCTTTAATTTCTTTTTCTAAATCTCGATTAACTTCACTCATTTAATTTCACCTTGAGCAAAATGTTTTATTAAAGTATCTAAATGGGTAACATTGAACGGAGTTATATCTATTGAATCTTCATAAAACCATTTAAAAAAACCCCGCCACTGATCTAAAGTTTTTTTAATTCCGCCTCTTGTCCTTTTATTTTTTTTAGAGCTGCCGGAAAATTCAGCGTTTAATAAATCATTGGCATATTCTATTAATTTTTCTGGCGTAACTCTATTTACAGGGACATATTTTTTATCACCTTTGTATGCGCACTTAATAAGCGTATCCATGTTTGGCCTTATGTCGTCAAAACTTTGAAGATCCTTTTTTTTATAAAGAAAACAATTAACTGGCAATTTTAGTATTAATTCTGGGTTAGTAATAAAAGCTCCATTAGATCTGTTAGAAATAAAATAACTTTGGTTAGATAAACTACTGTCTCCATAAATTAAGCATTTTAGATCAGTCTTTCTTTGATTAGAGCTTAAACGGCTTTGTTTTTTAATTTCTTTTTTAAGTATTAGAGCCTCATCTCTCCAATAAACTTTTGTCCTGCCTAATTCGGGTATAGTAAAACTTTTAGTTATTTTATGTTCCTTTTCCATTTTAAAAATCTCTTGCTCAGTTAAATCTAATAAGCTGGCAAAATTAGTACGCGTTATTATTTTTTCAATATTCATTTTAATTCCTTTAATAGTTGCCTTATTTTTTCGTGGCGAGTTTTTTCACTTAATAATTTTGTACGAACTATTAAGCGCTTTTCTTTTTCTTCTAATAAATTGATAACTCCCATAGGAGTACTAAAAAGGATATGTTGTGAAACGTCAAATATGATTTAATACATCACTTAGCTCGCGTGACGTTACGCGCGTGACGTTAAGAGTGGGATCATCATTAAAATGAAACTTTAATTATTATCGTCTGGAAAAATTTTACTAGCGAATTGCTCTCTAATATCTTTAGGACATAAAAGTAAAATTTCTTCAAATTTTTCTAATACCTCCCCTAATGGATTTGCAATAGCTGCTGTACCTATTTTATCATTTGTAAAATCATTTAATTGCTTTTTATTGTAGTATTCCATTTGAAAATTTTTAGGTTGATCAATTCCTCGCGGCAGAATATCAGTATTAACCATATAAACAAATTTAGGCGCTTTATAATCTTTTGTCATTTCTTGTTGATATTCATTTAATTCCTTATATGGAACTCTGATAAGCAATTTAATTTTATTTAATTTAGTCATCATTCCGGTCACAGCAGATAAGCTAAAATCAAAATCATAACCATTTAAGGAATCTTTAACTCCAGAGGTACTTAAAAAGGGGCATTTGCTTCTAGCTATTCTCCAGAAAAATAACTCTACCATTGTCTCGACTAATGTAAGATCTTCTAAATTTCTTTGAATGTTTAAAGACATAACAGAAATTTGCTGCATCTGGGCCACGTGAAATAATGTTAAAGCAGATTCTATTAATTCATCAAAGGGCAGATCTGTCCAATTAACATCATAGTTAAATTTTTTATCTTTATTGTTTAAAAGCCTAGCATTGCTAATAGCTATGTTTTTTAATAAACTTTCCTTATTCATAGATAACCTGAGTTCCAACGAATAATTGTATATAATCAATTTTTTTTATATCAAAAATCTTTTGTGGTTTTGCTAAAACTTTTTCATGGTCTTTAAACATAAGAGACTGAAATTCCTTAATGCCGGTTACGCCTATTTCATCTTGAATATGATTTATTTTGAAGTCTATGCCGAAATAAGGATGAAGCCTTATATCCTTAAAAACAATTAATCCAGCTTTATTAGCAATTAATGAGCTATAGGGATCTAGCTTCTTAGATTTAATTAAATAATAGTGAGTCCTCTGAGGTAGGGGCAATTTTAGGCATAAGTAATCATCTGGGTAATGAGCTACAAATTTAACATCTTCACCCTTTCTTAATATAATAGTTTCGGCATCATCGTCCATAATGCCAACGCAGGGAACGCATCTAGATTTTAAGATAGTATCATCTACTAAATCCTCTGGGTTTGCTTCTATATCTCTTTGTTCATATAGGCCCTGTATTAAAGTATTAATATGTTCATGGGTAATTCTTTGAACTGGTGATAGGTCAGATTTAAGATTACACCAGCGGCTGACTGTTTCTCTTCTTACGCTGCATATCTCGGCTATAAGTTGCTGGCTTATTTGATTATCAGTTATATATTGACCTAGCTTAGATTTACCAAACTTAGACATTGATAGTATCTCTCCCATGATTTCTCCCCATTATTATAATTTATTAAAAAAATATTCAAGATAAAGAGCTAATTTTTTTGTTTTTTTTATTAGTTCTTTGTTATGACGAATATTGATTCTGTATTTAATATTGTTACAAATCAAATTTAATATTAAATAATCTTAAAAATCAATAGTGATGTTACGGATTAAAAATTTTCTTGTGGATAACTCAATTATGACGTTTGACATCACTTAAAAAGTATTCTTAAATATAAAAATGCAAATATTTATAGAACAGGCTGAAAATGTATATGACACTTTAATAGAAAAAGGTATGACGCATTTAGGGATGCTTAATAAACTTAACATTATTCATGGTTTTGGGATCAATGAGGGTGTTTATAACTCTGTAGATGAATTTCCGGATCAGCAGTTCAGCCCAAACGAGCCGACAACTAAATTTTTAATCTATCAAATGATCTTAAATGAATCTCACCAGTAAACAAATGGCAGAAATAATGATCCGTACAGGAACATCTAAAACGGATCTTTTTTCTAAGCTCAATATTTTTACAGCTCAATCAAATGACATGATTAAAGGAAAAATTAAAGTTTCGGATGAAGTGTCTCGATATTTAATAGGCCGCCTCCATGCTAACAAATAAAGCGCGCAATAATCTAAGTTTTCATAAATTAGTAGCGAGAATATACAAAGATACATTTAGTCCTGAAAATGTATCTTTCAGGGAAAAAGATGCAATTAAGCAAAAAGAATTAAGAAATCAACGCTTAAAGCGTAAATGGTCTTTCAACTATGAAAAAGAATTAGAGAGAAATGATCTTAGCCCTATTCAAAGAGAAAATTATAGAAAAAATCTTATCTTGAAAGAAAATAACGAGTTTCCAGAGTTAAAAGAATGACTACATATAGTTTAAATACTTTTACATTATTTTTATTTATATGTGAGTACGCATATACAAATACATCAAAGCAAATGGACTACATTGTAAGTATTATACATAGGTATTCAAACACTCAGTCAATACCTAAAAAAATGTATAGTTTCGAATAACGTGGATAAGTTAACTCAAAATAATGACACTATCTACATCATGCCTAGACATTGTTCAGGTTTGAACTCTCTCAATATTTTTATAAACGATGAAGAATTTAATAAAATTTTATCTGAATACGAGATCTTAAATCTCATTTCAGGGTTAACAGAATTATTAAAGCAAACTGAGAGGGGTATCAAATGAAAAAAAAGGCATGGGCTACAGATGAAGAAATAGCGGATCTTGATGACTTATTTAGAGAGGCAGCGCTAACAGACTCGCGATTACCAACAGTAATAAAAAAACGTATTAACACTAGCTGGCTAGAAATTCCCTCAGATTGGAATCAGTACGGCTGGGATAAGGATGCTATTCCAAGAATACAGCCAAGTAAAGACCAGATAGACAGGTATCAAGAGGCTTTAGAGCTAGGACTAAAGCTACCAGAAGAAGACAGGCGATTAATATGGGCAGTTGCTATATCTATGCGAGAGCGCAGCCATGGCACATGGACTAGGCTGGCAAAAAAATACCGGTGTGATCGTAGAACTGTAAAATCTAATCATCGCGGGGCATTGATGCGGGCCTTTCAGGTTAGCCAGTAATGGTAATGAATGTACTTAGTTTATTTGACGGAATGTCATGCACTCAGATTGCATTAAAGAATTTAGGCATCAAAGTAGATACCTATTATGCAAGTGAGATAGATAAATATGCCATTAAAGTAGCAAAAGAAAACTTTCCAGAAACAATACACCTTGGTGATATTAAAGATATTAAAGGTAAAGATTTACCTGAGATTGATTTAATTGTTGCGGGCAGCCCTTGTCAGGGTTTTTCTTTTGCGGGTAAGCAATTAGCTTTTGATGATCCACGTTCAGCATTGTTCTTTGAGTTTGTTCGATTGTTAAAAGAAGTTAAACCTAAATACTTCTTGCTTGAGAATGTTCGTATGAAGAAAGAACACATGGATGTTATCTCGCAACAAGTGTCAGAGGTATATCCAGAATGCAGTAACGGAAGTTTGTTTGGTATTGAACCAATAAAGATTAACTCTGCACTTGTTTCAGCTCAAAATAGAAACAGATTGTATTGGACTAACATACCAAACATTGAACAACCAGAAGATGTTGGTTTGGTATTGAGGGATGTATTAGAGGATTTTCTAGGTAAAGAACATAATGCAGGCGAAGAATTACAAAAAAATTATAAAGGTGGAAATCAATTAAATCCTAATTATAAGAGTCAAGCTAACACTATTCATAATATAGATGAAAAATCTGCAACGATATCAGCAGGAACACATGGCTATGCGAATGGCTATGTGCATGATAAAGATTTAGAGTGGGTAAAAACACCACAATATCTTAAAAATAAATTGTATGGAGTGCCTAGAGGTGAGTATGTAAAAGGAGTTGATGAAAAATCAAATACCCTTAGTGCTACTATGTATAAAGGACAAATATCAGCTTATGTAAAAAGAAGGGATGAAGACTTAAAGAAGATGACAACCAAAGAAGGTAAGGCTTTTGTTTTAACAGCATCCTATCAAGGGGCTGCTTCTTGGAATAGCATTGAACGAAAACAAAGGACAATGATTCCTACTTACAATACACCTAAACAAGTTGGCACTACCGCAGACTTAAAGGGTTTTGATATTATTAAGAGAGTGTACTCAGAAGATGGTAAATCACCAACACTTACAACAATGGGTGGTGGACATAGAGAACCTAAAGTTGCAGTTAAAGGTGGTGCTTTAAGGGCTAGATCTAAAAATAAAGAAGGTAAAAATGTTGAGTGGAAAAAAACTAAACCTCAACAAATGTTAGAGTTAAGAAAGGATGATAAAAGTAATTCTTTAACATCATCAACAAAAGATAGCCTTGCAGTTAAAGAAGAAGAACTAACTTGGCGTAAGTTAACGCCATTAGAATGTGAGAGATTGCAAACAGTTCCAGATAACTATACGGCTGCCGTATCAAACACGCAAAGATACAAAATGCTTGGTAACGGATTTACTGTAAAAGTTATTGAACACATATTAACAAACATGGATAAGGATGCTTAGGATCTATAATTATACTAAGCACAAGGTATGCCCTAAAGAAATGATATTAACTGAATTAAAAGAAAATCCAACATTAAGAGTGCTAAGTTTGGGTGCTGGCGTGCAATCTACTGTAATGGCTTTAATGACTATGACAGGTGAAATCAAAGATAAACCTGATTGTGCTATTTTTAGTGATACTGGTGCAGAGCCTAAAAATGTATATGAACATTTAGAATGGCTTACAGGACAATTAGATTATCCAGTTTATATCGTATCAAAAGGTAATTTAAGAGATGATACATTAAAAAGTATTTTTACGACTGTGCCTTTTTTTTTAAAAAATAGTGGCATTGGTAGAAGACAGTGCACTAATGAATACAAGATTCAACCAATTAGAAAAAAGATAAGAAATTTATTAGGTGTAGATAAAAATAAAAAAGTTCCTAAA
>Ga0209709_10001198_pt1 | contig 24097 bp, 21 predicted proteins | sample ArcticOcean_MG_C_2_FD_187435 | JGI IMG/M metagenome (GOLD analysis project Ga0209709, IMG submission 187435) | Marine microbial communities from western Arctic Ocean - ArcticOcean_MG_CB4_136 (SPAdes) (version 2) | ecosystem: Environmental > Aquatic > Marine > Oceanic | place: Arctic Ocean...
TGACCTTGGTGACGAGAGTAGCTTTCGCTATGAGCTGAATGATGACCCAATGGCCACTGAGAAACTTTCCCATGGCATTCGAAGTTTTGTTGCCGATCAAATTAAACTTGAAACCTGGTTAAAAGATTTAAACTGATGATTGATAAAATAAAAGCGTTTTTTAGCAGCAATATTATTGAAGCCGATGATAATGCCATTAGTACTGAGCAGCTGGCTACCGCCGCCCTACTGATTGAGGTGATGGTAATTGATGGCAATCTTGATGAGCACGAACTGCAGTCAATCAGCACCACATTGTGTCAGATGCTCGAGCTAAGTCGCGAGAAAATTGATGAGCTGATTGCGCTATCGCGCGATGAGGTGACTGAAGCCACCTCTTTGTATCAGTTTACACGCGAAATCAACGAACATTATGATCATGATAAGAAAATGGCACTGATGACGGCGATGTGGCGAGTTGCCTTTGCAGACGGCCAATTGGACAAACATGAAGAAGGGATTATTCGCAGGGTCGCCGACCTACTGCATCTCCTGCACAGCGATTACATTCGTTGTAAGTTGACGGCAAAAGCTCAAAGTGATTTAGCGACCTGATTCCAATGCACTAATTAGGTCAGTAAATTCTTTACAGTTATCGGGGTTTAGCTGCATCAAAAGCTTGTGCGCCTCCAACACCTGCTCTCTGGTTTCATCTACCGGGTTTACCACGGCACCTATTTCCTGCGGTTCGGCACTAATCACAGGGATCTCTTGGCAGATGTCAAAGATTTCCTCGAAGCCCATACAATCCAATGTCCGCAAAATACTCGGATTTTGGCAGAAAACCTGCATATTGATGCCGTATTCCTTGCGACAATAGAGGCCTAACTTGGCCATCAGCCCGAGGGTAGTACTGTCGAGACATTCAGCTTCCAACATGTCAACTACCACCTGTGTCACCAGTTGGCTCCCAAATATCATATCCATGTGCCGATTTAATGAGCCACAGAGCGTCACCCTCACATCACCGCTAAACTTGAGAAGATAGTGCCCCTCGTCATCTGAAACTAAAATTCTACCAACGGTCATATCTACATACCCCCGGTCAGCAGCAACACCGAGATGTCATCTTGAGGGTCTTCAATATCGTCGATAAATAACGCTGCTTTTAGCTGCTCAATATCACAAGAGCTGCTATTTACATGATCGAGTAGCGTCTGCTCTTTATCAATAATTTCTTTATCCGGAAGTAGATCAAATATCCCGTCAGACAGCAGTACTAGAGCGAACGACTCAGGTAATGTGGTCTCTTCCACCACCCATGTGGCGTCTTCGAATATCCCCGCAGGTTTACCCTTGCCCGGTAAAAACTCAGCTCGACCGCTGCTGACTAAAATAGGGCTTGGCTGCTGCGCGCCCACCACATACCGTAACTTGCGTGTCTCCGTGTCCAATGATCCGGCGACTATAGTCAGATGCTTGCCTAGCCCAGAGGCTAGCAACTGGTTATTGACATGCTCGACCAACCCGTCAGGCGCCTGAGCCAATGCTACATAGTCTTTTTCGAGTTCATGGCGGCGTATAACGCGACCGATCATAAAGCGCAACAGAACGGTAACAAAGGCAGACGAGGCACCATGACCCGATACATCTGCAAAGTAAAACAGCAGGTAGCGGCCCAAGATAAAGTTGTAGCCAACAAAGTCGCCACTCAAGTAAAGCGACGGAGTAATCGAATGGGATATCTCGTAGTCGCCAAATTTTAGTGGGCTCTCGGGCATAAGGCTTTTTTGAACTTCGCGCCCAGCCATCTGGTCTTGCTTCAGTAACCTCAGGCTTTCCTGCAAATCACGATTAGCTTTCTCGAGTTCGTCGCCATCATCTATCATACGCTGACGCATTTCCGCTAACTGATCGACACGGACCATGGTGGTTGCCAGAGCGTCATCCGTGGCCTCAGAGAGAATTACATCGGCTGCGCCGAGCCTGAAAAAGTCCACGGCAAGCTCGGCAGAGCAAGTCTCCAGAGCGACAATGATCAGGTGTTTCTGACAGAGTTTGCTGAACTCTTCGAGTTGCGAGGCGCTTGAGATTGGGATATTTTCAGAAAAGAGAATAACCGCCTGGCTTAGAGGCTGGTTACACAGGTCATCAATCTTGCCAATATCTGAGGCGACCACGAGCTCTCTTCCCTCTGCTTGGAAGTTAGCCCTTAGGATCTGTAGCCTACCTTCGTCAGTTCCGACGAGGATAACGAGGCCTTTTGTTTTACTCATTCTGTTTCGGCTTTAGCGATTACTAGCTTGACTTATAGAGACCGAATTCTACCCTAGCTAATAGTAACTCGTCCCAGGCTACATCGTACCTCAGGTGTTGTTAAAAGTAACAATCAACCGTTGATTAATAATCGTCCAGATCGTCAAGATCATCTTCAATCAACCCGTCGGCCTCGAGATACTCTCTACGCTGAATATATACATCCCGCATAAACAAATATTTATCACCCGACATCACTTCGTCAAGTGCCAATAGATCCGCTCTGAAAGACAAGAGATCCATCCCCAACAACGAATTACGCGTTGGGACATGATCAAGAGAAGACATAGGGTCTGCCAGAGCATCGAGAAACGCAGAAGGTGCATCCCGCAAAGATGATGGACCGATTAGCGGCAGCATCAAAAATGGACCTTCTTTAACACCCCAAGCCGCTAGTGTCTGACCGAAATCTTCTCCATCATGTTCCCTTAACCCAGCCCGTTGGGCCACATCGAACAACCCACCGACACCAATCGTGGTGTTGATAAGAAATCGCGCGCTGCTATGTCCAGCCTCGCCTAACTTTCCCTGGAGTGTGTTGTTGACAACATTGCCAATTTCACCCAGATTACTAAACATGTTCAGGATGCCCCGCTCGAGAGGATCGGGGACTATGGCTTTGTAGCCTTTGGCCATCGGCCGAAGAATATAGTCATCCAGCACAGAATTGAACGCGTACGTTTTGCGATTAAGATTCTCTAGAGGATCTATGTTTTTATTTTCGTCCGCAGAAATTGACCCAGCATGCAGGGCAGCAATAAGTATCAATGACGTTGTAAACTGGTTTTTTTTCATGGTGTTGAACTCGAGCGCTTTTTGCATCTATGCTTCATACCTGCACCTATGGATCTATTCTACTGCGACATTGCCCGCCCATACAAAGCCTTTTTATTCAAATTTCCCGAAATCCGTAAATTACATCTCTATTTGCTAATGAATAAAGCAACTCTGCCCCGAACGCCAGTAAACTTTCCAATTCAGGATGATCTATCTCCTTAGCCAGCTTTAATATGGCGGTTCTTCCCGATAACGCGTCAGTTTCGATGATGTCGAGTAGTCTAAATGTCACGGCATTGGCTTCAATGAAGCCCACCTTTAAATCGCGATTTCGATAGACAATTAAAAATGTTGGGATATCAGTACCCTTATAATTATCCACTGTATAACCAGAGTCCATTTTGTGCACTGGGTACCTGTAGCAAAGACGCCAAGCCAGTGGCGATAGCAGGGCTACATCGTCCAAAACGTCTGCTTTATGAGGTAGATGATTGGGAATATCTTGCGCCGACACATCCAGAGCCAGCTCCACCCACTCATAATGGGCCAACTCCAGCATAAACGGGGGATAGTCCTCGCTGTTCAGTTCTAAATATTTAATAAATTCTTCACTGATCTTTAAAAAATAGGGCGTTTGGCACTCGTGTCGATAGATAAAATCTCTCACCATCTGCGTCCATTTTTCGGCAGCAATAATCGACTTAAGGATAGGGAACCCGGAGCCAAGAAAAGACTCAATATTGTTAAATATTAGGTTACGGTAAATTGCCAGACGTCGATCTTCTATTGATGCTGGAGCAGCGTTAAGGTCCGGATGCCGCATATGTGCGGCAAACTCACGTTGAGTGCTCTGAAAAAGAGGTTCAGCCACTCGCTGAACTCCTCCTGTTGGCCCGTTGAATAGACGAAATGCGCTCCACTTCAAGAAGCAATTCATTCACAGGGGGAATATTAAAGTCTCTCTCCAGCAACGTGGGAAATACGCCAAATTGTTTATAGGCTGCGTCAAGAAGATCCCAAACAGGGTCAATAATATCAGCGCCATGGGTATCAACCCTCAGATCCTCTGCCTCGTTATAGTGCCCGGCGATGTGACCATACACCACACGATGTCCCGGTAGCGCCGCTAAAAATTGTCGCGCATCATACTGATGATTAATGCTGTTAACGTAGATATTGTTTACATCAAGCAAGAGCCCGCAGTCCGCTTTTTCCAGCACCGCGACTGTAAACTCTATTTCCGACATCTCTTGTCCTGGGGCTGCGTAATAGGAAGCGTTTTCCATGGCGATTCGTTGGCCCAAAAAGTCTTGAATCTGACTGATACGATCAGCTACATGGTCAACAGCTTCTGCGGTAAAAGGGATCGGCATCAGATCATAAAGGTGGCCGCTGTCACTGCAGTAACTGAGATGTTCCGTATAGCTAAGGATCGAGTGCTCAGCCATAAAGGCTTTTATCTGTCGCAATAGGTTCCAATCTATCGGCGCTGGCGAGCCAATAGAAAGAGACAAGCCATGGAGCACAAACGGAAATTTTTCGGTGTATTCGCGAAAGGCTTTGCCAAAACGCCCACCCACATTAATCCAGTTCTCAGGTGCGACTTCCATAAACTGCACATCAGCAGTGGTGATCGAAGAAAGCGGGCCCAAAAGAGCCCGCCTAAGTCCTAGTCCCGCACCATTAACAGGGTATCGATCAGGCATGTTCCTACATTCTAACGATTGTCATAACTACAATTCCTGACTTTGTCGATCAGGGATTACTTAGTTTCACCGCATTTTCCTTCGGCTTCAGCTTTTTCACCACCGGAAGTGTCTTCATCTTCAGCTTTTTCACCACCGCAGCTGCCTTCACCTTCAGCTTTTTCGCCACCACACTTACCTTCGCCACATTTCCCTTCTCCGTGGTGATCGGCGAGGCTATAACCTGATAAAAGCTCATCAGCTTGGAATGGATTCTGACCCGCAAATACTACCGGGACTATAGCCGCGGAGGCCATAAATACTAGACCGCATGCCGCTGCCAAAGGTTTAATTGTTTGTTTAGCCATTAGAAATACTCCTGTTTAGTATAGATTTTTCCGTAAATCAAGAACCAGTATGTTTTCAAGAAATTCTTAAGACGATGTAATTATAGGCATGTTTTCGCGCCTTGATGTTTTTTTATTTAAGGGCGCACTATACCCCATCAATCAAATAGCGCCTCAGATGGTCATGAATCTCTAACCAACGCTTTTTCAGGCGCTTTTCAGACACCGGCACACGGGTCTTTAGCTGCTGAGCAAACAATGAGACACGGTATTCCTCAAGTAACCATTGAAAGTCACAGATTGCCTGTTCAAGCTCATAGGACAGTCTATGCCCCTCAATACTTATTAAGGGCTCATAAAAACCCATAAGCTGCCCAATACAGTCGCGATCTCTAGTAATTTGCGAGCCTAGCTTTTCCAGCCTGATCTGAATACCCTGAATCAATCTGGGGTATTGGCGGAGCTTCTCAACACCCGCCGTAGATAGTGTCTTCGCTGAAAAAAGCCAATTCACCTGTTGCTCAATGTCTTCTTTAGCATAAATGGCCTTGAGGCCTAACGACCGCAGTTCCTTTTGCTGTTGATGCAATTGCGGCAACACAGACTCTACAATCATCGCCTGTTGCTGGGCAATATCAACCACAGTACCAATACCTGTGTGATAGGCGCTTTCAAAATCTTTTCGCCGACGGATGACCTCCGCATTTTTAAAGATTGCCTCTTGAAAACTGCTCAGGATCAATGCATCGACCAGTTCTTCCCTACGCCCTACTGCTGCGGCTTTTAAAGCAAGTTCAGACCCCTGCAGGAGGTTTTTAGTTAAATATTTGACCTGCTCGCGACCTTTCAATAGCGCGAGTCGCAGCTGACCCTGCCGGGTCACTTTGTCAGCGGTCAATGGGCTATCTAACACCTCAATCGCGACGAATCCCCCGAAGTCCCTCAACGCAGGCCAAGCTTTGATTGTGATCTTGCCACGCTTAAGCTGCACTTCTCGTGGTAGTTCGTCAAAATCCCAGGTCAGAATGTCCTTGCGCGATATAGAATCGTCGGATGCCTGCTGTTCCAGTCCTGCACTGATCTGCTGCTTAAAGTCTCGCTGCAAACGTTCTAAAGTACGCGCCATGGCAATGGTCTTACCCTCGTCATCTTGCAGTAAAAAGTTCATGCAATACCAAGGGTCAAGTTTTTCCGGCTTCCAGTCCTCGGGTCTAATTGAATTGCCTGTTTGTCGTTTTAACTGCTCCGTAAGCACCTCGGTAATCGATCGATCCTGGGCCCTGACATCCAGTAGAATCTTGTCGACATAGTCCGGCACCGGCACAAAGTGCCTCCTTGTCTGTTTTGGCAATGTTTTAATAAGAGCGATACATTTGTCGCGTAACATACCTGGCACCAGCCATTCATAAAAATAACGGGGCAGTTGATGCAGTAGGGCCAGCGGAATGATCGCGCTGACGCCGTCTTCAGCATGACCCGGTTGAAAATGGTAGCGTAACTCATACTCCATGCCGTCCCAGATGATGTTTTCTGGGAACTGAGCCTCTTCGCCTTCGGCTAAGCCGCGCAGGACCAAAGCGTCTTTATTGATGCACAGCAATTTGCTATTTTCTTGCTCTGCGCTTTTGCGCCACTGCTCGAAACTGGTTAAATTATATATACCATCGGGGACACGCTCATCGTAAAAACTGTAAATTACCTTCTGTTCGGCGAGTAGATCGCGCCGACGAAAACGGTCCTCCAGCGCCTGCAGCTCTTCAACCAGTTTTTGGTTTTGCTGATGAAAACTGCCCTTGCCGCGATAGCCCTCTTCCACCAGCGCTTGCTGTATGAAAACGGCTCGTGCTTCCACCGGTGCCACTTGCCCATAGGCGGTATTTTTACTCTCAACGATGGTCAGCCCAAATAATGTCTGGCGTTCTTTGGCCATTACCTGGCCGGCCTTTTGATGATAAAAAGGCTCACTATAGGTCCTTTTAACCAGATGACCTGCCAGTGATTCAAGCCAATCCGAATCGATCTTGGCAACGTTTAATGCATACTGCTTAGCCGTTTCCATCAACGACCCCGCCATGATCCATTTAGGCGGTTTTTTACTCAGTCCTGAACTAGGAAAAATAAAGAATTTGCGGTTTCTCGTACCAAGAAATTCCCATTTATCTTCTCTGATACCGACCTGACCCAACAACCCTGAGAGTATCGCTTGGTGAATCCCTGCGTACTCAGCGGACGTTTCATTGCTGGACAGTTTCAGTGATCGACAAACCGTATGTACCTGATGGTGCAGATCACGCCACTCCTTCATACGCAGAAATGACACATAGTTAGCACGACAGTATTTGCTGTACTGGTTACTCGATAGGGTCTGCCTCCGCTCTTCAAAGTGGCGCCAGATATTCAACAGTGACATAAAGTCTGAATCTTCATCCTGCCATTGCTTATGACACTGATCCGCCGCCTGCTGTCTGTCCGCAGGACGTTCTCTTGGGTCCTGAATGCTCAGCCCCGTGGTAATAATCATCACTTCTGCGAGTGAGCCTATTTTTGCGGCCTCTAATATCATTCTTGAAAATCTTGGATCCAATGGGACTGCTACAAGCTTTCTACCCAGCGTCGTCAACATACCCTTTGCGGTAACGGCTTGGAGTTCCTCCAGTAACTTAAAACCATCATTAATCATGCGGTTGTCTGGCGGATCGACAAAAGGGAATTCACGTATATCACCCATATTAAGGTCTAGCATCTTTAATATGACCGCAGCGAGATTGGTACGCACAATCTCCGGATCGGTAAATTCTGGCCGGCTATTATAATCATCTTCAGTATAGAGCCGATAACAGACCCCATTTCTGACCCGTCCACAGCGCCCCGCACGCTGATTGGCGCTGGCTTGAGAGATTGATTCGATTGGCAGGCGCTGCACCTTAGTACGAAAACTATAGCGCGATAGCCTCGCTCGTCCCGTATCAATCACATAGCCAATGCCAGGGACTGTTAATGAGGTTTCTGCAACATTGGTGCTGAGAATAACCCTACATCCTCGATGAGGGCTAAATATCTTGGTCTGTTCGGCGAGACTTAGTCGCGCGTAGAGCGGCACGACTTCGGTATGCGGTAACTGGGCTCGCTTGATGGCTAAATTAGCCTCACGAATCTCCCTCTCACCACTCAGAAATACTAATACATCACCCGTGGGTTGGTTGGCCTGAATCTCTCTCAAGCATTCAATAATATTCTCATTTCGGTCAGTGTCGAAATAGTCTTCGTTGCTATAGACGATTTCGACAGGAAATGTACGACCAGACACTTCGACTACGGGGGCGTTATCAAAATGGCGGGAAAACTTTTCCACATCGATCGTGGCAGAGGTAATAATGACTTTTAATTCAGGTCGCTGGGCAAGAAGGTTTTTTAGATAACCCAGCAGAAAATCAATATTCAGGCTCCGTTCATGGGCCTCATCGATAATCAAGGTATCGTATTTACTGAGGAATCGATCATGCTGAATTTCAGCCAACAAAATACCATCAGTCATCAACTTGATCAGGCTGTTCGGAGAACTGTTATCGGAGAACCGCACCTGATATCCCACGGCCTTCCCCAGAGGGATTTTAAGTTCCTCAGCAATACGCGTCGCCACAGTCCGTGCCGCTAGCCTGCGCGGCTGTGTATGGCCAATAAGCCCCCTAACTCCACGCCCTGCCTGCAAACAAATTTTCGGTATCTGAGTCGTCTTACCTGAACCCGTTTCACCCGCAATAACCACCACTTGGTTATTCAGTATCAACTCGAGAATTTCTTCAGAGCGATTACTGACAGGAAGATCTGGAAAGCTAATCTGCGGGAGGCTCGCCTGGCGTGTCACGACCAAGTCCAGCGATCGTCGCACGGCCAAGGTCCATTTTGGCCAGTCTTTAGACACCTCTTTATTCGAGGCGACTAGCCGCTTCAAATCCTTTAACTGACCGCTTAGGCGAAATAAATCCCGACAGCTAACAGATTTGACTAGCCAATCTTCCAGCGCGCCAAAATCTGCCTTTTTAGTAGGCGCTCTGCTGAGTAACTCCGACTCTGTGTTAGTCTTTGGCGGCGACAACGTATTATTCGCCGGTGTTTTGCCAGATACATTCACCACTAGAAGCCTTTATCGCATCTAGCTTCTTGTAGTGCTCTTCCAACTCCGTCTCACTGGCCGCGATCACTCGCAAAGCCGAGCGAGACATGGGTAGGCGACGGATACTCGAGGCGTTGTTCATTTCGCCACTGTCCGAGTCGGATGACTCGCTCATATTCAAACTGACCTGTCCGCCGGTCATCAGCAAATAGACATCCGCCAGGATTTCAGCATCCAGCAAGGCCCCATGCAGGTCACGCTGAGAGTTGTCTACGCCATAGCGTTTACACAAGGCATCAAGGTTGTTCTTTTGCCCAGGGTGCTTTTGTCGCGCCAAGGCCAACGTATCGATAATACGACAGCCGCTTTCGACCGCCGCGACTTTGGGTTTAAGCTTTGAGGTTTCATGATTGATAAAGCCAATATCAAACGGCGCGTTGTGAATGATCAGGTCGGCGCCATTGATAAACGCAAAAAACTCTGGCGATATGGCTTCAAAAAGCGGTTTGTCTTCAAGGTATTCATCGGTAATACCATGGACTTCCAAGGCTCCCTCATCCACTTTTCGCTGGGGATTGACGTACTGATGATAGTGACGGCCGGTGAGCTTACGGTTGATCATTTCCACACAACCGATCTCGATAATTCGATGGTCCTGGGAGGTTTCTAGCCCGGTGGTTTCTGTATCAAGAACAATCTGTCGCATCATTTCTACTTATATAAAGAATTAGGCATGGGCTTAAAGTTCATCAATGCCCCGATTGGCCAACTGATCTGCAATTTCGTTTTCGCGGTGGCCGCTGTGACCCTTAACCCAGCGCCAGTCTATCTCATGTTCACCGATAACGGCATCGAGTTTTTGCCAAAGATCGACATTTTTAACAGGCTGCTTGGATGCGGTTTTCCAGCCTCTCTTCTTCCAATTGGGCATCCACTCCTGAACACCTTTAAGTACGTAGGTTGAGTCTGATGTGACCTTAACCTCGCAGGGCCTTTTTAACGCCATGAGGCCTTCAATCACCGCGGTTAGTTCCATGCGATTATTGGTGGTCTCAGACTCGCCACCACAGAGCGATTTTTCTTCGTTACCAAAGCGCATCAATACGCCCCAGCCACCAGGCCCAGGATTACCTCGGCAAGCGCCATCGGTGAAGAGTTCAACAGATATCATATGATCACCTATGGGGGTTTTTACCTATATTTTCGCGTATCTGATTAAGCCGTTTTTTTGCGCCTAAAACATTATTACCGCGCACTGCTGGCCTCCAAGAGGGCCCTGCACTGATACCTCGCGTTACGCGCTTTACTGCGTGGATCATGTAAAAATTACCGAAAGGAAACCGAATTCTGCGAGCCAATCGCTCCCATCCTGAGTCTTTTTCAATCCACTGAGGCCTATTGAGCGGCAGATTATATGCGCCATAGTCAATATCTAGGACTTGGAAGTTTAACAGCGACAGCCAATCTATTAACCGACCCTTGCGCAAATTGTGAAACCCATACTGATGCTCAGTTGAACACAATTGCATCGGAAACTTCATAGCGCCCAGCGGGCCGAATGGATTAAAGAGGCAGAGCAGTAGATGCCCGCCTGGCGCCACCACACGACTCACCTCAGCTAATACGGCCTTGGGCGATACCGAAAATTCAACGGCATGCTGCAACAGAGCTACATCAATGGTATCTGATGGCAATGGCAATTGCGAATAGTGACACACTGCTGACGCATCGGCATGGGCTACCGCATTAAATGAGAAACGGTGCATATGGCTAAAACAGTCTAACGCTTTCGGATCTGGTGACAGGCCTGCATGCATCAGACGGTAGCCTGACAGTTGCCCGTACTTTTCAGTCAACAACCGGCGCTCTTGGTGCAGTAGGTAGTTTCCAAAATCGGTCTGAAGCCAACCCTCTAGATCCACGGACACCCTGCCTAATTCCTCTACTTTTAGGCGGTCAAGGGCATTTGTGCTGCGGTCGCGAAGGAACTGTAATGACATAATTAGTCGCTGTCGGTTGTTTTTGGCTGTGCTCTCACGGCATCATTATGAAGCACTTCAGGGTGATTTTAAATCTGAAAACTATTTATGCCTGCTTCATTGTCTAATACCTCCCTGATCGCTACAATCCTCTCGGGAAATTAAACCACCAAGAGTCAATTGCGTGCCATCTAAAAACAACTGCTTTACCCATCGTCTAACGCTCCTTCTCACCGCCCTCTTTCTGGCCGGTTGTCAGCTTGCACCCATTGGCTCGGAGGCTATTGCCACCGGAAGTATTGAGCCCACCATCGGATCATCCACAGAGGGCTTCCTAACCGACGATGCCGGAATTCCTGTAGAGAAAGATGACTTGTGGCTGCGGATTCGCACAGGGCCTACCTTAACGCCGGATACCCTGTATGCCGATGTATTGAAACAACGCGACTGGTATTTACGCAACCCAGAGTACTTAGCAGCAGTGTTCGCCCGCGCCAGACCCTTTATCTTTTACGTCACTGACGAACTAGACAAAGCCTCGCTTCCACTAACGCTGGCCCTGTTACCTATCGTTGAGAGCACCTATGACCCTCTAGCGTACAGTCGCAGTCATGCGGTTGGCCTATGGCAATTCATTCCTTCTACAGGCAAAGCCTTTGGTCTCAAGCGAGACCGCTGGTATGACGGGCGCCGCGACGTTACTGCCTCAACCCAGGCTGCGATTAAATATCTGCAATACCTGCACAAGCGCTTTGATAATGATTGGCTGCTGGCTTTGGCGGCCTACAATTCCGGCGAAGGCAATGTCAGAAAATCAATCAATGCGAATAATAAACGCGGTAAAACTGCTGATTTTTGGTCGATCAAGTTGCCCAGGGAGACACGAAATTACGTCCCCAAGCTATTGGCTCTGGCTATGTTGATTGAAAACCCTCAGGACTACAATATTGTGCTGCCCTCGATTCCTGATCAGGCCTATTTCGAAGCAGTCGAAGTAGAATCCCAGATAGACCTGAATAAGGTGATTGCAGTCACCGGCGCTAAGGCGGCCACCTTTACGCAGCTAAACCCCGCTTACCGGCGCTCCATTACACCACCTAAGGGTAAGTATAGCCTGCTGTTTCCGGTTGGGACTGCAGAGCCGCTGCGCCAGCTATTGGCGACGACAGACCCAAAAACCTGGATACCCCATACTGAGTACATGGTTGTCAATGGCGACACTCTTTCGGAGATTGCACAGCGTTTTCGCGTACCAGTGCAATGGCTCATGACTAGAAATAATCTACATTCGGATCGACTTAAACTGGATCAGGTACTGCTGATACCCCATTCCGGCGGTGATGGTACCTTTGCCCGCGCCAATGAGACCCAGCAATCCCTGTATAAGGTTAAAAGCGGTGACTCTCTCCCAGTTATTGCAGCACAATATAAAACCTCTGTAAGGGCTTTAAAAGCCGCTAACGGGCTAAGCACTGATGCTCTTCAGTTGGGCCAGACATTATCCATAAGCCACAGCTTTGTAGTGACTACTCCAGAGAATCTACGCAAACTGTCTTATAAAGTTAGACGCGGCGATTCCCTTTACCTGATTGCGGAGAAATTTGATTTACGTATCCGGGACATTACCCGCTGGAACAAAATTAGCCCCCATGCCTATTTACAGCCGGGACAAAGGCTGACCCTGTTTATTAATCGCCTACGTATTTAAATAATCCAACAATGACAGCGTCGCTAAAGATAGCAGACGAAAAAAAGACGGGCATGCCCGTCTTTTTTAACTCCAGAGGATTGATAACTACTGCACCACCTCTGCGTCGGCAACCAAACTGAGCTGATAGGCCTCGAGTTCACGATTACTCACCATCGATTCAGAGCCATAGATCAGGCCCGCTTTCTGCTGAGCACTAATTTTAGCCACATCGCCCTGCACAACTTCATGCAGCGACCCGACAATATAGTCTCCATTACGCGAATAGAACCCTTCTGTCACCGGATTTCCTGTAGGAGCAGGTAGCTGAAACATCGCATTTAATATCTCTGCATTAACCTGCCCACTACTTCGCTTAGCACCGAGAGCCACCTGCCAATCCAAATTATTTGCCTTGGCAACAGACTCGACGCTGACACCCTCTTTAATCTGGGCCAACAGCACAGCACCCTCTGATGCTATGGCCTGCTGAGCCGCGGCAAGCGCAAGCGCAGATGTCACGATATCCGACACTTCACTCAGCTCCTTTTGACGGGCCTCAAGATATTGATTGAGTTTGATCACCACATAGCGATCATCGCCGAGAGTCAGCACCTCGCTGGTGTATTTGTCTTTCAGCACATCGTCACTAAAAGCCGCTTTGATTACTGCCGGATAACTGGTGATACCAACACCTCCGACATCAGAAAACGCATCAGAAAGTTGCACTATCAAACCCAAATCTTCGGCAACTTCGGCAAGAGACTCGGCATTAAAGCTGAGCTCTTTAAGTAACTCTAGCTTTTCTACCATCTCTCTTCCTGCCATTTCCTGCCGCAGGTCTTGGGCTATTCGCGGCGACTCTGTAACCAATTCAAACGTGGGCGTTTGAATATCCAACAGCTTAATGAAATGGGTTCCCGCATCGGTTTCAATCGCGCCAGATACCTGCCCTACCTCAAGCAGAGCTAAGGCGGTTTCAAACGCGTCAGGAAAGGTAGCGCCACTGGTATAACCCAGATCTCCTCCCGCATCGGCGGAACCGACATCGTCAGAGTATTGCTTAGCTAAGACCGTGAAGTCTTGTCCAGCATTCAGTGCAGCCTGGATCTGGGCCAGAACATCTTCATCAGGTGATTCTAAAAGAATGTGCGCGACATGACGAGATACGGATAAATCAGCGGACTCAAATTCTTCATCAAAACGCGCTTCAATCTGCGCGGAAGATACTGTCACATCATCACTCAACATAGCAGCATTGAGCTCTATATAATCTACTACGACCCTTGCATCTGAGAGGTACTGGGTTTTATTGATCTCATAGTATGCACTAATATCCTCTGCGCTAGGTTGCACAGAGTCCATGATCGGAGCAATCGGCAACGTCAGGTAATAGTAATCGCGTGCCTGTTCTGTAAATCCAGCAAGGGTGGAAATTTCTAATTCTGTTACGAAGCTAGATTGGCTTAGCCCCTGAATGAATTGCTGAATGACGAGGTCTTCTTTAACCTCTTCAATAAACGTAGCTGTGGTATAACCCAAGTTCCGAATTGAATATTGAAACTGATCTTGATCAAATTTACCATCCGCCTGAAACGCAGTCGTTTTAACTAAAAGTTCACTGACAGCATTTGATGAGATTATCATACCCTGCTCTTGGGCCGTCTGAGCAATAACTTTACGGTCTATCAGCCCCTTCATCACCTGTGGCCGCAATAACTCGTCATCCAGCAACGTGGGATCGACTCCCTCGTTAGCCTGAAGAATGCGGTTCCTTTGTTGCCTGGTAGCCTGCTGCACAATCAGCGCACTGACTTTTTCTCCGTTAACTACCAGCGCGGTATCTGCGCCTACACCCGAAACAAATAATGATCCAGTCCCTGACAGAGCGAATATCCCGCCAATAAAGACGACAATAACCGTAGCGATCCCACGCATATTATTTCTGAAACTATCCAACATGTTTATTGCACCTATTATGCAAGAAAGGCGCATCAAAGATGCGCCTTTCTAAGCCAGACTCCTCCCCATTAGGCGGAGGCCCAGTTTGTTCTTAGTTTACTGCGTCTTTAAGAGCCTTGCCCGCTTTAAAGCTAGGCACATTGGCCGCTTTAATCTGGATTTCAGCACCAGTTTGCGGGTTACGACCCGCGCGTGCTGCGCGATGCTTAACAGAGTAAGTACCAAAGCCAACCAATGACACTTGGTCACCATTTTTCAATGCGCCAGTAACCGCATCAAGTGCAGAATCCAGTGCACGGCCGGCAGAAGCTTTAGATATGTCTGCACCAGCAGCAATTGCGTCAATTAATTCAGATTTATTCACAGTGTTCCCCTTTAGGGTTAGTTGGTTCTAATAATTCTAATAATGGTGTAGAAGCTCATATTAACAGCTGCTTTGCCAACAATCCTGAGCTGCTACGCCTTCTCTCACACCGTTATACCAATAGGCATTAGTTGGGTCAAGCTTACTTTTAAAAAAAACTAAAATACTTTTGTATCAATGCGTGCTTTGCATTGCACTGCTGCTATCCGGCTTCTCGGAAGCGCTAATTCGGTTAAATTCTTCTTCACTCATTGCCTTAGGATCATCCTGAAGCGCGATCGCCAGGACCTCTTCAATCCCTTTGACCGGTCGTATATCGAGATCTGCCTTAATATTCTCCGGGATCTCCTTTAGATCACTGGCATTATCATAGGGTATAACCACGGTACGAATACCGCCCCGGTGGGCCGCCAGTAACTTTTCTTTGAGCCCACCGATCTTCAAGACCTGCCCGCGCAGAGTTATTTCACCGGTCATGGCAACATCCGCCTTAACCGGAATGCCCGTCAATACCGACACTAGCGCCGTACACATTCCAACGCCAGCAGAAGGCCCGTCTTTAGGGGTTGCGCCTTCTGGAACATGGATATGTAGATCATTTTTCTGATAAAAATCTTTGCGTATTCCGAGCGCCATGGCGCGGCTTCTGACCACGGTTAGAGCTGCCTGAATGGACTCCTGCATGACATCGCCCAGTGACCCGGTTTTTATCACGTTTCCTTTGCCCGGAATCGCTGAGGTTTCTATAGTGAGTAACTCACCGCCCACCTGGGTCCAGGCTAAACCTGTGACTTGGCCAATCTGATTAGTCGCTTCAGCGCGGCCATAATCAAAGCGTCTAACACCCAGAACACCCTCTAACTCACTTGAGCCTACAACGTCCTCAGAGCTCTTGTTATCGCGTACATGCCTAATCACCGTCTTACGACAGATTTTGGCTATATCGCGCTCTAAGCCCCTTACACCGGCTTCTCTGGTGTAATAACGGATAGTATCCTTCAGCGCATCTTCGGTAATCGCTAATTCAGACTCTTTTAGACCGTTGGCTTTACGCTGCTTTGGAACGAGGTATTTCTCTGCGATCTTGACCTTCTCATCCTCGGTGTAGCCTGGAATACGGATAACTTCCATACGATCCAAGAGGGGCCCCGGAATATTCATCGAGTTCGCAGTGCAGATGAACATGACTTCAGACAGGTCATAATCAACCTCGAGATAATGATCATTGAAGGTATGGTTCTGCTCTGGATCCAGCACTTCAAGTAGCGCAGAAGCCGGATCTCCACGATTATCCATACCCATCTTATCAATCTCATCGAGCAGGAATAATGGGTTTTTCGCCCCCACTTTCGACAGCTTCTGAATCAATTTACCCGGCAGCGAGCCGATATAAGTTCGACGATGACCACGTATCTCAGCTTCATCTCGCACACCGCCTAGGCTCATGCGCACAAACTTACGACCTGTGGCTCGAGCAATAGACTCCCCTAGCGACGTTTTGCCCACGCCAGGAGGCCCTACCAAACAGAGCACCGGACCTTTTAGCTTTTTAACTCGCTGCTGCACCGCCAGAAACTCGAGTATGCGTTCTTTGACCTCTTCGAGACCATGGTGGTCCTCGTTCAACGTATCCTCAGCGTTGACCAGATTATGTTTCACCCTAGTGCGCGTCTTCCAAGGAACACCGATCATCACATCGATATAGGTGCGCAGCACGGATGCCTCTGCAGACATAGGAGACATCATTTTCAATTTAGCTATTTCCGACTGCGTTTTTTCGAGCGCAGCCTTCGGCATACCGGCATCGGTTATTTTCTTTTCCAGCTGGTCGAATTCAGAGATACCCTCATCCATGTCCCCCAATTCTTTTTGAATAGCCTTCATCTGCTCATTCAAATAGTATTCTCTCTGGCTTTTCTCCATCTGCTTCTTAACACGACCACGAATACGCTGCTCGATTTGGGCCAGTTCGATCTCTGCGTCCATCAGGCCCATAAGATGTTCAAATCGCTCAGTCAGATCGGCTATTTCAAGAACATCCTGTTTTTGATCAAGGCTTAAGGACATATGCGAAGCGATGGTATCGGCCAGACGGTTGACGTCATCAATACCACTGACGGTTGCAATCACTTCGGAGGGAATCTTTTTACTGAGATCAACGTACTGCTCAAACAAAGCTATGACCGAACGGGTTAGCCCGTCGGCTTCAGCGTCATCTAATTGGCCAACAGCTACTTGGTCAATAGCGCTTTCCATAAAGGCTTCGCCCTCATAGGGCCCCACGAGACTGACGCGGTGAAGCCCCTCAACCAACACTTTTAGGGTGCCATCGGGCAGCTTCAGCATTTGCAAAACAGTTGCCAAGGTACCCACACCGTGAATGTCCTCGACCGAAGGGCTATCTTCTGACGCTTCTTTTTGTGCCACCAGAATGATTTTCTTGCCAGCCTCCATCGCACATTCAAGGGCGACAATAGACTTTTCTCTGCCGACAAAGAGCGGCACCACCATATGGGGAAACACCACCACATCACGCAGGGGCAGTAGCGGATAAATCGTTTTGGTTGAATCAGTCTCTTTGGAACCCATTTTTACCTCTAAGTCTAGAATTGCAGCGTGAACTCGCCATAGCTGACTGTCCGGGATACTCTCTTGATATTGGGTCTGGCAACATAAAAACAACCATCCCTGCCAACAATTTTAGCCTCAAACACTGTGTTTTTATCGCAGATACAAAAAAGGCGGCTTGCGCCGCCCGTTTTTAGACTTCGTCCGAAGCTAACTTTTTCTCTTGTTGCTCGTATACTAGCAGCGGTTCGTTATCCCCATTGATCACCGATCCATCCACAACCACCTTAACCACATTGGGCTCTGAAGGTATCTTGTACATAGTATCCAGCAACACTGTTTCGAGAATCGAGCGTAACCCCCGAGCGCCAGTCTTACGGTCGATAGCTTTATCAGCAATGGCATCAAGGGCATCAAGCCTTAAGTCGAGCTCAACCCCTTCCATGTTAAACAGCGCCTGGTATTGCTTGAACAGTGCATTTTTAGGCTCTGTGAGGATATTGACCAACGCATCGCGATCCAACTCTTGCAAAGTCGCCACGACGGGCAAACGGCCTATAAACTCTGGAATCAGACCATAGCCAATCAAATCGCTTGGCTCAACATCTAACAATGTCTCACCGATAGACTTTTGGCTATCTTTACTGGTCACTTCGGCGCTAAAACCAATACCGCCCTTATCGGAGCGATCACGGATCACTTTTTCCAGACCAGAAAAGGCACCGCCACAAACGAATAGAATATTAGAGGTATCTACCTGCAGGAATTCCTGCTGAGGATGCTTTCTCCCACCCTGAGGTGGGACCGAAGCAACGGTGCCCTCAATGAGTTTCAAAAGCGCTTGCTGAACACCTTCCCCCGAAACATCTCGGGTAATAGAGGGGTTGTCCGACTTGCGCGAGATTTTATCAATCTCATCAATATAGACGATACCACGCTGGGCCTTATCGACATCATAATCACATTTTTGAAGTAGTTTTTGGATGATATTTTCAACATCTTCACCCACATAACCCGCTTCGGTCAATGTCGTCGCGTCAGCAATCGTGAAAGGCACATCGAGAAGCCGAGCTAAGGTCTCAGCCAACAACGTTTTACCGCTACCCGTTGGGCCAATTAGCAGAATGTTACTCTTGCCAAGCTCGACATCAAGCTTGTCTGCACCCGTATTCTCACTCACCTGCAGTCGCTTGTAGTGATTATAAACAGCCACGGAAAGAATCCGTTTAGCCCGCTCTTGGCCAACCACGTACTCGTCGAGAATACTCTTAATCTCTGTGGGTACGGGGAGGCTGTCGGCGCTGCCATCTACCTCGACCGCCTGAGTCTCCTCAGAAATAATATCATTACATAAGTCAACGCATTCGTCGCAAATATATACCGATGGCCCAGCGATTAAACGCCGAACTTCGTTTTGATTTTTCCCGCAAAAGGAGCAAAAAAGAAGCTTTCCGCCATCCCCAAGGGTGTCACTATCACTCATTTTTTTCTCCTGCCAAAATCGCAAAAGTCATGCAAAACAGTCAGTTAGATTTACTATCTAACGTATTAATTGAGAAGACTACCGATTCTAACCTCGTTTGTCTAGCACCTCATCTACAAGCCCATAGTCCTTTGACTCTTCAGCGCTCATAAAATTATCACGCTCAGTGTCAGCAGTGACCTGCTCAAGTGACTGGCCCGTGTGCTTTGCCATAAGTGTATTGAGCCTAAGTTTAATCTTAAGAATCTCTTGCGATTGGATATGAATATCGGTCGCCTGACCCTGAGCACCGCCACTCGGCTGGTGAATCATTGATCGAGAATTAGGCAGACAGTAGCGCTTGCCCTCTGCCCCTGCAGCCAGCAAAAACGCACCCATAGAGGCCGCCTGACCAATACACATGGTACTAATGTCGGGCTTGATAAACTGCATGGTGTCATAGATTGCCATACCCGCTGTGACCGAACCACCAGGAGAATTGATATAGAGGTGTATGTCTTTGTCGGGGTTTTCAGACTCTAGGAATAGCATCTGAGCGACAATCAGGTTGGCCATGTGATCTTCTACCTGCCCCACCAGAAAGATCACTCTTTCTTTGAGAAGCCTAGAATAGATGTCGTAGGCTCTTTCGCCTCTTGAGCTCTGCTCGACAACCATTGGTACTAAACCACTGGCTTCAACATCAGGACAACCATTAATGCTCGATGGATTTTGGGGATTCATTGCGTCCTCGCTAATTAGGAATTTTAAATACAGAAACTGCAGCGTGCTACAATTCCTTTTGCGCAGTTACCTACTTGTACAGTTCTTGTTACGCAGAGGGCCAGTAAGTCGGATTAGGCCCAGCTTCAAAAATTGAACTTAGCCTTCGCTACCCGGCTCGGGATCAGGCTTAACAGCATCTTCGTACGACAAGACTTCTTCCTTAACCTTGGCTTTAGCAAGTACCAATTCAGTTACCTGATCTTCCAAAACCACCGCTTCAACGGAACTCAGCAACTCGGGCTTGCTGTAGTAGTAGTCAACAACCTCCTTGGGCTGCTCGTAAGTTGATGCAATTTCATCGATACGCGCGCGCACCTGCACCTCATCTGGGGTGATCGCCTCAACCTTCACCAACTCAGACACAATGACGCCCAACGCTGCGCGACGCTCAGCTTTCTCTTTAAACATATCGTCTGGAAGCATACTCAGGTCAATTTCCTGGCCGCCACCAAACTGCTGCACCATTTGCTGCTTCAAATTGGTAATTTCATTGGTAACCAGTGCCGCCGGCAGCTCAACTTTATTGAGTTCAAATAGCTGGTTCATAATACGGTTTTTAACCTTAGTCCGGATTGCGTTGCGCAGCTCTCGCTCCATATTGGCTTCAATATCTTCACGAAACTTAGCTTCACCGCCCTCTTCAACACCGTAGAGCTTGAAAAACTCATCATTCAATTCGGGCAATTCCTTGTTAGCAACAGTCTTAACTTTTACCGCGAAGGCTACGGCTTTGCCTTTTAGCTCTTCAGAATGATAATCTTTGGGGAATTTAAGTTTAAGAACAGTCTCATCACCCGCTTTCACCCCAATAAGTCCAGTTTCAAAGCCGGGAATCATTTGATTGGACCCTAATACCAGATCCTGTCCATCGGCGCTCCCACCGGCAAATTCTTCACCTTTAGCCGTGCCAACAAAATCTATATTAACCTGGTCTCCATCTTCAGCCGCTTTGTCAGTCACTTCAAACTTAGCTTGCTGATTACGTAGCACCTCGATCATTGTCTCGACGTCTGTTTTACCCACGTCTGATGAGGGCCGAGAGATTTTCACCTTGCCAAGGGCTGCAAGCGCCACTTCAGGGTAGACCTCAAAAATAGCCCTATATTCTAAATCTTTACCTTCGACATCATTCAAGTCATCAATGCGTGGCTGACCGACAGGGCGTAAGTCTTCTTGCTGAATCGCTTCATAGAAGCTTGAATTTACTACTTCACCAATCACTTCCTGGCGGACACCTTTACCATAATGCTGTTTGACAACATGCAGCGGCACCTTACCCTTGCGGAATCCTTTAAGCGAAACGGTCTTCGTCGCCTTCTGTAACCGCGCAGTTACCTCTTGCTCAATCTTGTCGGCAGGTACGCCAATCTTTAACTGACGCTCCAGACCTGAACTCGACTCAATAGAAACCTGCATGTGTTGCCCTCTTTATCAACATTATAATGGTGCGAAAGGGGGGACTCGAACCCCCACACCTTGCGGCGCTAGAACCTAAATCTAGTGCGTCTACCAATTCCGCCACTCTCGCATATACCTTTGCTTTTTGGCCCGATGTTCGGGCTATTGGTATAGTGATTACTGATACGTAATCATGCCCAGCCAAAAAGGGCGTGAAGTTTGCCACAGCACCTTTGAATCGGCAACTAATTCGGAGGGTTTCGCGGCTAATAACGGCAAAAACGCTCAAGATTGATTTTAACTGCCGGATAGGGGCGCACAAAGACTTCTCGCAAGCTCCTTGAGCCCTAATATATTGGGCCTGCGACTAAATTGGATTACCATTGACAAGAATTGTCACCACAATTAAATCATAAGTGCATAGCATCCTTGGTCTATGCTTGACTGCCATAATTAAAATAAACCACTTGGAAGGAGTTACATGATGAAAACCAATTACTTTGTGATTATTTCTGCTGTAATAATTTTTGGTCTCAGCGCCTGCGATAAGGGTGCTCCTGATGCAGTGGAGCCCAGTCTACCTGTCGTTGGCACACCCTCGCCTGATCTCGATGCGGAGTCTGATGATATAGAGATGAGTGACGCCGCATTTGATGCCATGACTGATGAGGCTGCCGAGGAAACAGGAGGAGCAATGGGGGACACTACTGATCCCGAAAATAGCGCGACGCAGCAATAATATCCAATGACTATGCCCCCTCCCGCAGAGGCTATTGGGAGGGGGATCCTGCAGAGCGCAGTGTCCATCGCTATCAAATAACGTATCGTCCGCCATCAGACCCGAGGCTGGGACGCTCAAAAAAATCACTTAACCCTTTGCAGAAACAAATATCTCAACGGCACAGAGAGATAGCTCTTCGATTTTTTCGCGGTCAGTATAGATACCATCAATCCACAATTTGGCAATGCCATGTTGCGTGCCCCATATCACCTGAGAAGTACGCAGCGCGTCCTTTCCGGTAATAAGACCACAGTCCTGCCAGCAACGAATCATATCAACCGTATCTTGAAAGAAAGGATAGGCGGCATCACGAAGCTCTTCTGTGCTGCTGTTCTGTCGCCATATGCTTCGACCAAACATAAGCTCATACCTATCAGGATTATCCACCGCAAATCGAATATAGCGGAAAATGTGCTGTTCGAATTTTTCACGCTGGGTTTTCGAGGCGTCCGCAAATAATTCCTTTGCAGACTCATGGCGGGATCTAAAGTCCACCGCCGCAATCGCGCAAAGCAAATCATTTTTATCACTGAAATGATGATAAGGCGCCGTGCGCGAAACGCCCACGCGCTCGGCAAGCTTGCGCAGGGACAAATTATCTATACCGACATCCGCTATCAAATCTATGGCGCCATCTAAAAGCGCCTGATGAAGATCGCCGTGATGATAGCTAGGGCGGACAATTTCTATGCTACTGGAAAGACTCATGAGGCTAAGGTATCATTCCATTTTGACAGTGTCAAAATTGGCGACTAGCCTAAAGGTTCCACATATCCTTACGCAACAAAACTAACGCAGTAAGACGCAAAAGCTAACAATTACAGAGATTGAGCCATGACCGCAGACGATTTCGATACACTCAAAGCATTCACAGTGAGCATTGGCGCCAATCATGTGGCCGAAATTTGTCTGCAGCGCCCAGAAGCCTTAAATTCAATGAATGCTGACTTCTGGCGCGAACTTCCAGAAATTGTCGATGCTCTCGATAGCCAAGGTTCCGCGCGAGTTATCATTCTGCGCTCTTCAGGAAAACACTTTACCGCCGGTATGGATCTTAGCGTGCTTAGTAATATGGGCGGCGACCCTGAACAGGAACCTGCCCGCCAAGCCGAGAAGTTACGGCGCTGGATTCTTAGCTTGCAGGACACCTTTACTCAACTAGAAACTGCGCGCATGCCCGTCATTTCGGCAATTCAGGGTGCCTGTATTGGTGGTGGAGTGGACATGGTCTGTGCGACCGACATACGGTTTTGCACCAGTAATGCGTACTTTAACATTAAAGAAACAGAGCTCGGCATAACGGCTGACGTAGGTACATTGCAACGAATCCAATCGGTTATGCCCGCGGGCCTTGCCCGGGAACTGTGCTACAGCAGCCGCAACATGGGTGCAAAGGAGGCGCGGGCCTGTGGTTTTATCAACAAGGTGTATGACAGCCATCACGAAATGCTTGAAGGCGCAAGAGCGCTGGCCACCACTATCGCCCGACACAGTCCCATGGCAGTGCATGGAACCAAGGCAATGCTCAACTACAGCCGCGATCATTCCCTGCAAGATAGCCTCAATCACATGGCAACCTGGCAGTCAGGCATGATGAAGGCGCCAGACGTAAAAGAAGCCATGCAAGCCGGCGCCGAAAAGCGAATAGCCAAATTCGACAATCTGCTGCCCTAAGTTTGAGTAAACCAACAGCAATTTAATCACTAGCAACCCTATTAGAGAGAGACCAATGTCACATAACACTTACCCACATCTACTCGCACCACTAGACCTTGGATTTACAACCTTAAAAAATCGGGTCCTCATGGGCTCTATGCATACTGGCCTCGAAGAAGTCGCAAATGGCCATGAGCGAATGGCCGCCTATTTTGCAGAGAGAGCAAAAGGCGGCG
>Ga0209709_10001201_pt1 | contig 24043 bp, 29 predicted proteins | sample ArcticOcean_MG_C_2_FD_187435 | JGI IMG/M metagenome (GOLD analysis project Ga0209709, IMG submission 187435) | Marine microbial communities from western Arctic Ocean - ArcticOcean_MG_CB4_136 (SPAdes) (version 2) | ecosystem: Environmental > Aquatic > Marine > Oceanic | place: Arctic Ocean...
CTGAGATGAATAAAATCTACACAGGTAAAGTAATGAAAATTATGGAGTTTGGTGCATTTGTTAACTTCTTAGGTAAACAAGATGGTCTTGTTCACATTTCAGAACTTGCTGCTAAAAGAGTAGAAAAAGTTACTGATGTTGTAAAAGAAGGTGATGAAGTTACTGTTAAAGTAATTGGTTTTGATAGAGGTAAAGTTAAACTTTCTATGAAACAAGCAACTACAGAGGCAGAAGCTAAAGCCTAACAATTTAAATTAAAATTCTAAACCCCTGGAATGAAAGTTTTGGGGGTTTTTTTATGGGGCACCGGGTAACAGAACGCCCCTATAAGTTTAACTAAATTTAACTATATTTTAGGTAATATTCTTAGGATCTGGCATTCCAACCTTGTTATATCCAGCGTCAACGTAGTGAATTTCACCAGTAACACCGCCAGCAAGGTCGCTTAAGAGGTATAAAGCTGAGTTACCAACATCCTGGATATCAACGTTTCTTTTTAAGAAGGAATGATCTGCATTCCATTTATATAAGAATTTTGCATCACCAATAGCAGAAGCTGCTAATGTTTTAATGGGCCCAGCACTTATCGCATTCACTCTCATGCCTTTAGCTCCTAAGTCTCTTGCAAGGTATTTAACACTTGCTTCAAGAGCAGACTTACAAACGCCCATTACATTATAGTTTGGAATAGCTTTATTAGACTCGTAAGTTAATGTTAATAAACTTCCACCATCCTTCATTATCTTAGAGGCTTCTTTAGCAACTTCTGTAAATGAAAAACATGAGATTAACATGCTTCTTAAAAAATTTTCTCTAGAGGTATTCAAATATTCACCTGACAATTCTGATTTATCAGAAAAAGCAACAGCGTGGACTACAAAATCAATTTGACCCCACTGTGATTTAATATCTTCAAAAAGCTTTATAACCTCTTCTTTGTTTTCAACATCACAACTAAATGTTGCTTTTGAATTTAATTTTTCAGCTAAAGGAATTACTCTTTTCTTTAATGCATCACCGAGATAAGTGAATGCAAGTTCTGCTCCTGCTTCTGCAAGTTTTTGTGAAATACCCCAAGCTATAGATCTTTCATTAGCAACGCCCATGATTAATCCTCTTTTACCTTTCATTAAACTCATTTAGACCTTTTCAAAAATTAAAGTTGCATTTGTTCCACCAAAACCAAAACTGTTAGACATTACAGAGTTTAAAGTAACTCCTGTTTCTGTTTTGGTAACGATTGGAAATTTCTTAGCTTCATCATCCATGTCTGTGATGTTCGCTGAAGCTGTAATGAAACTATTTTTCATCATGATTAAACTATAAATTGCTTCATGAACTGATGCGGCACCTAGAGGGTGACCAGACAAAGACTTAGTAGAACTAATTTTTGGTACCTCAGCACCAAATGCTTCTCCAACACCTCTAAGTTCTGTTATATCTCCTACTGGAGTTGACGTTCCATGAGTGTTTAAGTAATCCATTTTGTTTTTAGCGGTTGCTAAAGCCATCTTCATACATCTAACAGCGCCTTCACCTGATGGGGCTACCATATCGTACCCGTCAGAAGTCGCGCCATAGCCTGTTAATTCAGCATATATGTTTGCACCTCTTTCTTTTGCATGTTCATACTCTTCAAGCACTAAAACTCCACCACCACCAGCTATTACAAAGCCATCTCTGGTCTTGTCATAAGCTCTTGAAGCAGTTTCAGGCGCATCATTATATTTAGAGGACAATGCAGTCATCGCATCAAACATGGCAGTCATTGCCCAGTGTAATTCTTCACTTCCGCCTGCAAAAACAATATCCTGTTTTCCCATTTGGATTAGTTCGCTTGCATGACCTATACAGTGTCCACTAGTAGCACAAGCAGAACTCATCGTATAATTCACTCCTTTAATTTTAAAAGGTACAGCAAGAGTTGCTGAAGATGTACTAGCCATAGTTCTTGGAACAATAAATGGTCCCATTAATTTTGGTGTCTTAGCTCTTGTTTTATCAACTGACAAAACAACATTCTCTATTGAAGGACCACCAGAACCCATAACTATCCCAGTTTTAAAATTACTCACATCTTTATCTTCCAATCCAGAATCTTTGATGGCTTCTTTCATTGCAATATAATTGTAAGCAGAGCCAGACCCCATAAATCTAATTGTCTTTCTATCTATGTGGTCTTCAAGTTTAATATTTGGCTTACCGTGAATATGACTTCTTAAATTATGTTCTTTGTATTCTTCACAAAAAGATATTCCTGACTTTGAATTTAAAAGAGACTGATAAACTTGTTCCTGATTATTTCCTAAACATGAAACAACACCTAAGCCTGTAACAACTACTCTTCTCATTATTTAAATAACCCCACTTTTAAACTCTCAGCGGAATATATTTTTTTGTCATCTGCAAATACCAATCCATTTGCAAGACCGACTGTAGTTCCACCAGGAGCCATAATTTTTTTCATATCAATTTCATATCTTACGTTTTTAACATTTTTTAAAACTTCACCTGTAAATTTTACTGTACTTACCCCTAAAGCTCTTCCCTTCCCAGGGTTGCCAAGCCACCCAAGATAAAATCCAACCAATTGCCACATTGCATCTAACCCAAGGCATCCAGGCATAACTGGATCTCCCTTAAAGTGACAATCAAAGAACCAAAGATCCTCTTTGATATCTAGTTCGGCTTTTAAAGAACCCTTACTAAAAATACCGCTGTCTTCATTGATTTCAGTTATTCTATCAAACATAAGCATTGGTGGAAGTGGTAATTTTGCATTACCTGGGCCAAAAAGTTCCCCATTTCCACAGCTTATTAGCTCATCGTATGTGAATGAGTTTTTTTTCATAAATTTAAGCACCCTTATTACTTGATTTATCGAGATTATAATATAGAAATAGTTTAGAATTATTATAAACAATAATGACAAATTTAAACATTTATACAAAAAAACTAAGACAATCTGGTTTAAGACCAACTAGACAGAGATTAAAAATCTGTGAAGTACTTTTTTCACCTGAAAAAACCTTCCATTTTACAATAAATGATCTGACTAAAATTATAGAAGAAAAATTAAGTGAAAAAATTTCTTTAGCCACAGTTTACAATACTGTTCATGCTTTTAAAAAAAAAGGTTACTTAAAAGAAATTTCAATCAATAGTGACAAAAGCTATTTTGATACAAATGTTACAGAGCACCACCATTTCTTTGATGAAGACACCAATGAATTAATTGATTGTAGCAGTGATGATATTGATTCGGTAAATATTAAACAAAATATTACTGGAAAAAAAATAAAATCAGTAGAAGTATTAATTAAAGTTGCAACTGATAATCAAACTCAAAAATAATTCAATAATTTCAATAGCTTAATATTTACATTAAAACAATTCTAAACTGTTGACTTACAGTTTGAAATGATTATAAAGTTAACTTGAATTAAGAAAAAAATCATTAAACATTAAGGGTAAAAATATGTCATTAAAAGGAAGTAAAACAGAAGAAAACTTAAAAGATGCATTTGCAGGTGAGAGCCAAGCAAACAGACGTTATTTATATTTTGCTCAAAAAGCAGATATTGAAGGCTATAACGATGTAGCATCTGTATTTAGATCTACAGCTGAAGGTGAAACAGGTCATGCACATGGACACCTTGAGTACCTTGAAGAAGTTGGTGATCCAGCTACAGGACTACCGATTGGTGAAACTAAAGATAATTTAGCTTCAGCAGTCCAAGGTGAAACACATGAATATACAGACATGTACCCAGGTATGGCAAAGACAGCTAGAGAAGAAGGTTTCGCAGAAATTGCTGAGTGGTTTGAAACTTTAGCTAAAGCTGAAAAATCACACGCAGGCAAATTTCAAAAAACATTAGAATCTATTGCTTAAATAGAACTTAATTTATGGTGGGGTTTACCCCACCAGTAATCCAAAAAAATTTAATTTTATGAGTAAAGAGGGCGGAACAGAAGCACCTATAAGACACCCAATAAATTTTGAGCACCCTGATTTTTTAGATACAAAGAAATTAGATGATGAAATGAGAAGAGCTTTTGACATTTGTCATGGATGTAGAAGGTGTTTTAATTTATGTGACTCGTTTCCAAAACTATTTGACATGATTGATGAGTCAGAGAATGAGGATGTAGAAAGTTTAAAAAGTGAACAGTTTGAACCTGTAGTAGATGCATGTACATTATGTGATATGTGTTTTATGACCAAGTGTCCCTATGTACCACCACATGACTTTGATTTAGATTTTCCACATTTAATGTTGAGATATAGAACGGCTCAAAAGAAATTAAATAAACTACCAATGGTACCTACATTGTTAGCTCAAATTGACAGAAATGCAAAAATTGGTGTTTCATTATCATCACTAGTTAACTGGGCAACAAATATTAAAAATATTTTTATTAGAAAAATATTAGAATTAGTTGCTGGAATAGATATGAGGGTTAAACTTCCAGTTTATAATTCAGAGACATTTACAAGTTATTTTAAAAAAAATAAAGATCCAATAAATAGTGATGCACCCTCTAAAGATAGAAAGGTGGTAATTTATTCAACTTGCTTTGTTAATTTTAATAAAAAAGATACAGGTGTTGCAGCTTTAAAAGTTTTAAAGAAAAATGGAGTTGAAGTTCAAGAGGCTTATCCAGGATGTTGCGGCATGCCTTTTTTAGAACAAGCTGATCTCCCAAAAGTTGTTGAACAAGCGAGAAAGGTATGCAAAGATTTATTGGAATGGGTAGATAAAGGTTATGAAATTATTACACTTACAGCTAGTTGTGGTTTAATGTTAAAATTTGAATGGCCATTATTATTGCCTAATGATGAAAATATTAAAAGACTTTCAAAAAACACTAGCGATATAGATGAATACATTGTTGATATAGCTCAAAACGAAGGGCTAGCAGAAGGTTTACAAGAAATTGATGGAGGGGTAACAGTTCACAATGCTTGTCATGCTAGAGCACAAAATATGGGTATTAAATCTAGAGATATGTTGAAATTTATTCCTAATATTAAAATGGATGTTGTTGAAAGATGTGCAGGTCATGGTGGAACTTTCGGGGTTATGAAGGGGACTTATGATGTAGCAGTAAAAGTTGGAACACCAACAGCACTACAAATTAAAAATAAAAATAATAAATATATGGCTTCTGATTGCCCATTAGCAGGCAAACATTTAAAACAATTGGAAACTGATACAAATATTGCTAACGATGAGGCACTACACCCCATCGAATTAATGGCAAAAAGCTATAGGCTATAATTATGAGCAAAGAAAATAGACAAATTCAAAAAGAAGATTTATTGCCAGCAGACGTTTATACTGAAAGAAGAAAACAAATTAGAAAAGACATTGTTGAATTTAAAAAAAATAGAAGAATAGCACTTGGCCCCTATGCAACTTTTTATTTTGAAAGTTTTGAAACTATGGTTGCACAAATTCAAGAAATGTTACATATTGAAAAAGGGGGTGACGAGCAATTAAAAGACGAGTTGATAGCTTATAATCCCATGGTTCCAAATGGAAAAGAACTTACTGCAACGTTAATGTTTGAAATTGATAACCCCCTTTCTCGAGGTGCCTTTTTAGGAAAAGTTGGAGGAATTGAAGAAAAAATATTTATAAAAATTGATAATGAAATTGTTAAGTCAGTACCAGAAAATGATGTGGATAGAACATCAGCCGAAGGAAAAGCGTCTTCAGTACACTTTATTCATTTTAAATTTAATGATGACCAGATTAGTAAAATTAAATCAGGCAATATAAATATTGAACTTGGAATAGATCATAAAGAATATGAGCACACTACAAAATTAACTGAAGATAATGTTAAATCATTATCAGCTGATTTTATTTAGTAGATCCCCAGGTATTTCTAACTTTAATCCAACCTACATAATTACCTGTTGTTATATTACACCAGTCTTCCTCACACTTTTTGATAACTAACAACCTACCTTTCTCCAATCTAACAAAAGGTTCAGAGAAAACTGAAGGTTTTTTAAATAAAATTTTTTCCTCTATAGCAATAATAGAGTTAGATGGCTTTAACTGGCTCCAATGTATCCAGCCACTATTATTGTCTAGAAACATAACTCTTCTCCAGTTCTCTTTTTTATCTATTTGTCTTACAGGTAGATTAATTTTTCTATAAATATATTTAATGGGATAATCTAAGCCAGGCCCATATCTAACGTTTGTCTTATTCTTTTTAAGAGATAAAAATTTTTCTTCAGCATTTGCAAATGAAATACTTAAAATTGATAGACATAAAAACCAAATAGTAATTTTTTTTATCATCTACAAATACAATTTTTTCTTTTTTTTAACTTAACTTTTCTAAAGTTTAAATGAAGTAAATCTAGAATAAGGATGTATCTGTCTAATCCTATCCCAATATTTAGTATTTTTTTTAATATTTCATTTGCCTGAATAGTGCCCACAGTACCTGCAACAGTTCCTAAGATACCTTCAGATTCACAGTTTAATAAATCATCAGAAATATTAGATTCTTGAAAAAAACATCTTAAGCAAGGAATTTTTTTATCCCTAAAATTAAAAGTAAATATGTGTCCATCAAATTTACTAATTGCTCCAGTCACAAGAATTTTTTTAAAATTTAAACAAAAATCATTTATTAAAAATTTTGTTGTAAAATTATCTGATCCATCAACTATATAATCATAATCATTTATAATTTTTTTAAAATTGTCATTATTTAATCTAATTTTATAAATGGTGACTTTTGTATTAGGGTTTATTTTCTTAATTTTTTCTTTTGCTATTTTGACCTTAAGCTCACCGACATCAGATGTGTTGTAAAGGCTTTGTCTGTGTAAATTAGAAAGACTTACCTTGTCATCGTCAACAATTCCTAATGATCCAACACCTGCTCTTGAAAGAAACTCAGCAGCTGGAGACCCAAGACCACCAGCACCAATAATTAAAACTTTTGAAGATAATATTTTTTTTTGACCTAAAGCACCAATATCTTTAAGTACTATTTGTCTCGAAAATCTTTCAATTATTTTTTTATTTAGTTGGCTTTTCATTTACCAGTCGAGCCAAATCCACCTTCACCTCTTAACGTATCTGGTAAATTATCTGTTTCTTCAAATTCCATTTTAACAACTGGAGTTAAAATCATCTGTGCTACTCTATCTTTGTTATTAATTATAAATTCCTCTTTTCCATGATTAAAAATAATAATTTTAATCTCACCTCTATAATCACTATCAATAGTTCCTGGTGTATTTAAAATAGTTACACTATTTTTTGCAGCAAGACCTGAACGAGGACGAATTTGTACCTCATAATCCTCTGAAAAAGCCATAGAAAGCCCTGTAGGCACTAAATATGAGCTGTTGGGTGCAATCTTAATTGGCCTCTCTATAAAAGCCATTAAATCCATACCAGAAGCGCCAATTGTTTTATAGGCTGGAAGTTCTACCTTAGAATTTAGTTTTTTGATTAATACTTTTGCCATTGAATTTTAATTTAACTGTTCAATAACCCTATCTATTATTTCTTCTGAAATTTCAGATTTTTTTTTCATTGTAAGTTTTTCATTTTTAATTTTTTTATCTTTATAAAAAATTGAAACTTCATTGAAATTAGAATCAAATCCAATAGATTTATTTGATACATCATTTGCTATTATCCAGTCACAATTTTTTTCTCTCAATTTTTTTTGTGCATTCTCTTGAATGTCATTAGTTTCAGCGGCAAAGCCAATAACTAATTTTGGTCTAAGAGAGTTATGTTTTGATACATAATTTAAAATATCAATATTTTTTTTAAATTCTAAATGCAAGTGTTCTTGCTTTTTGATCTTTTCATTTTTTTCTTCTTTTGCTTTAAAGTCAGCAACGGCTGCAGAAAAAATTGCTACATCAGCAGGTAAATTTTCTTGTGTAGCTTTAAACATCTCATCTGCTGTTTCAACTTTGATTAAATTTATATCACCATCTATTTTTAGGTTCGTAGGTCCAGAAATTAAAGTTGTTTGAAATCCTCTTTTTACTAATGATCTTGCTAAAGCATATCCTTGTTTTCCAGAAGATCTGTTTGTGATAAATCTTACAGGATCAATATATTCATTAGTTGGTCCTGCGGTTACTAAAGCTTTCAATTTTTGATTTTTTTTCAATTCAAAAAAATATGTCTCAATTATTTGAAAAATATCTTTCGGTTCGGTCATTTTGCCTTCACCAAACTCTCCACAAGCCATATCCCCAATTTCAGGGCCAATTATTTTATAGCCATAGGATTTTAATTTATTAAGATTTTCTTTAGTTGATGGATGTTCCCACATTCTAACATTCATCGCAGGTGTCAAAAAAATATCCTTATCAGATGCAAGAATTACTGTTGAAGCTAGATCGTCTGAAGATCCAGCGCTTAGTTTTGAAATAGTATTAGCAGTAGCAGGAGCCACTAGAATTACATCTGCCCACCTAGATAGGGATATATGGTCCATTTCTGCTTCATTTTCAGCGTTAAATAAATCATCATAAACTTTCTCTTGGGAAAGAGAGGCTACTGTCAAAGGAGTTACGAACTCTTTTGCACTTTTAGTAAGGATAGCTTTAACTTTTGCTCCTTTCTTTTTTAATAACCTAATAAGCTCTAAACTTTTATATGCAGATATACCCCCACATATTATTAAAAGTATCTTTTTCTGTAATAAATTATTCATTTGGCAAATTAAAATACTAATAGACCAAAGATTACAAGCAGTAATAACCCAACAATAGATTGATTTCTAAACGCAAGCATTTCAGATTTCTTTTGGTTTAAGGCTGTGAAAGAGTTTGAGTTATGAGGTATTTGTCCACTTGCTAAAAGTGTAAGGGCTTGATTAGCTTTATCCATAATCTCTGGAAAATCAGGCAATCTTTTAATCACCTCTGAAGTATTTTTTAAGCCTTCACTTAAAGTATTAATAGGATCTTTAGTTTCCCTTAACCAACTTTCTAAAACTGGCTTTGAAGTTTCCCATATATTTGTATTAGGATTGAGCTTTCTGGCAACACCCTCAACAACAACCATAGTTTTTTGTAACATTAATAATTGAGGTTGAGTTTGCATATTAAACTTTTCTGTAACATCAAAAAGTTGTTTTAATAATTTTCCACCAGAAATATCTTTTACTGATTGACCAAAAATTGGTTCACCAATTGAACGTAATGCTTGAGCCAAATCATCAACAGGCACATCTTTAGGAACAAGACCAGCAACCAAATGAACTTCAGCAACTTTTTTATAGTCTCTCTGAATAAAACCAAATAAAATCTCTGCTAAAAATCTTTTACTAAGGTTATCTAATCTACCCATAATACCAAAATCAATTGGAACAATTTGTCCATTATTATCAATAAAGATATTTCCTTGATGCATATCTGCATGAAAAAATCCATCTCTAACAGCATGTCTTAAAAAATGCTGTATAATATCCGAAGCAATTCTTTTAGTATCAATATTTCTTTTTTTTAAATCTTCAGTTTCACGAATAGAAACACCATCTACCCAATCGAGTGTCATTACATTTTCACTTGTAAAATTCCAATAAATTACAGGAACTCTAAAACCAGCATCATTTTTAGTGTTTTCGGCATATTCATTTGCAGCAGCAGCTTCAAATCTTAAGTCCATTTCAAGATTGGTTATTTCTTTAAGTAGAAAAACAACTTCAAATAATTTTAATCTTTTGGTTTTTTTAATAAATGATTCAATCAAAAAAGCAAAAAGCATCAACGCATCAATTTCTTCATTGAATGTTTTTTTTATATCTGGCCTTAAAATTTTAATAGCCACATCTTTTATTATATCATTATCATTAATTTTAGCTTTGTGAACTTGAGCTATTGAGGCAGCAGCAACTGGTTCACTTAAATCTATTATTGAGTTAAAAGTTTCTTCTCCTAAATCTTTTTTAATGATTGCTTTGGCTTCTGTTAAAGGAAAAGCGGGAAGCCTGTCTTGTAAGCCTTCTAATTGTTTAGCTAATTCATCCCCAATTATATCTGGTCGCGTAACTAAAAATTGTCCCAATTTAATGAAAGTTGTTCCCATGGACTGTAGTGATTTTGAGAGTCTTTCCCCTTCAGTATTATTTAAATTAGTTTTTTGCTGACTTGAAAAAGAAAAGGAAAGTATTTGAAATAGAATCTTAATAGCCAGGGGTGGTTTTTTAAATTTAGAAACAACATTTAAAATATCAGATTTAGCTAATTTTCTTCCTAACTTAAATAATGTAAATAACCTTTTAATCATTAAATCTTCCAGCCAGAGTGAATTGCTACAATTCCACCAGATAAGTTTCTATAACTACAATTTTCAAATTTATTTTTTTTCATTAGATCAATTAGTTCTTCTTGATTAATAAATTCCCCAATGCTTTTGATTAAATATTTATAGGGCTCTTTCTGACCAGCAACAGCTTTCCCAATTAAAGGAATAAGTTTAGAATAATTTTTATAAATAAAATCTAGATTTGAGTTTTGAATTTTTGAAAACTCCAAGCATAAATAGCGACCACCTGGTTTTAAAACACGATAAGCTTCAGAAAGAGCTTTATTAAGATCCTTAGTGTTACGTAAGCCAAAACTTATTGTATAATAGTCACAAGAATTATTTTTTACAGGTAATTTTTCTGCTGGAGCAATCATCCAATTAATATTTTTATAAGCAGTTAATTTTGTTTTACCCTTCCCAACCATTCCTCTATTTGGATCTATACAAAAAATTTTACCATTTTTATTAGTTAAATCTAAAAAAAGTTTACCTAGATCACCAGTGCCACAGGCGACATCAATTAAAGTTTTATCTTTTGATGGATTCATCCAATTCATTAAATCTCTTTTCCAAATTCTATGAATACCTAAGGACATGAAGTCATTCATTAAATCATATTTATCGTAGACATTGTCAAAGACACTCTGAACAAGTCCTTTTTTATTTTGGAGATATTGTTGCATGTTAAATTTATTATTTATTGATAATATACTGTCAAATGCCAGAATTACCAGAAGTAGAAATAGTCAAACAATCATTAGCTAAAAAAATACAGCAAAAAAAAATCAAGAAAGTAATAATTAAAAACAGAAATTTAAGGTTTAAAATTCCCCTAAAATTTGAAAAATTATTACAAAACAAAATTATTAAAAAAGTTACAAGATTTTCTAAATATTTAATTTTAAACTTTTCTGATGGTTCATTTTGTTTAATTCATTTAGGAATGTCTGGAACTATTCACATAATTAAAAAAAATCAATTTAATAAATTTACCAATACCAGTTTTTACAACTCTCCAGACCTACCAAAAAAACATAATCATGTTGAGATACAATTTCAAGATTTAAAGGTTGTTTATAACGACCCTAGAAGGTTTGGTTTTTTTAAATTTATAGATAGTAAGCAAGAGCTTATTAGTAGATTTAATCATTTAGGGCCAGAGCCATTTTTTAAAAATTTTAATTTAAAATATCTTTTGAATTATTTTTTTAATAAAGAGAAAGCTATAAAAAGTTTTTTAATAGATCAAAAATTTGTTTCAGGAATTGGTAATATTTATGCAAGTGAAATTTTATTTTTATGCAAAATTAATCCATCAATGCAGGCTATGCGATTATCTAAAGAAGAGTGTAAAAAAATTATTTCTTTTTCAAAAAACGTTCTTAATAAAGCTATTAAAAAGGGTGGTTCAAGTATTCGTGATTTTAAAAACCCTTCTGGACAAAGTGGTAATTTTCAAAAAGAGTTTAATGTTTATCAAAGAGAAAACCAAAATTGCCCTAGAAAAAAATGTACTGGCAAAATTAACAAAATCTTTATATCTAATAGATCAACTTTCTTTTGTAATACTTGCCAAAAATAGTCAATTATTCTATTGACCAGTATAAATTCTCGAGCTATACCACTTCGCTTATGGCAAACACAAAATCAGCAATTAAGAGAATTAGAAAAATTGCTACGCAAACACTAGTTAATAAGGCCCGTAAGAGTAAATACAGGAATGCTATAAAAAAAATGAACCTACTTCTTGAAGAAAAGAGAAAAGATGAAGCTTTAAAGTTCTTACCTAAGTTGAATTCTGAATTAATGAAGGTTGTAAAGACCGGCATCATAAAAAAAGCTAATGCTTCAAGAAACGTTTCAAGAATTACAAAGAAGATCTCTGCTCTTTAAGTAACTACCCTTAGTTGTTCTTAATTATTAACCAAGACCCCTTATACTAAATAAGAATAGAAATTATATAAACTAACTATATATAGATTTAGTAATTAAATAAAATTTTTAATTTATAAAACATGCACTCATAGATTTTAAATTTGTAAAATGTTTTTTGTATATTAAATAAGCAGTGTGATAAAAATATTTTATAAAACTAACTCGCGTAAAAAACGATTCACTCAGAGATTTTATTTATTTTTAAATTTATAAACTTTTTTATTGTATAATTTCTAATTTACTTCTAACTGACTTTATTCCTACAAATTTATGTCCAACAATAATTCAACACAAAATTTAAAAAATATTTCTACTGAAGCTCTAGATTGGGACGTTATTCAGAAGGATATGAAAAGCAAACTAGGTAGTGATATATACGAGAGTTGGCTTAAAAAAATAGACTTTGTTGAAGAGATGAATAGTTATATTCTTCTTTCTGTTTCAACTCGTTTTATAAGAGATTGGATTACCTCAAGATATTTAGATCAAATTTTACAAATAGTTAAAGTTTATAAAAAAGATCTCTCGAGAATAGAATTTAAAATTTTAGAAAAAAATTTTGAAAACGAAGCTGAAAATAGTATTCAACAAGCTGAAAGTAATGAAAATGTATCATTTATTAAAGACACTTATTTGCAGTATAATAGAATTGATCCAAATAAAAGGTTTGATAATTTTATAACTGGCGCAAGCAATAAATTAGCCTATGAAGCATCTTTAAAAGTTTCAGAAAATATTTCACACTACAATCCTCTTTATATTTATGGTGGTGTTGGAATGGGAAAAACTCATTTATTAAATTCAATTGGTCTCTCATTAAAAGAAAAAAATAAAGTTATGTTTATTTCAGCTGAAAGATTTATGTATCAGTTTGTTAAATCAATTAAGTCCAATGATATGGTAAAATTTAAAGAGTATTTTAGAAATACTGACATTTTATTAATTGATGATATACAGTTTATGAATGGCAAGGAAGCAATGCAGGAAGAATTTTTTCACACCTTTAATGCGTTACTTGATAAAGGCTCACAAATAATAATTTCTGCAGATAGAGCTCCAAATAAATTGTCTAGAATTCAAGACAGGATTAAATCAAGATTTTCTGGTGGTTTGGTAGTTGATATTCAGAAACCTGATTATGAACTTAGAAGTAAAATTGTTAAACAAAAAACTGAAGAGTTAAATATTTTTTATGCAAATCAAATAAATATTTCTGAAGAAATACAAAATTTTATTAGTTCTGAAATTACAACGAGCATTAGAGAGTTAGTAGGTGCTATTAATAGAGTTGTTTCTTTTTCAAGAATATATAACAAAATTCCTAATTTATCTGAAGTTAAAGTGGTCTTAAAAGATTTATTAAACATAGGAGAAAACAAAGTAACAATTGACTTAATCCAATCGACAGTTTGTAAGTTTTTTAAAATAAGCAAAAATGAGATGCTTTCCTCAAGACGTTCAAGATACCTTGTAAGACCAAGACAAACTGCAATTTATTTAACTAAAATTTTGACATCCAAATCTTTACCTGAAATAGGAAGAGAATTTTCTAATAGAGATCACACAACAATTATACATTCTGTCAAAACAATTGAAAAATTGAAGGAAAAAGACACAGAAATGACTAACAATATTAATAACTTAAAAAATCAGATATTGTATAATAAAGAAAATGAAATTTAACGTTAACCAACAAGATTTACAACAGGCTCTTAATTACTGTCAGGGTGTAATAGAAAAAAGAAGTACACTTCCAATTTTATCAAATGTTTTATTGAATGCCAGTAATTCCAGTTTAACAATTACTGCTACTGATCTAGACTTAATATTTATTCACCAAATTAATAATGTAGAAATTCTTGAAGAAGGAAATACAACTACAACTTCAAATATTATGTATGACATAATAAGAAAACTTCCATCAGGTAAGAAAATTAATCTATCTTTAACAGATATAAGTAAACTTCAGGTAGAATCAGAAAAATCTGTTTTCAACTTAAATTGTATTAGTGCATCTGAGTTTCCTTTAACAGAGGAAAATTTTAATCAAAATGAATTTTCTATAAAATCAAAACAATTATTAAAATTATTAAATAAATGTAAATTCTCAGTTTCAAATGATGAAACAAGACATTATTTAAGTGGTATTTTTTTTCATCAAACTCAGATAGAGGATAAAAATTTTTTAACAGCAGCAGCTACAGATAGTCATAGAATGTCGATATCTAAAATACGAATAGATCAGAAGCTTGACTTTGAACCGATTATACTGCCCAAAAAAACAATATTTCAATTGTGCTCACTATTAGAAAGCTACGACGGTGATGTTAAAATTTCAAATGTTAAGTCAAAAATTAAATTTGAATTGAATAATAGTATCCTAATTTCAAAGTTGATTGATGGTAAATTTCCTAATTATATTCAGGTAATACCTAAGAACAATCAAAAGAAATTAGAAATAGATTTAAAGTTATTTTTAAATTCGGTAGATAGAGTTGCTTCAGTTTCGCTTGATAAAAAAGATGGTGTAAAATTTAACTTATCTCAAGATGTTTTAAATTTATCTGTTAACAACACTAACAGCGGAGATGGAAAAGAAAGTTTGAGTGTTAAATTTGATCATGAATTGGAGATCAGCTTTAACTCAAGGTATTTAATTGATGTTGCCTCTCAACTTGACGGAGATAAAATAGAAATTTTCTTTAATGATACTGGCTCCCCAGCGCTAATTAAAGATCCAGGTGATTTTGATAGTATTTTTGTTGTAATGCCTATGAAGGGCTAATCTAAAACATCTAATTCGGAATAAATAACATCCTCTAACTTCTTTAAGAAAATTTGTTTCTCTAACCCTGGTTCAATAGGTTTTAAGATTGAAATTGTTAAAGTTGTATTAACTTGATTTGAACCATTTTTTGGCCAAGTATATCCAGAATTAATTGCTATTGGTTGACATGAAATTTTTAATTCTTCATAAATTCTACTTGAACCTTTCTTAAAAGGAGTTCTGTCTTTAGGATGTAGTCTTGTGCCTTGTGGAAAAATTATTAAAGGTCTATCTGATGAAATGATTTGTTTTGATATATCGTCAAAAAAACTAAGGTTTTCTTTAGATATTTTATTTCTTTTAATTGATATTGATCCAATTTTTTTAAGATACCAACCAAATATAGGAATCATCAACAACTCTTTTTTTAGAATAAAAACTGGAGAATTAAAAATTGTTTGTAAAAAAAATGTTTCAAATATCGATTGATGAGAAGATGCTATAAAAAATTTTTTATTTATAATTATATTTTCTTTACCTTTAATAATTATTTTAGTGGATAAAAAAAATTGTAAACAAAAAGAGGACCAATGGCCCATAATTTTTCCACCAAATAATACTATCTTTTTAGGTAAGAAAATTGCTGGAAGAAATATTAAGGAGATAAAAATAATTCCTGTGAAAAAGAAGAGAGAAAATAAAGAGTTTCTTATCATTTTTATCAAAAGCTAAATAAGGTCTTCTAGTTTTTGTCTTTTTTTAATTACATTAATTTTAGAGTGTTTGATTAATATTTCAGCTGGTTTTGGTCTAACATTATAGTTTGAACTTAATGACATTCCGTAAGCGCCAACATCGCACATTACTACAAGGTCTTTTTCTTTTAGTTTTTGAAATTTTTTTAAAGTTGTAAACTTATCGGTGCTTTCACAAATTGGTCCAACAAATTCATAAACTTTTTTTGAAGTTTGATTTGTTTTGATTGCAGGTAAAGTTCTATGGTTTGCACCATATAGTGCTGGTCTTATAAGGTCATTCATTGCAACATCTAATATAATAAAATCTTTTTTATCATTTTTTTTTATATAAATAACTTGTGAAACAAGTGATCCTATGTTGCCAACAATTGATCTGCCTGGCTCAAATATGACTTTAGAGTCATGATTCTTTAAGAATTTCTTTATAGCAATATTATATTTTTGATAATTTAGTTTTTTACTATTCTTTTTATAAGATATTCCCATACCACCACCTAGGTCAATAAATTTGAATTTATAATTACTTTTTTTGATAATTCTATCAACTGTCTTAAGCATTTTTTCATACGGTGTATGATCTAGAATTTGACTCCCTATATGAACACTTAAACATTTAAGAGTAATATTTTTTGATAATTTAGAATAATTTACAAGGTCAAAAAATGTTTTTTCATCTACACCAAATTTATTTTCTTTTTTACCAGTTGAAATTTGTTTTAAAGTTTTTGCATCTGTATTTGGGTTTAATCTAATACCAATATTTACAATTTTTTTTTTAGATTTGGCAATTCTTTCAATTTCATTAATTTCACTTTTAGACTCAGCATTTATTAACAAAATTTTTTTATCAATTGCATAGCTTATTTCATTTGATGTTTTTCCTACTCCAGAAAAAACTATTTTTTTTGGGTCTATGCCAGCTTTAAGTGCCACCATTAATTCTCCCATTGAAACTACATCAGCACCTAATCCAAATTTTTTAATTTCTCTAATCAGATTTACATTAGTATTAGATTTAATTGCAAAACATATTAGGGGTGAAAATGATTTAAAATTTTTTTTGAAGTTATTTATATTTTCTTTTAATTGTTTATATGAATAGCAGTAGATGGGAGTACCAAATTTTTTAGCAATATCTTGAACTTTAATCTTTTCAATAGAGAGGCTATTATTAATATATTTCATTAAACTCTAAATGTAAGGGCATTACTTTTGGTAGCCTTATATTCAGGGTCTCCTTTTTTTCCACAAGAGAACAACAAAATACCGAATATAGAAATTAAAATTAATTTTTTTATCATTTTATGCTTTTTTATATTTTATTATCATTTTTTTAATATTATCAAAAGATGTTCCGCCATAAGATTTTTTTGAATTTACTGAGTTTTTTACATTAAATATCTTTAATACTTCAGTTGTAAGTTTAGGTACAATTTTTTTTAACTCCTCAATACTTAATTCATTTAATTTTTTATTTTTCTTTTCTGCAAAATTAACAATCATAGCTGTAGCTTGATATGCCTTTCTAAATGGCATTGAATGATTTTTAACAAGGTAATCAGCTAAATCTGTAGCTGTAATATAGCCTGAATTTGCAAGATCTAGCATTTGCTGTTTATTGGGTCGCAAATTTTTTAAAACTTCATTAAGAATTGCAATACAGTTGTTAAGAATTTCATTAGATTTAAATAGTATTTCCTTATCATCCTGTAGATCTTTAAAATAAGATATTGGAAGACTTTTAAGTATTGTTAACATTGAAAATAAATTTCCATAAGCTGTGCCAGTTTTTCCCCTTAAGTATTCTAGCAAATCAGGGTTTTTCTTTTGAGGCATTATTGAAGATCCTGTAACAACTTTATCTGAAAGAGTAATCAAATTAAAACCATCTGAGTTCCAAATAATTAACTCCTCTGCTATTCTTGAAATGTGCATAGAGCAAACAGATACACTATATAAAAAGTCCAAAACAAAATCTCGATCAGCAACAGTATCTATTGAATTATTTGTTGGTCTTTTAAATCCCAATTTTTTTGAAGTAAAATTTCTATCAATATTAAAAGAAGTACCCGTTAATGCTGCAACACCAAGAGGACACTCTGATAAATTTTCCAAGTTATAAGAAAATCTTTTTTTATCTCTAACAAACATCTCTACATAAGCCATTAAATAATGAGCAAATGATACTGCTTGAGCATTTTTTAAATGAGTAAATCCTGGCATTATTGTTTCAATATTTTTACCAGAAATTTTAAGAATTGTTTTTATAATATTATCTAGATTTTTATTAATCTCCTTAGTGGCTGATGTAGTCCACATTTTAAAATCAGTAATTACTTGATCATTTCTAGATCTCGCTGTGTGCACATATCCTGCCTCTTCACCAATTATTTGAAATAATCTTTTTTCAATATTCATATGAATATCTTCATATTTTTTATTATATTCAAATTTATTTTTTAAAATCTCATTCTCAATTTTATTTAGTCCATAAATTATTTTATTCTTAATTTTAAAAGAAATAATTTTCTGCCTAAATAGCATCTCAACATGTGCAATTGAACCCAAGATATCTTCTTTAAAAAGTTTTTTATCAATATCTATTGAATTACCTACTTTTTGAAATAGTGTAGAAGCATTTTTTTTTATTCTTGATCCCCATATTGCTTTATTGTTTTTATTTTTTACCATGATAATTAATTATACATATTTAGTATGAAATTATTAATAATATTTATATACCTAACAACGATTAACTTTAGTTATGCTTTTGAAAAACCTGACTTAAAAAATTTAGTTCTAACAAAAAACCCAAAATTATATGAAGATGTAATCTTTAGTGATATAAGTCAAAAAAACGTTAATTTAGATGATTTTAAAGGAAAACTGATAATACTAAATTTTTGGGCGACATGGTGTGCTCCTTGCAAGGAAGAGATGCCATCTTTAGATGGTCTTCAATCAAATACTAAATTAAATAACTTAAAAATCTTTCCGATAAATATTGGCCAAGAAGATGTATCCAAATCTGAATCTTTTTTTAAAGAACTAAATATTAAAAATTTAGAAATTTATTTCGATGCACCTATTACCTTAGCAAAAAAATTTTCTTTAAGGGGAGTTCCAACAACTATTATATTTAATAAAGAAGGAAAAGAATTTGCTCGAATTATAGGATCTATTGATTTTAATGACGAAGAATTTATTAATTGGTTAAAGTTTTATAACTAATTTTTAAAAAAGTAAGCAAAGCACACTAAAACAATTATAGCTATAAATTGAAAAAGTACGCGATACTGCATTAATTTATTTGAATATTTCTTACTAGTTTCACCTCCTTTAAAAAGAGTTCCAATTCCAAGAATTAATATAACCGCAACAGTTATCAAAAGCATTATGCTTAAAATTTTTACTAATGTTCCTGAAATCATCTTTATATTGTAGAGTGTTTTGTAAATAAAAAAACATAATAAATCATCTATGACATTTTGCCTAACAACTACAATTATTAGACCAGAAGAAGATGTATCAATTAATCATGCAGTAATTTTACTCCATGGATATGGTGGTGATGGAAAAGATATAAGTATGCTAACTTTAAACTGGAAAAGATTTTTACCTAATACTATTTTTTTATGCCCTAATGGATATGAAAAATGTGCAATTAATCCAGGGGGCTATCAATGGTTTGATTTAACCAAAGATGATCCGCAGTATATCCTAGAAGAATCAAAAAAAGCAGAGTTAAGACTTCAACAATTTGTTCTAGAAGTGAAAAATGAATATAATTTAAAAAATTCACAAGTTTGTTTATCAGGATTTAGTCAAGGATGTATGATGTCTATAAATTTAGGATTAACAGACAGAGAAAATTATAATTGTGTAATTGGTTTTTCTGGAAAAATAATAAATCAAAAAGACTTGGCTAATAGAAAAACTTCTTCGACAAAAATGCTTTTAATACATGGAGATCAAGATACAGTAGTTTCACCAACATTTTTATTGGAAGCAAAAGATTTTTTAATAAGAAATAATGTTGAAGTAGAAACTAAAATAATAAATAATTGTGAACATCATATTCCAATCGAAGCTTCAAGTGCAGCATTAAATTATATTAAAAATAATTTAAACACCTAATATAAAATTCTATTTATTGATAAAATATTTTTTTTCAGTTAGAGTTTTCTAACTATGCTTTTTATTAATCAAAATCTTTCTTTAGAAAAATGTCCTGCATTAGTTTTAAATGCTGATTATAGACCTTTAAGTTATTATCCGTTATCCTTGTGGTGTTGGCAAGACACGGTAAAATCAGTTTTTTTAGACAGAGTAAGTATAGTTAGTAATTATGATAGAATCATTAGAAGCCCATCACTTAATATGAAGCTACCAAGTGTGATTGCTTTAAAAAGTTTTATCAAACCTCAATCTAATCCTAGCTTTACAAGATTTAATGTTTTTTTAAGAGATAGATTTTCTTGTCAATATTGTGGAGGTGGAGAAGAATTGACGTTCGACCATTTACTACCAAGGTCCAAGGGTGGACAAACAAATTGGGATAATGTCGTGACAGCATGCTCTACTTGTAATGTTAAGAAAGGTGGTAGATTATTAAAAAATTTAGATATGACTCTGAGCCAAGAGCCTTATCAGCCCTCAACTGAAGATCTACATAAAAATGGTAAAAATTTTCCACCAAACTTTCTTCACAAAAGCTGGATGGATTATTTGTATTGGGATGTTGAGTTAGAAGCTTAGTTATATTCTCTCAGATATATTAATTGCAATTTTAGAACCAGTTTTAATTATTTTGTCTAAAATTGAGTATACACCTTCTTTTGTTGCACCTTCCTCATAAGCTATATCTTTGTGATGCAATTCATCTTTTCTAAATTTAATAATTTTTTCTTTTAATTTCTTTTCATCGTTTTCTAATTGATTAATTTGATTAGAATAATGTTCATCTATAACTTCTTCAACTGAAGCGGTACAAAGCATAGCCGCTTTTTTACCCAATATTGCTGAGCCAAAACCTAAACCCACACCAAGTAAATCCCATAGGGGTAAAAATTTAGTGGGATTAATTTTTCTTTTTTTGATTTCATTTTCAAAATAATCACAATGCTCTTCTTCATGGATTTTCATTTCTTCAATTTTTTTTTTTAGACCTTCATTTTTTATAAAAGTATTTAATGCTAACAGTTGTCCTTCATAAATTTTTATAGCACCACGTTCACCAGCATGATCAACTCTAATAAATTGTTCTATTTTATCTTTATTTGTTTTTTTCATAACTTAAAAAATATTTTATAGTTATAGCACTTAACATTAAAGAAATAACAATATTAAAAGTCGCAAGTGACAAACCAAAAACTTCAAAAGTTACATCTTTACAGTTCACTGGCATTTTTTTTAATTCAATTAATAGAGCTTCTTTTGATAAATTATTACTTTCTACGCTTAAATCACAAACTATAGATTCTTTAATAAATCCTTGTTCTATTCCAAAATGGTAAGAGGACAATAAAAATAAAAAAAAAAATATTAAACTTAAAATTATTAAAGAGATTTTTTCAAATTTCTTAAAAAATAAACAAATTGAAATAATTATAATTGAAATAATATAGGGTATTCTTTCAATTAGACATAAGTTACATGGCTGGTGCTTTAATATATATTGAATAAAGTACGCAGAAAAAAGTGCAAAAATGCAGAATAAAAATATTATATTAAGAGCTGTTTTATGTTTGATTTCAGACATATTATTTAGTCATAAAATATATTGTGACAACTATAACTACAATCAAAATCCCTAAAATTGTAAACCATTTTGCTGCTTCAGTTTGCATGAATTTGTTAAATGTATCACCAAATTTAAATGAGAGATAAGAAACAATAAAAAATCTTAAACCTCTAGAAATTAGACATATAAAAAAAAATATTAATAGATTAAAACCAATCATTCCACTGGTAATTGTAAATACTTTAAATGGTAGAGGTGTAAAACCAGCAAGAAATAAAGTAGCTAGCCAAATATAAAGTCCAGTACCCTTTGTTAGATTGTTTTTAAGGCTAAGAACTTTATCTTCATAACCATAAAACCCTACCACGCCCATTCCAACATCTAAAAAATATGAACCAATAAAGTAGCCTAATACACCGCCTAGAGTAGAGAAAAATGTAGCAATTAAAAAAATTTTTAAATAATCATTTTTTTTTGCCATAACCATTGGGACAATCATGACATCAGGTGGAATAGGAAAAAAAGAGCTTTCTACAAAAGATACAATTGCCAAAAACATTTTTGCACTCTTGTGTGCAGCTAGCTGTAAAGTTTTTTGATATAATTTAATAAGCATTTTTTGGTTTTAATATAAATTAAGTTCTTATACTATTTAATTTTATAGTTATAATAATGAAAATTTAGGGCGAATGGCGGAACTGGTAGACGCGCACGACTCAAAATCGTGTTTTGCAAGAAGTGAGAGTTCGATTCTCTCTTCGCCCACCAAAGCTTATGCAAATAAATAAAACAAATAATTTATTAGAGTTGTTTTACAAACAGTATCTAAAACAAAATAAAGAAAGTATTTTCTTACAATCATTAAAAGAACCTCAAAAAAAATATTCATGGGAAGATGTTTATTTAAACATTAATAAATTATCGGAAGAAATATCCAAACATATTAAAAAAGGTGATAGATGCTTATTAATATCAGAAAACAGACCTGAATGGATGATTTCAGATCTTTCAATTATGCTTTCGGGTGGAGTAACAGTACCTGCCTACATAACTTATACTGAAAGAGATTATGAATACATCATCGATGATTGTATGCCAGCAATAATTATTATTTCAGATAAAATTCAGTATGAAAAAATCAAAAATATAATTCCAAAAAAAGATTTTATTAAGAAAATCTTTTGTTTTGAAAATATAGAAAATATTAATGAAAAATTAAATTTAAAAATACATGATATTTTTAAAAAAAATAATTGTAATAACCAAAATTTTTATGATTTAAAGATCCAACGGCAAGATATGGCTTGCATAATTTACACTTCTGGAACGCAGGGTAATCCAAAAGGCGTAATGCTAAGTCACGGTGGAATACTAAATAACTGTGAGGGAGCATATGATTTGTTAAAAACTTTTATTTCAAAAAGACCAAAATTTCTGACATGGCTGCCTTTGTCACATTCGTATGAACATACAGTTCAGTTTGTGCAAATCGTTGTTGGGGCAAGAGTATTCTACGCCGAAAGTATAGATAAGTTGATTAAAAATATGAGCGATTGTTCCCCAGAGATAATGACAGCTGTGCCAAGGTTTTACCAAAATCTATATCAAAAAATTAATACATCATTTAGTAAAACTACTGGATTAAAAAAACTCTTGGTTAATCAAACAATTCAGTTAGGAAAGAAAAAATTGAATAAACAAAAATTCATATTAATTGAAAATTTGATTAATTTTATTTGTGAAAAATTAGTAAGGAAAAAAATTAAAAATCAATTTGGAGGAAATTTAAAGACCTTCATTTCTGGTGGTGGAGCTCTAGATAAGGATGTAGGTTCATTTTTAAATGCCATTGGTTTACCAACGTTACAAGGGTATGGCTTAACAGAAACCTCACCAGTTGTAAGTTGCAACACAATAGAAGACATTAGAGTTGAAACAGTTGGTTCACCATTTAAAGGAAATTTAGTTAAAATTGCAGATGATGGAGAGATACTTGTTAAAGGTGAAAATGTTATGCTGGGCTATTGGAAAAATGAGGAAGAAACAAATAAAGTTTTAAAAAATGGATGGCTCTACACAGGAGACATAGGAGAGTTTGATGGAAAATTTCTTAAAATAACAGACAGAAAAAAGGATATTATTATAACCACAGGTGGAGACAATATCTCACCAATTAAAATCGAAAATGATTTAAATAAATCTGATTTTATAGAACAAAGTTTAGTATATGGTGACAATAAACCGTATTTAGTGAGTTTAATAGTTTTGAGTTCTGAAAATAAAAACATCTCAAATGAAAAAATTTATCAAGAAATAGAGAAAATAAATTTAAACTTGACTAAAATAGAAAAAATAAAAAAATTTATTATAATTAAAAATCAATTTTCAATTGAAAATAATATGATGACACCAACATTAAAACTAAAAAGATATAAAATTATAAAAAAGTACGAAAAAGAGCTTGAAAAACTTTTTTAAATTAACTTTTTAAGAAGTGTTACTAGGCGCATAAACTCTTACT
>Ga0209709_10001203_pt1 | contig 24027 bp, 35 predicted proteins | sample ArcticOcean_MG_C_2_FD_187435 | JGI IMG/M metagenome (GOLD analysis project Ga0209709, IMG submission 187435) | Marine microbial communities from western Arctic Ocean - ArcticOcean_MG_CB4_136 (SPAdes) (version 2) | ecosystem: Environmental > Aquatic > Marine > Oceanic | place: Arctic Ocean...
AAACCAATCGGAAATGTTAATAGTCATGTCGTTGGTTTGATTAGATATTTACAAAATAAATTAGATAAAGAGGTTGATAAATTAAAGTCGGTAAGAGGTAAAGAAAATAGGCGTAAAAAAAATGAAGACATTTTAAAATTTTTTACTGAGAACAAACCTGCTTTGAAAAACATGTTTCAAATGCAAAATGTTCTTATAGCCGCTAAGATGATAATAATTAAAAAATTACAAGATATTCAGCCCATGACAAAAACATTTATACAAACTGATAGAGGTTTTGAGATTACAAATCCAGAAGGATTTGTTGCAGTCACATTAGATGATGGAGCAGTAAAATTAGTAGATAGACTAGAGTTTTCTAGACAAAATTTCTTAGCACCAAAAACATTTGGGAGTAAAGCATAATGGAAGAATTAGAACAGGATCTTTTAGACAAATTAGGCGAATCTTATATAAAAATAGCATTGACAGAAGATGTTGATGCTCGATTAAAAAGATTAGCAAGAGAAGGTTTAATTAAAAAAGAAGAATATGCATTGTTTCTTAAAACAATGAAAGATTTGGAAGACGAGAAAAAACCAACTCCTAAACAAAGATTAATGATTATAAGGATTTTTGATAAATTGCTTGCTCTCATTATGGGCGACAAAGTTGTATATCAAAAGATATTACAGACTGTTAAAAAAGGCAAAAAGGATAAATCTAAAGTAAAAGAAGAAGTATTTAGAGAAACGCATACTATATTTGTTCATGAAGGTATAGAATATTATGTGACTGCTGATAAAGAATTAATAGAAGTACCCCTTTCATTTTAATAAATACTTAAATGAAGAACTATAATAATTTTTTAGTAGAAACAAAGCAAGAAAAGACAGCAATCGCAACTTATGGTAGAATGAATCCTCCTACTATAGGTCATGTCAAACTTGCAAAAAAGATTTTATCAGAGGCAAGAAGACATAAAGCAGAACCTTATATTTGTTTGTCTCCTACTCAGAATGCTAAAAAGGATCCTTTGGGTCCAGAAAGAAAACTTTATTATGTTGAAAAAACGATAGGTCCACATATTCATATCGATATTAAAGTTTCTCTTTTTAAAGCATTATCTGATTTGTATTCTAAAGGATTTAAAAAACTTGTATTTGTTGTTGGTAGTGATAGATTAAGTAAATTTTCAAAATGGATATCACAATATAATGGAGTAGAGGGGAAATCTCATGGATTTTATGATTTTACAGACATTGATTTTGTAAGTTCAGGAGACCGTGATCCCGATGCTGAAGGTGCCGCTGGAATGTCTGCATCAAAATTAAGAGAGTTTGCAGTTTCTGGAGACCTTGATAGTTTTAAAAAAGGTACGAAATTATCTGTTAAAGACACAAAGTCTATGTATAACGAAATTAGGAAGGCTATGAAAATCGAAACTATAAAAGAAGGACACCTTCGTCCTGGAACTAAAGTAAAAGTTGCTCATCCAGCAAAAGGCAAAGGAATGGTGCCAGGAAAGATTGTTCGATACGATAAAAGTGGTCCAGGAAGTCCATTCTATGTTGTAGATATAGGCGAACTCCGATCCGAAAAAGTACCAGCACATAAAATAGAAGAAGGTAAAGAATTTCCTAAAACAAAAGCAGATAAGAAAGTACATTTGCATAAATTATTTAAAAAAATAGCAGATGTAAACAAACGAAATAAAAATAGTGGTTATAAAATAATGGATAGAACCCCTAAAGGATATGGTCCTGAAGAAGAAGCAATACCAGAAGGTACTGGATTACAAGTAAAAATGGCTTTAGATGATGCAGGATTAAAGGGAAATTTTAAAGATGGAAAAGTTAATGTTCATAAAAAACATGTAAAAAAAGCACATAAGGCTTTAAAGGGAAATGTTTATTATAAGGGAAAAACTCCTGATGTTGTAGGAGAAGATGTGATTTTAGAAAAAGATCAATTTTCATCTCAAATGATAGATAAACTGAAACAGCAATATGAGCCGTGGAGAGGGAAAAAAATTAGTTTGGGTAGAAATGTAGAATTAGAGAAAATAGTAAGACAACTTGCAAAAAATCAAGAAGCATTGGTGCAACTTGTTAAAGCAGATATTCCTTTTATTTCTATGAATGCAAGACTAATTTTGAATCAGGATCATGGTGTACCTTTGAATAAATATGAAGGAGTGGAAAATCCTTATGCTAATCTGAAAAGAGCGCCGTCTAGAGAAATGATTCATAAAACGTGGGCAAAAAAAGCACAACAAAAGAAAAAGAAAATGTTAAAGACCAGTCATCCAGGATATTCTGAAGAAATTATAATTGATGAAATGGGACATATTGTAAATATAAGTGAGGTTAAAGCACAGTTCGCTATAGAAGAAAGTTTAAAAAAGAAAGCAGAACAATCAGGAATTTCGTTTAAAATTTTAGAAAAAGTATATGATCGTGGAGTTAGTTCGTGGAAAACTGGTCATAAACCAGGAACTACTTCTCAAGAATGGGCAGAATCAAGAGTTAATTCGTTTTTAACTGGCGGAAAAACTAGATTAATTGCAGATGAAGATTTGTGGACTCAAGTTGGGTCTAAGCATAGAGTAAAGGAAGAAATGGATACAGATCATGCATTCAAAAAATGGTTAGCTCTTAATGAACTTTCTCCAGAATTATTGTCAAGGGCACAAAAGGCCGCAAGTCATGCAGGGGGTCAAGCACTCAGACAACACCACGCAGACAAATACGATACAGCGGCAGGTAAAGATGTTCTTAAAAGACAGGGACAGAGTTCTAAATTTATGAAAGGTGCTGAGAAGAAAGCCTCTATGAACGCAAAAAGACTTAAAATGATGAAAAAAGAAGAAGCAGACCTTGGAGAAGGAGATGTAGTTATAGATACTCCTCAGGGTAGATATGTAAAAAAGGGATCTGTGGCTTCTGCAAAAATTAAAGCAAGAAGATCGTTTAGAGATCAAAAAGATAAAAAAGCAGTAACCAGTAGAATTGCTACACCAATAGAAAGAAAATATCTTCAACGTAAGGATGAGGAATAAACATGGATTTTAAAACACTTCACGAAGACTGGAAAACTCTTGTACCAGGGCCCTTTACAGAGCCAGAAGATGATGCAATATATAAGGAATTTTTAAAACTAAAAGAGCAAGGTGATATTCATCATCATCATTATGCTAAAGGTGACAATCCTGATGATAAAAAGAAACGAGAAAAGGATGCTAATACAAAAGCAAAAGACGGTGAAGCAAAAGCAAGTGATGCGGGAGAAGCAAAACCAAGTGGTGAAGGTGAAGCAAAAGCAAAACCAAGTGGTGAAGGTGAAGAAAAGAAGAAATTAGATCCTGTCGGAAAAGAAGATGGAGATATCGATAACGATGGAGATAAGGATAATAGTGATAAATTTCTTGCAAAAAAGAGAAAAGCAATAGGCAAAGCAATTAAATCACAGAAAAAAACAAAAAATGAAGCTCCTATAAAATTATCAGGCGAAAAAGAAAAAGTTAAACTTCATAAAGGTGGCGGAGATGCGACAAATGAAGAAGTTGAAGACAAGAAAAAGAAAAAGAAGCCAACAATAACGATAAGAAGAGAGAAAGAGACTGCAGATTCTTGGAGAAAAGCAGGAAAGTCGCTCGGAGCTTCTGACCTCCTGATGCGGAGCTTGGGATCTGCTGGAACTGCAGTAGAAGAAGTTGAACTTGATGAAGTGGCAGTAAGAGGAAAATTACGTGATCTTTCTCAAGAATTGGCCTCCTATGCAAAAAAACATAGAGGTGATGTTGATAAAAAATATTTCGAAAAGATTGCACAAATAGCCGCGGCAGGAAAAATGCCTTCTCCTCAAGATATTGATACGGACACAGAACCACGTGATATTGTTTTGGACATGATAGCTAAATCTTTTCCTGCGGAAATAATGAAAAAGTATAAAGGAATTTCCCCTGCTCTTGATCATGCTATAAGAAAAGATCCAATGAAACAAGACAAATCACTTGAACAAAGAAGGAATAAACTCGGAGAAGCAAGTACTTACAGAGACAGAGCAAAAGATGATGAGAAGAAGAAAAAGAAACCCTTTGCTTTTGGTGGAAAAAAGAAAAGTCGTCACGGTGAGGATGGATATGTTAGGGGAGAAGAAGCAGAAGTTGAGATTGATGAAGCAAAAGAATTTTGGGCAATTATAGATAAAGCAAAAGGTGGTGAAGTAATGGCAGTATCAAGTGATGAGAAGGGGGCAAAGTCTTCTGTCAAAATGTCTAACTTTTCAAAACATGATTATCATTTTGGAAAAGATCCGAGAACTCTGAAGATTGTTAAAGTCGCTGGGAGTTACAAACAGGGTGAGAAAATGATTGGAACGAAATTGTCCTTTAAAGAAGAAGCGGATCTTGGAGAAGGTGATGATCGAAGGCAACGAAGTGAAAGAGGAGCAGTAAATGATAAATCCAAAAATTGGTATGTTACCTTACTGAAAAAGCAAGAAGCCCTCCGAAGAAGCAAAAATACGCTTAAACATATGAAACATGGTTGGGATAAAGAGGCAGTCAAAGCCGCGGATGCTAAGAAAGAATCAGCAGAGTCTGGAAAAGGTCGGGAAGTAAATGAACTTACTTCAAAATTATTGGTAAGAGCATGGCAGAAAACAAAAGTCAAAGCAGATGATGCTATTAAGAAAAGAGTAAGAGGCGATCATTCCATTTATAAATCTGCTGGAGAAGTTATTAAAAGAAGTAAGCAAGGTTCTAAATTTTACAAAGCCGCTATCGATAAAAGAATGAAAGAAAAAAAAGAAGAAGTTGAGGTTAATGAAGCAATAAATCCATTTTTTGCACAAAGTGCGCCCGGAAGTGGCAAGTGGCAGGGAGCAGACGACCATAGAGGATTTGATGATGACAAACCAAAGGCTAAAGTAGATATGAAGCAGGTGAAAACGGCCCAAAAAGATTTTCTTAGAATTTTGAACGATGTAAGTGTTAGTTACAAAGATGATGACTTCGGCCGAATAAGATCATATCAATGGGATAAGAGAAACCCAAGAATTCTTCATGTCCCTAAAAATAAAAAAATCATGAAAAACGTACAAGATTTTGTAGACAGATACGGACAGAAAAAACGAATCTTAGCAGGATCAGAAGAAGACAGGCTCATTAGTAATATGACGGTTGTTGGCGATTTAAGAAATGAAGAAGTCGAGATTGACGAAATGTCTAAAAAATTGCTGGTCAGAGCCGCAGGTAAAGCAGAAGTTCAAGGAAGAGAACCTAACAGTACTGGCGCAAGTTATGGTAAAAGTGATCCCGCAGAAAGAAAAAAACGAAGAGGACAAGCCGTAAAATTTGTTTTGAAGTCCATAGCAAAATCTAAGAACGAAGAAGTGAATACGGGAAATAATAGGTTAGGGGCACTTGAAAAAGAAATTGATAAACTTCATGGCAGAACAAAACATATGACACATCTTAAAGGAAAAGATCGTGATCAAATGCGTAGTTTATCAAAAAAAAGAGATGAACTTTTGAAATCACGTTCTATTAAAGGACAAAATGAAGAAGTAGAGCTTGATGAATTAGTTGCTCCAGGTAAAAAATCTGCAAGTGGTTATATACTTTATCATAAAACTTTTTCAGATGCAATGCAACATGCATATGATCATGCAAAAACAAAAGGTGCTACTGTAGATCCCAAAGAAATAGATGATAAGGTTGCTACAGGCCCAAGAAAGCCTTCAAATGGTAAGACAAATCGATATTCCTTACAAGCGGGCAGAAAAAAAGTTGAAATTCAAGTTGCAAATTTAGACAATAAAGCATACGAACTTAACATGTATATTGAAGGTGTTGAACTTGGAGAAGAATTTAAGTCAAGAATTTCTAATAATCCAGTAGTAAATAAACTTTATTTGATGAATCAAGCAAAATCTATTGGTAAAGAAAGAAAAGGTCCTGATAAATCCCATAAAATCGATCAATGGGAAGATTTAGCAAAAAAAATGGGATTCAGCAGACAAGATTATGAAGAATTTGGTGACAATCAAGGTATGTATGAATCTATTATACCACAAGAAAAGGGAGATATGGCTACTAAAACAAGATTAAAACTTGAAAAGGTTCTAGGAAATAGAAAAAAAATCATAGAACCAAAAGAGAGTGAAAGAGCAGGAGAATGGGGTACTGATAAGTTGTCCGACAATTATAAAGAAGCCACTCCTGGTCAAGGTGATGTAAAAGAAGGAAATGTCATTATTAATGACCGAGACCCTTATAGGGTTTTCGAACATTTAGTTCATTATTTAATGGGCACTTCTATTAAAAATATAGAAGATTACTCATTTTATAAAATTGAAGAAACTCCTCACAACTTGAGATTAGAAAATAAAGAAGGAGCAATTGCGACAATCACTTTAGCTGATGTTCAATCTGCTTATGATGATCAAGATATGGCTATGGAAGAATTTATTGAAATGATATTAGGATTTGGTGTTAAAGAATTAACAGAAAAAGGAAATAGTATTATAGGTGACGAAGGCGTTCCGGCTATTGGAAAAGATCATACAGGTCAAGGCATTTATACTACTGATCCACCTAAAACTTTTGAAAATGTAGATGTATATTCGAAATATATCAAATCAACTGTTGACATGCAAAAAAAGGGTTTTGTTGTTAACTAACTAAATAAAGAGAATAAACAATTTTAATTAGGAGAAAAAAATGGCTTTATGGGGAACTACTGCCGCGGCAGATGATAATAAACCCAAGTTTTTGCCTGCAGATGAAGATTCAGATTACAACAAAGCAGAATGTTATGCAACTAATGCTGGATGGGTAATAGATGGAGCGGCTACAGGAAATGGTAATACAAGCGCAGATCCAGAAGTGCTAGTAGCAATTCGTGGATTAGCGGGTGCTTCTGCGACTACTGGTCTTAAAACAGCAACTATTACATCATTTAGATTTGCACCAACAACAGGTGCCGCTACTGATCATACAGCAGGTACAAGTTCGCAAAGAGTAAGGGTAGTAATTACATGGGATGAAGCTATAACAGTTACAGGATCTCCAACTATTCTTATTCCTAATACTGTTTCTGCGGATCATACATGTGTATATGATTCAGGAACGGGTACAAACAGACTTACCTTTGAAGTTGCAAGTCAGACACTTGCCGCAGGTGATGTTATGACAATAGGTGGAGCAAATGATATTGCTCTTGCTGGTGGTACACTTAAAGATCAAGGATCAACTCCTGCTAATGCATCAGTTGATGTAGGTGATGTAACCGCAGTTACACATACTGTAGTAGCATAGAGTAATACGTAATTTTTGATAATAAAAAAGGATTTGTTATGTTTAAGAATGATAAGATTAATAGCGAGGTTCCTGATCTTGTGACTGATGATGATAAAGAAGAAGAGACTCCTTCAACAAAGGAGTCTCTTATTTCTATTCTTGAAAAGAAAATGATTGAAATTGATGAAATGTATGAAGAACAGGAAGAACTATTAAACGAATACGCAAACAAAAAGCGAGAACTAAATATTAACGAAGAAGCCGTGAAATACGAATTAAGCGGATTACACGGAGCTAAAGTAGTTATACAACAATTAATTGAAGAAGCAAAAGATTCATAATACTGTCTTGGCTGAGTCCCAGCAACTTCATCCATTTTTAAGGAGTTAAAACAATGGCTGACAAAAAAATGACGGATCTAACGGATCTGTCCACCGCAATAGCATCTGATGATGTTGTCCATGTAGTAGATGATCCAGGCGGAAGTCCCGTAAACAAAAAGGTTAGTGTTTTCAATCTTTTTGGAAACTTGAATCATTCAACAAATTCAGGTGATCTTACTGGAAGATCGTTTGTGTCTACATCTATTTCAACCGCTGTTGGTTCGACATCGGGAGATATTGCCGCACTTAATTCGCAAACAACTCATGATCATAGAACAGGTGATGCCAATTCGGTGGTTAATATTTTTGGAGCAAAAGTAGATGCGAATCTTTCTGGTTCTAATACAATAGTCACTACATCCGCCTCTGGTGCAAAAATTACATTGAATATGACTAATGCAGTTGATTCAGCAAATGTAAATACTGCATATACTGGTGGTACTGCAAGAGCATATGGTTTAATGATCGATGTAAATGATACGAATAAAGGAGCCTCAGCAAGAGCCGCAAAACCAGATGCTTTTCTTAGTTTAAGAGATCAAGGTGGATGGACTGCCGCTAATCATCCAGGGGCACAAGCTGTTCATTATTTTGCGGAACTTGGTGCTTCACTTGGAGGAGCAAGCAATACAGATGGATATGTTGCTTCCGCGGCTGTCGCTAATACGAATGCAACTGCCGCAAATCTTGTAATGTTCGCAACAGGTATGGTAGATTCTGTGTCTGATGCAAAATTGAGAATTAAAGTTAACGGAACTGAATATTTTCTGTTAGCCACAAGTAATGCAAGCATGACCTAATTGGGATTAAAATAGATGGCAGATAAACGCATTTCGGGTCTGCCTGCAATATCATCCGCGGCTAGAGAAGATTTATTACTAGTCGTTGATGATCCTGCGGGAACTCCCTCAAATAAAAAAGTATCATTAACACAATTTTTTTCAAATGTTGAACCTGAAATAGTGTTTGCTAACACTAAGGCGTTGGTTAGTTCCTCCAATGCTTCTGTTATCTTTAAGGGAGGTGTTGCAATACAAGATAGTATGAAGGTTGATACTAATTTAACAGTAAATACAAATGCAATTTTAAATATCGCAACAATTACTTCATTATCTTCTGCTTTAATTGGCACCACAAATGCTATATATGATTTAGGAAATACTACCATAGGTTGGGGAAATGCATATGTTGGTATAATTAAGGGGGATACTGATGAAAACCTATTGATTACAGCAAATACAAATGCATCTGCAAATATAGTATTCACAGGTGAAAGTTTTCATATAAAAAGCAATTCAACAATTGCGGGTCAAGATACTACAATTACATCAAACGCATCATTTACAGGAAATGTAATTGCTTCTGGACCAAATACACACATTGCATCGAATTCTACAATAGCTGGAACAAATACAGATATTACATCCAATGCAACTTTTACTGGTGCTAATGTTTCAGTTCTTGGAACAAATGCTTATTTTACAAGCAATAGTACACTTGCAGGTACAAATACTGTAGCTACATCCAATGCAACTTTTACTGGTGCTAATGTTTCAGTTCTTGGAACAAATGCTTATTTTACAAGCAATAGTACATTTGCTGGAACAGATCAGTCTATTACAGCAAACATTTCTATGGCTGGTACAAATACTCATATCACAGGTCAGAATTTATATTCATCAGCAAATGCAACATTAGAAGGAACGAATACTAAGATTACGTCCAATGTTTCTGCAACTGCAAATGTATCATTAACTTCAGTAATAGATTCTTCAAGTAATACAACAGGTGCTTTGACAGTAGCAGGCGGTGTGGGTATTCTTAAAAGTGCAACAATTGGTGAAAATTTAGTTGTTCACGGAAATATACATGCAGATGGAAATATTACTGCTGAAGGCGGAACACTTACTTTTGGTGATGCTGATACAGATACAGTTGTTTTTGAAGCAGATGTTGGTTCTGATCTTATTCCAAATGTAGATTCGACTTATGATTTAGGAAATACTACACATCGATTTTCAAATGCTTATATTGATGATATTGTAGTAACAGGAAACGTTGATGTTGCTGGTACAGTAACGGCTACAGGAAATGTAGTTGCATCTGATAATATTTCAATTGGAACAGATAAATCATTAACATTTAGAGATGCGACTTTAGAGATCAATTCTCCTGTAGATGGAGAGTTAGAACTTGCTTCTGATGATCTTATTACACTTACTGCTACTGCAAACGTGGAAATAGATTCAGCAGTTTTTAATGTTGCATCAAATTCTACTATAGCAGGTACTAATACTGCAATTACTTCAAATGTTACAATATCTGGTGCAAATACAAATCTTAGTAGTGCTAATTTAAGTATAACAGGGGCAGGAGCAACAATAGACGGAACATTAATGAATGTTAAATCTAATGTTGTTATGTCAGGAATTACAACCCTCGGAGTAGATGGTTCAGGAAAAAACTTTACATTATATTCTAATACTGCTGGAAATAAAATTCATTTAAAAGCAGATTCGGATCAGTTTATTTCAAATACACAAATTGAAAGTAGCGAAAAAATTCGAACTGATGGTAGTGTTGGTGTATCGAATGGTAGTTCTCTTGTATTTGGTAGTCAGTTTAAAATTATGGATACTGCAAGTACAACTGGATTTCTTTTACAGGAAGATGGTTCAGCCGCAGGAAGTGGTACTGAAGGAGGCAGAGTTGATTTAGAAACTGCTGAAGAGGCAAAATTAACTCATAACTCAACTGCTGGATTTGTTTTTAGTGATAATTTAAGAACCGATAAATCTTTGGCTCTTTTTGGTGCATCTATTACTTCTGCTTCAGTTGGAACAGCTACAGGCATTCTTGCAGTAAAAAATGGTACTGCACCAACTGTTCAAGGAGCAGATCAAGCATATTTATATGCAAAAGATGATGCTTCAGAATCACACATATATACAATGGATGAGGGAGGAAATGAGACAAAACTAGGTCCTCACAATGAGAATAATGAATGGGAATTTTATTCTAGAAATGTTAAAACAGGAAAAGTTATGCGTGTAAATATGGAACGTATGATTCGAAAATTAGAAGAATTTACAGGAGATACTTTTATAGAAGAAAATTGATAATATTATGAAAAAAACTAGAAAAAAGAAGTCAGTTGAAAATCAAACAGTTTTAGAAAAAGAATATACATCATTTTATGAAGATACTAAAGTAAGGAGTGATAATATTATGCTTGAAAAAATAGAGAAAGAATTTGAAAAGTTAAATAATGATAAAGGGGCGACAATACAAAAAATAAATCAGTTTGAAGCAGAATTAGCAAATTTAAGAACTCATCTTACCATGATTGAAGGAGCTATTCAAACATGTACTTATTTTTTAACTGGAAAAGAAGAAGTTGACAATGAAGTAGCAGTAAACGGCTAATTGAAAGAGAACTAGTGTTTGACGATTTGAATAAAGATAATTTTATCTTATATGCAATGAAATATTATGAAAACCCTCAATGTTTAAGTGAGCAAGATTTTCATGATGATTTAAAAATTATAAAGTATTTGAAAAGATTATTGAATAGATATCATTTGGGTGGTGAATTAAAAGAAAGATTAATTTTAAATCATTTAATAACATTAGGAAATGTTTTTCCAGTTGAGGTTTTATCTAGAATATTATTTTTGAAAATATCTCAAAAATATTGGACTTATTTAAAAACTTTTTTGATATATTTAGAATTTATGCCAGATCATATATCAAGCATAAATGGTGAAAAGGTTATTAGTAGTGATATAAGAGTAAATTTAGAAATAGCAAATAGATTAAGAGAGATAACACCAGATGGGATTAGCTTCAGCCGCAGGTAATATATATTTTGTTTATTCATTCATTAAAAGACTTGCAACTCCTTTTAAGAGTACAAAAGCCTTTGAATTGGGTATAATTGATGAAAATGGAAAAATTCTTAAAAAAAGAAGCAAGTTAAAAACTAAAGAAGAAAAAGAATCATATACACTATCAGATACATTAGTTTTTAATTTAAAAAAAGTTTTAGCAAAAGTTCCTGGCGGATCTTCAAAATTTGCTAATTTTGCGGCGGCATTATTTTTAATGAAAGAAGAAAATAAAAACGCAAAATTATATTACGATCAAATATTTTTAGAAAAAGAATATGTCGCATTTTTACAAGAATGTAAATATAATAAAAAAGAAGTAAATCAGCTAATAGAAGAAGTTGAACTTGAAATGTACGAAGAATTATACGAAGATGGATTGGCCGCTGGCGGTGGTAATATTGCAGGAATTGGTGTAGAACATCCTACTAAGCCAGGACAATCAGAACCAGGAATCAGAAAAAAGAAAATAAAAAAAGGAAGTAAATTCGCTGGTTCAGAAGTTTTTATGGTTAAACCAGAAACTTTTATGAGAGCAAGATACGGCAAGCGCCAATATGCTAAGTATGAACATTATGTGGGTAATGATGATACGGGGGAAGCCATTAGACAATATGGAAGAGCAAATCCAGGCAAACCTATTATTTTACAGGATGAACTAACAGGTTCAATGATTTATCTTAAATACGGACGTAAATATGCTGGATTTCACGGCTTTTAGAGAACAAGAAGAAACTGCAACCCTTGCAGAAAAATATGATATCAGTTACAGTATTGCAAAAAATGTAATAGATGTGTTGGTAGAGAAAAATATAAATAAGAGTGATACTGAAACTATTTCTTCTATCGTTAGAATGTTTAAGTTAAGAGAAGAACCCAAGAGTAAAAAGCAATTGCGTATAGAAGAAAAACAAGGAAATTTGCAACATCTTTTAAATGAATTTAAAAAAGATAAAGTAAAAAAACAAAATGTTGATATAAAATTTAAGTCAATTTTTAGTGATCAATAGAAAGAATAGTAACCATGATAGCAAGAGATACACTTACAATACAAAATCACACAGAAGGTGATGGAGCCGCCGCTAGATTAACTAATATTGCGTTTCAGGGGTGGTCTGATGGTGAAGATTCTGCTAATGATTATTTTAAAGGATTTGGTACAACCACCGCTACGGTATCTGGATTAGATGATATTACATTTGGAGGAAATTATAATTCAACTGCTGTTAGAACTTATCGAGTAAAAGTTGATGCGGCCGCCGCTACTGATACATTTACCTGGTCAGAAGATGGGGGATCTACTTGGGGAGCTACAGGTGTTGGAATGACAGGAGCGGCACAAGATTTGAATAAAGGTATACAGGTTACATTTGCCGCAACAACTGGTCATACATTGAATGATTATTGGGAAGTAACCACGATCATAACAACAACTGCTATGCATAAATTAGGAGAAATAGTTGTTGATCATGAAGGAACTTCTGCGGATGATAAAGGAGAACTGGTTGTAAAAACAAACGGGGGTTCAGGAGTGGCAGTAGTTCAAACTTATCATTCTAATGCTGATTCAACTTTTCCTAATAAATGTTATAATTCTGATGGCGCACACGGCCTAATAACTATTAGAGATACTTCAGGAACAATTGTTAACATCTAAAAATAAAATGAGAGATTCAATACAACTTCGTCTATTTAACACTTTTGAAAGATTTGTATTGGCCCCAATGATTACTGTAACTGTGGCTATAGTAGGGTGGAGTCTTATGAACATTATAGAATTAAAAGAAGATGTCGCTACAGTAAAAACTGATATAAAACATATAACAAAACAGGTTGATAGTATATCTGAAAGAATGGCCGTCTTAGATGACCTTGAACAGTTCGGTGTTACTGTGCGGGATGTTTATGCAGTTAAATGAAAACGAACAAAAAGTTTTTAAATTAGCCAAATCTATAAAAAATAAAAACAAAGTTAAAGATGTATCTCCTGTTTATAATTACGCATACAGTTTAAATGTAAATGATGAATCAATACAAAAAATTTTATTATTAGCCTCGTGGTAATTGACTTTTATAGTCAAATCTGATATACTTATTATTTAACTTACCCATTTAGATGTCATGTCCCTTTATATTGATGTAAAATATTTGAATCTTTTATCTAGTAGACTTCCTTTATATAAACAAAAAAGAGATTTTCTTTGGAATTTTCGATGTCCGATTTGTGGAGATTCGCAAAAGAAATTAACAAAAGCAAGAGGATATATCCACAGAAAAGAAAATGATCTTTTCTATAAATGTCATAACTGCGGTGTGGGAAAAACTTTTTCAAATTTTTTGAAAGAGTTGGATGTGAGACTACATTCTGAATATATTATGGAGAGATATAAGACTGGTGAGAACAAATTTAGTAATTATAAAGAACCAAAATTCAAATTTGAAACTCCAAAATTTAAAAAAATTGCTTTAGAAATTCCGTGTGTGAAAGATTTAGATGATGAACATTTTTGTAAGCAATATGTCAAATCTAGAAATATTGAACTCAATAAATACAAGTATCTTTATTTTGCTCAAGATTTTAAAAAGTGGGTTGAGAGCCTAAATCTTGATACGAATTATGAATTAATTGAAGATGATCCTAGACTAGTCATACCTTTTTTAGATAAGGATTATAATTTGATTGCCGCTCAAGGAAGATCCTTGAGAGGAGGATCTAAATTAAGATATGTGACAATTAAAGTCAAAGAAAATGCGCCAAAAATTTTTGGTTTGAACACCTGGGACGAAAATAAGACAACATATATAGTCGAAGGTCCAATTGATTCATTGTTTGTAGAAAATTCTATTGCTATGGCCGGTGCTGATTTATCTGCATATATGAAACTGTTTGAGAATACTGATGTTGTATTCGTTTATGATAATGAAAAAAGAAATAAAGAAATTATTAACAAAATGGATAGGATTATTGCAGATAACTATAAGATAGTTATCTGGCCTCAACATGTGACACAAAAAGATATTAATGATATGATTTTGAATGATGTAGATGTTATGAATATTATTGAAAATAATACATATCAGGGCTTAACCGCAAAAACAAAATTATTAGAATTTAAATTATGATAGGTGAACAACAGGTCCATAAGCACGGTTTTGTAAAATTATTAGAAGTGATGGGCAATGATGAAGAAGTCGAAAATGCCGCTAGAATTAGTTACGGAACTGGCACACGAAAAGTAAGTCAAACAAGCAATCTAATTCGCTATTTAATGCGCCACAAACACACATCACCATTTGAGATGTGTGAAGTGAAGTTTCACCTGAAGCTACCTATATTTGTGATGAGACAAATCGTTAGACATAGAACTGCTAATATAAATGAGTATTCAGGACGTTATTCTATTATGAGTGACGAATTTTATTTGCCTGCGGAAAAAGATGTACATGAGCAATCAAAAGAAAATAATCAAGGTCGAGGAAAAGAATTAGATGAAGACAATAAAACGCTTGTCCTTGGACGGATGCATGATGTTAATGATCATGCAAAGAATTGTTATAGACAAGTTGCAGAACCTAACGATTTAGATGGGTTTTATGAAGGATTTAAAGGAATTGCAAGAGAATTAGCAAGAATAATTTTACCAGTTTCGAATTATACAGAATGTATTTGGAAAATAGACTTGAATAATTTTTTTAATTTTTGCAATTTAAGAATGGACTCTCATACACAACAAGAAACAAGAGAGTTTGCAGAAGCAATGTATGAATTGGTAAAACCAAAGTTTCCTATATGTTGTGAGGCATTCGAAGATTACATGTTTAATTCTGTAACTTTTTCACAAAAAGAAATGAAAATTATAAAAGACAATTTAAATGGTAGTTGGATAATGTCAAAATATGGATTATCAAAACGAGAATCAAAAGAATTTTTAGAAAAACTGAAAGGAATTTAATATGCCTCTCCCTACTGAGTATCAATCGTTTATTCACTTATCACGCTATGCAAGATGGAATTATGATCTTAAAAGACGAGAAACTTGGGAAGAGACAGTTGATAGATATTTATCATTTTTTAAAGAACACTTATCAACTAAGCACGATTTTGTGCTTGATAATGGTTTAGAGGCAGATTTGCGTGAAGGAATTACAAATCTTGATGTAATGCCATCAATGAGGTGTTTAATGACGGCTGGGGAAGCACTCAAAAAAGAAAACATATCAGGCTATAATTGTTCTTATGCTAAGATAGACACTCCACGTTCATTTGATGAAATTTTATATGTTTTGATGAATGGAACTGGTGTGGGTTTTTCGGTAGAAGAAGAATATGTAAATCAACTTCCAGTAATAGCAGATGAATTTTATGAAACAGATACTACAATTGTTGTAGCAGATTCAAAGCTGGGCTGGGCAAAATCGTATAAAGAATTGCTTTCATTAGTGTGGCAAGGACAAATTCCAAAATGGGATTTGTCTAATGTAAGGCCCGCTGGAGCCCCATTGAAAACATTTGGAGGAAGAGCATCGGGTCCTGAACCTCTAGAGGATCTTTTTGTATTTACTATAACTACATTTCAAAATGCGGCTGGTCGAAAATTAAAACCAGTAGAAGCTCATGATCTTGTTTGTAAGATTGCAGAAATTGTTGTTGTAGGCGGTGTACGTAGATCCGCTCTCATTAGTTTGTCTAACCTTAATGATGAAACAATGCGCCATGCCAAATCAGGACGATGGAGTGAAACAAATCCGCAAAGAGCCCTTGCTAATAATTCAGTTAATTATAAAGAAAAACCTGATGTTGGTACTTTTATGCGAGAATGGTTGTCTCTTTATGATTCTAAATCAGGAGAACGAGGAATTTACAATAGTTTATCAGCTAAACGACAAGTAGAGAGGTTGAACAATGACGAAGAAATTAGACGAGAACCAAGAGAGGATTTTGGTACCAATCCATGTAGCGAGATTATACTTAGAAGCAAAGAATTTTGCAACCTTTCAGAAGTCGTGGTCAGAGGAGGGGACACTACAGAATCTTTGGAAAAGAAAGTTAGATTTGCAACTATCCTTGGAACATTTCAATCATCTCTCACCAATTTCAAGTATCTCTCAAGAGAGTGGAAGAAAAATTGTGATGAAGAGCGACTTTTGGGGGTCTCACTCACAGGAATAATGGACAATTCTTTGACAAACGGTAAAAAAGGCAAACTAGAAGATTTATTGGAGAATTTAAAAAATGTCGCAATTAAAACAAACAAAGAATTTTCAGAAAAACTCGGAATCTCCCAATCAGCCGCCATCACTTGTGTCAAGCCTTCTGGTACGGTTAGCCAGCTTGTCAACTCTGCTAGTGGTATACATGCTCGCCACAACCCTTATTATATTAGAACGGTGCGAGCGGATAATAAAGACCCACTTTGTAAAATGATGAAAGAGGCGAATTTTCCAAATGAGCCAGATGTAATGAAACCTAAACATACTACAGTATTTTCTTTTCCTATGAAAAGCCCAAAAAATGCAATATGCAGAACAGATATATCTGCAATTGAGCAATTAAGTCTTTGGTCTACATATCAAAAACACTGGTGTGAGCATAAACCATCTGTTACTATTTCTGTTAAAGAACATGAATGGATGGAAATAGGTAATTGGGTTTGGAGTAATTTTGATGATATTAGCGGCATATCTTTTCTTCCTTTTAGCGAACATACATACAGACAGGCACCGTATCAAGATTGTACAAAAGAAGAGTATGATAGTGCATTACAATTGATGCCTTCAAAGGTTGATTGGTCTCAATTGAGTACATTTGAAGAAAAAGATTTTACTATAGGATCACAAGAATTAGCCTGTGCCGCAGGCGATGGTTGTGAAGTTGTGGATTTATAATGTTAAAATATGAAATAGATTTCAATAAAGGTAATTATATTATTGGGCATTTTACTTTTAAAGAATGTGCAATGTGTGAAAAAGCAAAATCATTATTCGCCGAACATAAGATACAGTATATGTTCATTCAAGCAGACAAGAAATTGTTTGGAAAGATATTATCAGTTACAGGAAGCACAAAAGTTCCTCAGATTTTTATGGACGGTAAACCTTTTCTGACCGTAGGCGAATTAGAAGAATCATTAAAAAACGAGGAGAAGGAATAGTTCCTAGTATGGAAATATCAGAAAAAATTACATGTGAAATTTGTTCTAAAGTATATGAAGTAAACATTCATGAAGAAGAATCTGAAAATGAAAGAGTACAGTATTGTTCTTATTGTGGAGAACCATTAGAATTACCAGAAGCAGAAGAGGATGATGATAACTGGGATACATGATTTACATGTGGGAATTGATTATTCATTAACAAGCCCAGCAATAACACAATGTCGTGGTGAATGGAAGTATGAAAATATTAAACACTACTGCATAGCAAAAACTAGTAGACAATTTGAAAGATGGAGTCCTCTACATAATATTGAAATAGTAGAATATCCTAAATATAAGACAGAGATGGAAAGATATCTAGGATTATCTTCTTGGGTAGAAAATTGTATTGTAAAATATGATATAAGACCCAAAACAGTTTTTATTGAAAATTATGCATATGCCGCAAATGGACAACGAATTTTACAAATTGCGGAAAATATGGCAATTTTAAAAAATACTTTATACAACTGTAATTTGAGGTATGAAATGATACCCCCTACAGTAATCAAAAAATATGCATCCGATAAGGGAAACGCAAGTAAAGAATTAATGTATGAATCTTTTGTGTCTGACACACAGAGAAATCTCGCAGAAGAATTTCAAACAAAATGTGATAAAAATCCCATTTCAGATATAGTAGACTCTTATTGGATTTGCAAATACGGATACGAGAATGGCAACAATACCTGAAGAATATGCTAATTTTGACTTCGGTTTTTCCGCAGTAGATGATGAAGAATATAAAGCAAAAACCACAGAAGTAGAAAAGAAAATAGTTGAAGTTGAAGCAAAATCAAAAGATTTTTCAGCATTGGAAAAGAAAATTGATACTGCTATAAAAGAAATTGGTTATAAAAAAGATTATCTAGAAGAAAAATATGTAGAAGACATGGGTAAAGTTGAAGAATTAATTTTACCTATTTTATATAATCTTATGAAAAATCCAGAAAAAGATTACATATACTGGCCAAAACGTGAATCAATTATTATGAAACAAATAGAAAAAATTAAAGATGTGACACAAGATTTATCTAAATAGTTTTAGTTGATGATACTGTAGAGTAGCATTTAAGACATCGGTGCGATTCCGATCAGCTCCACCAAGGAATGTTATGGAACAAAAATTAATGTGGCTTTCAATAATTATAATACTTGCATTGGGAATAACTTATGCCACACTTTTTATTGGTTATGACTTTCGTTGATGGGGCTGAAATAGATTTCGATTGAATGTGATTATGCAGAGGAGACCATCTTGACAGATGTAAACTGTCATTTAACTTAATCGCAAATAATTCCGATTATACCGCATACTCTTACGCACTTGTTGCATAGAGTATAGCCGAGTTAGAGCTATAGTGGTTCGGGCCAGTCGCTTGGGAACAGAAGAACTGGCCACTACACACACAAACACACACAAAGAAAGGTACAATATGTCTAATCCATATGAATTACGATTTAGACTTTTGGAAATGGCACAGGGCTATCTCCAAGATCAATACTCAAGAAAAGAAAATATTGCCATTGATGCATGGAATTTTGCACAAGAGCAAGGTAATGCAAGTACGGGGTTACGAAAAGAACTCCAGCCAGAATCTTATACCATTGATGATATTAAGACGAAGGCAACTGAACTCTATGAATTTGTAGAGAACAAATAATTATTGCGGTACCCCGTCTGCTTGCAGATGGGGTTCTTACATGCAGGAAAAATGATATCATTTACAGAAAAAGCCGCTAATAAAGTCTTGAGTATAATGCAAGAGCAAAAAGTATCTGATGACACAGTAGTACGAGTTGGTGTTAGAGGGGGAGGATGTTCTGGATTCACTTATACAGTAGATTTTGATAGTAAAAAAGGCAAATTTGATCTAGAATTTGAATCCTTTGGACTAAATATTTTATGTGATAAGAAAAGTCACATATACATTAACAATACAGAAATTGATTGGTCAGATAATTTAAATGATCGTGGATTAAAATTTAATAATCCCTCAGCAAAAGGTTCGTGCGGCTGTAGGACTTCATTCATGTACGATCATAATACAGAGGAAACAGAAAATGATACAAAACCAAGTTGGATGTGAACTTAAAATTTCTGAAAAAGCCGCAAGTGTTTTTAAAGAAATGATTGAAGACGAAAAAAAAGACATTGAGAATTCCTATTTACGAGTAGGAGCAAATTCTGGCGGTTGTTCTGGATGGAAATATAGTTTAGATGTTGAAGAAAGTGTTAAATCAGAAGATTTAGTTTTTACACAAAATGATGTTAAAATGGTAGTAGACGAATACATGCTTAATGATATAATTGGTGATGTAGAAGTAGACTATAAAGATGGTAATTTAGTAGAACAGGGATTTATATTTAAAAGACTTAAACACGAACATGTCTGTGGATGTGGCGAAAGTTTCACACCATTAAAGGACTTACCTGCAGACGGAAAACAACACTTAGGATGGAAATAATATGGCATATTCTGATAAAGTAGTACAGCATTTTGAAAACCCTAAAAATATTGGAAGTTTTGATAAGAGTGATCCAAGTATTGGAACAGGACTTGTAGGTGCTCCAGAATGCGGGGATGTAATGAAATTACAAATAAAGGTGGATGATAATGATAAAATTGTTGATGCAAAATTTAAAACATTTGGATGTGGTTCTGCAATTGCAAGTTCTTCATTGGCAACTGAATGGGTTAAGGGCAGATCGTTGGATGAAGCATTTGCGTTAGATAATACAGTTATCGTAAAAGAATTATCATTGCCTCCAGTAAAAATTCATTGTTCGGTTCTCGCAGAAGATGCAATTAAAGGGGCAATAGCAGATTATAAAAGTAAACAAGAAGCAAAAACTTAGAAAAACCAAATCCCCTATAAACATAAATATAAGGGAGTTAAAAGGAGTTTAAATGTGTAATAATCCAGAATGCGAATGTTCAAATTGTACCTGTGATCCATGCGAATGTACTGCAGAAGTTCAATGTGCCTGTTCGGAATTTGATGATGATCAAGTAGCACCAGTTTAAAAGGAAAAAATGTTAAATGTAAAAGAATTATTTGAAAATTTAAGTGATCAAGAAAAAGAAGAACTTAAAAAACTTCTTCTTCATCACACAGATGATGTTAAAGCGGAAAGCCCTAAAGAAGACACCTATGCTAATATAGCAATAATAGATCCGTTGCAACAAAATGAAGAAGTAGAAACTCAAGCACCTGAAGTAAAAGAACCCAAAGCCAATTATGAACCTGCTTCAGAGGACCTTACAGTTTCAGAAAAACAGGACTTTTTGGTTAGATTCGGATATGATCCTACTAATGTTAAGTATATGAATACTGATATTTTAGGTCAAGCATATGATAGTGCCTTAAGAATCAGAGATGCAGAAGCAGGCGGAGAAACTGTTACAGGTTTGGCAACTGAAGGTTAATAATATTGAAACATTATGAGGAAATATAATGGCAAAAAAAATAAAAGATACTGGTAAAGAATTATCAGCAATTGAAAAACGAAAAGTAAAAAATTGGTGGGCAAGAATTTCTCTTTCTTGGGCTATCGTTGGAACATTTTTAATCTTAATATATTTGTTATTTTTCACAAGTGGTACTACAGATAATCATATGCAACTAATCAACATTTTGGTTGGAGCCTATGTTGCAGTCTTAGCAAAGAGTACGGATTATTGGTTCAAGGATAAAGATGATCCAGAACACAAAGAATCTCAGGACATAGCGAATAATGGCAATTAAAAAGTCCTTTTTAGCTACTAGTGGAATAAGTATATCTGATGCTTATTATAAAGTATATGAGATAGAACACTTGTCAGAAAATGCATATAAAGCAAGTGTTCGAATTTACACCAATGAATATCAAAGACAAACCCATCCCGATCTCCCTCTCGCACAAAATTACATGAAATTTGAAGTGGATCCTTCCACATTTGATGCAGAAATTAGCGAAAATGAAAATAGAATCAAACAAGCATATAATAAATTAAAAAATTTAACTGATAGTTTTAAAAATGATGGAACTGATGTATAAAGGAATATTATGCTTACAATATTAGGGAGTCTATTAGGGTTTGCTGGTTCAGCAGTTCCTAGTGTAATAGACTTTTTTAAAGAGAAAGAAAACAAAAAAGCTCAAATAGAGGAATTTAAACTCCAGTTAGAAGCGAAGAAACAAGGAGTAGATTTAGACATCAAAATATTTGAGACAAAAAAAGATTTTGAAGAGCAGAAATTACTTTTACAACATGATACCGCTCTAGGTCAACAAAAAGGAATAATAAACTCACTACGAGCATTCGTAAGACCTTTTATAACCTATGTGTTTTTCTTAACATTTATAGGTGTTAAAATTACGTTAGTGTATCAAGCAATTAAAAATGGTAGTGATTTGAACGCAACACTTGATGTTGTATGGGATGAACAGACTGAAGGGCTGTTCGCCGCTATTATCAGTTTTTGGTTTGGTTCCCGTGCAATGCCAAAAATGAAAGTGAAGGAAAATAAGTAATGGATGAAATGAATTTTCACGAAATGGCTCTAGAAGATTTAGAAAATTTAAAAGAATATCTTTTAGATTCAAGAAATACTGAAGAATCATACTCTGAAAGGGGAGAGCTTAATACTAAAATTTTGCTTATTGATAGAGCAATTGTTAATAAAAAACAACAATTAAATGGATGATTATGTCTAAAAATACACCACATATTACTATAAAAAATAGAAATAATAATAATTTTAAAACCTTTCAGGCGTTTAAAAATAAAGTTAACGATGAGGGAATTTTACAAGATTTGAAAAAGAAAGAATATTATGTAAAACCCTCTAGAGCTAAGAGATTAAAATCTGAAAATGCTGAAAAACAAAGAACAAAAGATTTAAATAAAGACATTAAAAACGCCTTAAAAAAACAAAATGATCTGTTCTCCTAAATTATAAATATTTGAATAATGGAAATAAATGAAAAAATTAACTGTTGAAACCTTAGTACCAGAACATTTTAACTTCCTTGCTAGAGACTTAGATGGGAAAGTTTTTGCTTTCGAAAGCAAGCCCGAACTTACAACTGATATTGATTGTGATACATGGGATGTTAAAGAAGGAGAACTTTTACATATTACTGGTCCGGTTTCTCTGCCAACAGAAGAAATTGGTGTGCAGTTAGGAGATTGGAAAAAATCATTAATTGATTTAAGAGATTGATTATGAATAAGTTATGGTATACTTGGGAAGAAATGCGTAGAGATGTCAATGTACTCGCAAGAGATATTGTTCTTGACAAATTCGACCCGGTCGTGATTGTTGGTTTGTCACGAGGAGGATTAACTCCTGGTGTTATGTTATCACACTGGTTCAAAAAACCATTCAAATCTGTGGCATCAGCTTTAAGAGACTTTCCTGAGTGGGAGGATTATTTACCAAGACCCACCGATAAAAGAGTTTTAATAGTTGATGACATTTGCGATTCTGGTGAGACCTTTCATAAGATTAAAGATCATCTTACTAAAAACGCCAATGGAGTAGATGTGAGATTTGCTACTCTTTGGTGGAATAATGAGTGTAATTTTGAGCCAACATATTATGTCAAAGAAATTGCAAAAGATTCTACAAATACTTGGATACATTTCCCTTGGGAACAATGGTGGAACGCCCCTGTTTAATTTGGAAATCTTTACTTTGACATATAACGTTAATAACTTTTAAGGAGAAACATGGTAGAAAAGGTTCTTGGATGGATTCGTTCCATCACGGAAATTGGACTAGCATTTATAGCACTTGGAGTAGTGCTTCAAATATTATTTGGAGCCGCGGTTCCATTCATCGGACTAGATGTCGTTGGATCTGTAGTAAGTATAGTGAAGCAATTAGGTAGCGAAGGACTCGTTGGACTAGTTGCAGTTTGGGTGTTATGGGGTATTTACTCTAAACAGTAAAATCTAAACACTAACAGTAATAAGAGCGACAGGTGGAAGACTTGTCGCTTTTAAACCATTACTTGAATAATAATTAACACTTAACTTTTGGAAGGAAGTTAAATATGAAAAAATTAATGGCTCTAGTGGCGATAACTGCAATGTTTGCAGTCATAAGTACTGTTATCGTTGGTAAGAAATTGCCTTCAGTTGGATATGTTCTAGTGGGACCACACACCGATGGTGGATGGTCAATGAGACATCATGATGGATTTCAATCATTGACAAAACACGGTTATAAAGTTGGCATGGTCGAAATGGTGCCAGAAGCCGAATCCACAAAAATATTCCTTAAAC
>Ga0209709_10001212_pt1 | contig 23949 bp, 22 predicted proteins | sample ArcticOcean_MG_C_2_FD_187435 | JGI IMG/M metagenome (GOLD analysis project Ga0209709, IMG submission 187435) | Marine microbial communities from western Arctic Ocean - ArcticOcean_MG_CB4_136 (SPAdes) (version 2) | ecosystem: Environmental > Aquatic > Marine > Oceanic | place: Arctic Ocean...
CGACTTGCATGTGTTAGGCGTGCCGCCAGCGTACGTTCTGAGCCATGATCAAACTCTCAAGTTTAATAACGGCGCACACTAGCTTCATATAAATAAATAAAATTATTTATACTTTTCGTTAAAGTGTGTACGACAAATTTTGGTAACCTAACCGTCCACACTTCTCTTCTTCTTTTTTTACAATTTAAAAAAGCTAAAAACGCTCCACGATAAACGCAAGTTAGGTTTAGTCGTTAACATTTTAATTTATTAACAACTCCATAATTAAGCTAATAAACTAAGCTTTTTTTGGGGTTGGACGGTCGGTTATAAGCTAATTAATGAATAAATCAAGCCGAATATTAGTCCAAAATAATCATTAAATTTGCTCTTTTTAGGGGGAATTTTCGAAAATTTGATATAAAAAATTTATTAAATATAATATTAAAATTTAAGATCAATCAAAAGCTGACTATGTATAATTCTTTTAGAAAAAATATCAATAAATTTAAGAATTTTATAGTATCGGGTTTTATTTTAATTTGCTTACTTTTGCTCACGATTGCTAACAAAAGTGATAAAAAAATTACAACCTTATCACCCGATAGCAAAAGCTTTGATATTTCGAAAGACTCGATAACACTTAAAAAATTTTTGTTAAATAAAATTAATTCCCCATTTATCAATATAGAATATAAGATCGAAAAAGGAGACACTATTCAAAAAATTTTACAAAAATATGAAGTAGAAAATAATCAAATCCAAAAAGTCATTCTAAACTACAAAAAATTTGCTAACTCAAACCAACTTTTAATAGGAAATAAAATTAATATAATAATTGAAAAAAACCTAACTAAAAACACTAATTCTATATTAAAATTCTCATTACCAATAACCAAAAGCACATTAATAGAAATAAGCAAAGACGAGAATGATCTGATTGTATCAAAAAAAATTATTACCAAGCTATATAAGAAAAAAATTCTTGCCCAAAATATAATTAAAAATAATCTTTATTCATCAGCAGTAGATGCTAAAATTAATCCAGATACCATTATAGAGTTTGCTAGAATTTTTGGATTCGAGATTGATTTTCAAAGAGATATTAGAAAAAATGATTATTTCAAGATTCTATATGAAAAATTTTTTGATGAAAATGGAGAATATGTCAAAAGTGGTTCTGTACTTTATGCTTACATGAGTATTAATGGAAGAGAAATTTCACTTTACAAATTTGGAAATAATGAAGTATTTGGTTACTTCGATGCAAACGGAAAAAGTGTTGAGAAAGCTTTAATGAAAACTCCAATAAATGGTGCTAGGCTATCTTCTTCTTTCGGAAATAGAAAACATCCAATACTTGGTTACACTAAATTACATGCAGGTACTGATTTTGCTGCTCCTTCTGGCACACCAATAATGGCTTCTGGAAGTGGTACCATTACACGTGCTAAATGGTGTGGTGGTGGTGGGAACTGCATAAAAATAAAACACAACTCTACGTATGAAACTATTTATGCTCACATGCAAAAATTTGCAAAAGGTATGAAAGTAGGTAGGAAAGTTAGGCAAGGACAAATAATCGGATATGTTGGTTCGACGGGTATGTCTACTGGTCCACACTTACATTACGAAGTGATAGTAAATGGAAAAAAAGTTAATTCACAAAAATTAAATCTTCCGTCTGGAAAAGTTTTAAAAAATGATGAACGTACAAAATTTGAAATTCACAGAATTAAAACTGATGTAATGATCGCAGAGTTAATTGAGAAAGAAAATTAGTACAAAAAAATTATTCTTTATTATTTTTTACAGATTCTTCTTGTTTGATTACGTTGTTTTCTAATTTAGCTTTTTCATCAACAGGTAATTCGCTTATACTACTAATTTTAGTTTCAACCTTATTTTTATTTTTATCTTCAACAACTCTCATAAAATGATCTGCATGTTGAAAGTAGTTTTCAGCTAAAGTTTTGTCACCTGAAACCATAGCTTCCTTTGCTAATGTATTATATTTATCAAGTAATTTCTCAGCACTTTGAGTTTGTCTAAAGTTATTTCTATTTTGATTGTTTGATAAATTATTTGGTCTAGATCTAGTTTGAGCAAGACCGTTACTACGAGATGGGTGACCCCTGTCATTTGATCTATATCTGCTAAATCTTCTTGGTTTTCTTTGGAACATATATTTTATTGGAATACCCTATTTATATAAAAGGTATTATTCATGTTGTTCATTAATAGTTTAATTTGTCAAAATAAATATTATTATATTTAAAAAAACTTTACTTTTGTGCTTATTATACAACGTACGTTATGATTATAATCAAATTCCTTGCTTATTTCCCTGTAACCATAAGACTTTAATACTTTGGAAACTTTGTGATATTGATTGTATCCTATTTCTAAAGCAAGTAGACCATTTGTCTTTATTAACTCTTCTGACTTATAAATAACTTTTTTAATTAGGTCAAGACCATCAATTCCTCCATCTAAAGCTGTTATAGGTTCATAATTTTTTATATCTTCGCTTAAATTCTTGATTTCTCTTGTGGGTATGTAAGGTGGGTTTGATATTATCAAATCATACTTTCCCTCTTGAAATCTACTTATGTCACATGCTTTAAATTTAGATCGATTTTCTAAATTATGATTCTTAGAATTTATTTTGGCTGTATTAATTGCCTTGGGTGAAATATCTATACCAACACCATTTGAAAGCTTTAACTCTTTAAGAATTGAAATTAATATACATCCTGAGCCAGTTCCAACATCTAAAATTCTTATTTTTTTATTTTTAAAATGACTAATTAATTTATAAATTAACAGCTCAGTTTCTGGTCGAGGAACAAGAGTTGATTGATTGACTATAAAATCTTTACTCCAGAATTCTTTTTTACCATTTATGTATGCTACTGGTTCTTTCTTGGTCCTACGTTTTATAGCGTCTTCGTATTTTTTTATAATCTTTTCTGAAATAGTAACTTCACTATTTGTAATTAACAACTCTCTTTCTACTTTCATGATTTCCGAAAGTATTAATTGAGCATCCAATTCGTGTGAATGAATATTGTAATTTTTCAATGTGCTTGAAGCTTGTTTAATTATTTTTTCTAAAATCATTTTATTGCTTTAAATTAGCAAGTTTTATTTCTTGATCCTGCATCCTTAAGCTTTGACTCATCTCTTCAAAAGCATCTCCACTTAAAAATTCTTCTAACTTATGGAGTGTGAGGTTAATCCTGTGGTCAGTAACCCTACCTTGGGGGAAATTATATGTTCTAATTCTTTCTGATCTATCTCCAGACCCTATTTGATTTTTTCTTTCTTTTGATCTTTCTTTATCTTTTTTTGCTCTTTCAGCATCATAAACACGTGATCTTAAAATTTTCATAGCTTTTGCTCTATTCTTATGTTGCGATTTTTCATCTTGTTGACTAACAACTGTACCTGTTGGTAAATGGGTTATTCTGACTGCACTATCTGTAGTATTTACTGATTGACCGCCTGGGCCGCCTGATCTAAAAACATCAATTCTTAAATCTTTTTCATTAATTTTTAAGTCAACCTCCTCTGCCTCTGGAAGAACAGCAACTGTAGCAGCTGAAGTATGCACTCTACCTTGAGTTTCTGTTTCTGGAACTCGTTGAACTCTATGAACGCCAGATTCAAATTTTAAGAAAGAATAAATGTCAGTACCTTTTATTAATAAAATTACTTCTTTAAACCCACCAGCCTCACTTTTCGATATATTGATAATTTCTAAAGACCATTTTTTTTTCAGACAGACTTTTTCATACATTTTATAAAGATCAGAAACAAAAAGAGTAGCTTCCAACCCTCCAGTTCCTGCTCTTATTTCTAATATAGCATTTTTTCCATCAGCTTCATCTTTTGGTAGAAGATAAATTTTTAATTCTTTTTCACACTCTTTCTTTTTCTTTAATAATTCAATTAATTCTACTTCAGCTAATTTAATAAACTCTACATCACCATCTTTTTCATTTACAATCTTCTCAAGATCTTTTTTGTCCTCTTCGATTTTTACATACGTTTTTGCATCATTAATAATCTCTCCAATGTTAGAATATTCCTTTGATTTGTTGACGAAATCTCTTTTATCTATAGTTTCTGAGGCAAGTTCTTTTTCTAAAATTTCGTACGACTTTATGATTAGTGCAATTTTTTCAATAGGAATCATTTAATTACCCTTAAGTTCTTTGGATTTTTTTTCCACTAAAGAAACAACTTCTTCAATAATTTTATCACTTGCGACTTTGTGATGAGGTAAACCTGATAAATACATCATGTGGTTACCTTGCCCCCCTCCCGTTAAGCCTATTTGTGTTTGCGATGCTTCGCCTGGACCATTAACTACACATCCTATTATTGACAAGGTGATAGGTTCTATAACGTGTGATAGCTTTTTTTCTAGTATTTTTACAGTATCTATAACAGGAAAAGCCTGTCTAGCACATGAAGGGCATGAAATAATATTCACTCCTCTGTGTCTTAGATTTAATGATTTTAATATTTCGTATCCAACTTTCACTTCTTCAACAGGGTCTGCCGATAAAGAAACTCTAATTGTGTCACCGATACCTTCACTTAATAACATTCCAATTCCAAGTGCAGATTTTACACTACCTGAACTTAACCCTCCTGCTTCAGTAATTCCTAAATGCAAAGGATAATCACAAATTAATGAGAGAGCCCTGTAAGCTTTCGTGGCCAAAAAAACATCTGATGATTTTACACTTATTTTAAAATTAAAGAAATTTTCATCCTCTAAAAATTTTATATTATTTACTGCACTTTCAACTAATGCTTCTGGGCATGGTTCTTTATATTTTTCTAAAATTTTTTTTTCTAATGATCCACCATTTACACCTACTCGAATTGAACAATTATTGTCCTTAGCAGCTTTTAAAACTTCTCTTAGTTTTTCTTTAGATCCAATATTTCCAGGATTAATTCTTAAACAATGTGCCCCAGATATTGCCGCTTCGATCGCTCTTTTATAATGAAAATGTATATCGGCCACTATTGGAACATTTACCTTACGAATAATATTTTTTAAGGATAAAGAAGATTCTTTATCTGGACATGAAACTCTAACAATGTCAGCTCCCACTTCTTCAAGTTGTTGAATTTGCTTTATGGTAGCATCAGTATCAGTTGTTAAAGTATTTGTCATAGATTGGACTGATATATAAGAATCTCCACCAACCTCAATTTTACCTACTTTAATTTTTTTTGTTTTTCTTCTTTTTATATCTCTAAATGGTCTAATACTCATTAGTTTATTAATTAAGTCCAAATGTTTTATGCAAAGTTTTTACTGCTTGTTGAGTAAAATCTTCTTGAACTAAAACTGAAATTTTTATCTCTGAAGTAGAAATTGCCAATATATTTATTTTTTTATTTGCTAAAGATCTAAACATTTTATGTGTTACTCCTGGATTAGCTATCATGCCTGCGCCTACGATCGATATCTTCGCAACTTTATCATCATGTATTATTTTATTATAATTTAATTTTTTAATATTCTTTTCAATTAAACTTAATGCTTTACTTAAATCTTCTCTCTTTAAGGTAAAAGTTACATCAGTTTTCTTGCCATCGGAAGAAGTATTTTGAATTACCATATCAACATTGATGTTATTTTCCCCCAATGGTTCAAATATATCTGCAGCGACACCAGGTTTATCTACTACACCAACGAGTGAAACTTTAGCGTCATTTTTTGAATAAGCTACACCTGTTACTACATTTTTGTAATCAATTTCATTTTGTGAAATTATTTTTGTTCCAGATTTTTCTAAGAAAGTAGATCTGACATGTATAGGAATATTATCAATCATCGCGGCCTGCACTGAGTTTGGTTGCATAACTTTTGCACCTAGAGAAGACATTTCTAACATTTCTTCGTAAGATATTTTTTTGATTATTTTTGCCTTATCATTTATCGTAGGGTCTGTTGTAAGAACTCCTTCTACATCAGTATAAATTTCACAAACATCTGCTTTAAAAAATTTTGCTATAGCTACCGCAGTCAAATCAGATCCACCTCTACCTAAAGTTGTGATTCTATTTTCTAATGAAATGCCTTGAAAGCCAGCAATGACGGCTACACCCCTTTTTGATAAAAAATTTAATATTTCTTCAGTTTTAATTTTTACAATCTGAGAGGAGGTATAATTGTTATTTGTAATAATTGGAATTTGCCAACCCAACCAAGATCTTGCCTTTAAACCTTGCTCTATAAGTGACCCAGATAAGAGCGAGCTGGATATTTGCTCACCCGCAGACAATAATGTGTCTAATTCCTTGTTATCAAAATTTTTACTGACCATTTTTGATTGTTCGTTTAGTTTATTAGTTTCTCCTGACATTGCTGAGACAATAACTATAATCTCATTGCTTTCGCTAAATCTTTTTTTTACAATATTAGCAACTTTTTTAATCTTTTCTAGTGTTCCGACAGACGTGCCACCGAACTTTAAGACTAATCTTTTCATGATAAAATATCTTATTTACTTTATATAATTTTTAATCATAAATACTCTTAATTATAAAAATGTACAAGCATATCTAAATTATTATTATTTTGACTACAGTAGATAAAGCAGAAATAGAAAAGTTTTCAAAAATCGCTGAAGAATGGTGGAATCCTCATGGAAAATTTAAGCCTTTACACCTTTTTAATCCACCTAGAATATCATTTATAAAAAAAAAATTAATTTCTCATTTTAAAATTAATCCAAATACGACCAAGCCTTTAAAATCATTAAAAATTTTAGATATTGGATGTGGAGGTGGTCTCTTATGTGAGCCTTTAAAAAATTTAGGAGCCTCGGTTACTGGCATAGACCCTTCAATCAAAAATATTAATATTGCAAAATCACATGCAAAAGAAATGCGTCTAGATATAAAATACATAAACACTTCGCCAGAAGATTTAAATCTTAAAAATAAATTTGACGTAATATTAAATATGGAAGTTGTAGAACATGTTTCAAATATAAATTTATTTATGAAAAATTGTTCCAAACTAATTAAAAAAAAAGGTATTATGTTTGTGGCAACGATAAACAAAAATTTAAAGTCTTATGTATTTGGAATAGTTGGGGCTGAATATATCTTAAGATGGCTACCAATTGGAACGCATGATTGGAATAAATTTATAACGCCTAAAGATCTAGGAATTATAGTAAAAAATAATAGTTTTGTTTCTGATGAGACTGTTGGAATGAAGTTTGATTTACTAAACAATAAATGGAATTTAAATACTGATACTTCGGTAAATTATATTTCAACTTTTATAAAAAATTAATTTTCTGACTTGTCATTCCAAGGGATGGTCATAACCTCTATACCTTCATCTAGCAATTCAAGAGTTTCTTCTCTCGTAGCTTTGCCATATATACCTTTAGAATTTTTATTATCATAATGAATCCTCCTCGCTTCTTTAGAAAAGTTTTCCCCAACATTTCTGCAATTTTTTTCTATATATTTTTTAAAATTTTTAATTTGTTTTTTTATATTTTTTTCTAATTTTGTTTTGTTAGGTATTTTATTTGATTTAGTTGATAAATTTGGTGCCATTACTGACTTCTTTATTTGCGATGAATCACAATATATACATTTAATAAAATTTTTTTTAGAGAGTGAATCAAACTCTACTGAACTCGCAAACCAACTTTCAAATGTTTTTCCACATTTGCATTTTAAGTTATATTTGATCATCGTTAACTATATTATTTAATTTTATTTTAAAAAGACAAGCATTAGTTTCTGTAATCTGCATTTATGCTTATATAATCTTTTGTAAAATCACATGTATAAACTGTATATGAAGCACTACCTAAATTTAAATCAACTTCAATTATAATTGAATCCCACTCCATGTATTTTTTTAATTTTTCCTCATTGTAGTCATTTGCAACTCTACCCTCTTCTGCCACTAAATGATCCCCTATTTTAATTTTAAGTTTGTTTTGAATAATATTCTCTCCAGATTTTCCAACTGCCATAACTATTCTGCCCCAATTTGGATCCTCCCCAGCAATCGCAGTTTTAAATAAAGGTGAGTTAGCAATTGAAAAACCAACTTTTCTTGCCATTGTTGCTGATCTTGCACCAAGAACGTTTATTGTAATAAATTTTTTTGCACCTTCTCCATCAACAACAATTTGTTTTGAAAGATTTAAACATACTTTACGTAACGCTTGTTCAAAATCATGCAATTTTGGATCTAATACATTATAAATTTTTGAATTTTTTGCTTTTCCTGTTGCAAATATACCAACCATATCATTAGTGGAAGTATCGCTATCAACTGTTATAGAATTAAATGTTGTTAAAGTAATTTTTTTCAAAATAGCTTTTAAAAAAACAGATGGGATGCTGGCGTCAGTAAATATAAATCCTAACATAGTAGCCATATTAGGAGCTATCATGCCTGACCCTTTTGCAATTCCTGAAATCTTAATTGTTTTACTACCAATTTTACACTCTTCATATGCAACCTTTGGCCTGGTGTCTGTAGTCATTATAGCGCTAGCAGATTTAAACCAAACATATTTATTTTGATCTGATCTTAATTTTTTTACTAACTCAGGAATGCTATTTTTAATTTTCAAATATGGAAATTCTTCACCAATAACTCCTGTAGATGCAAAAAGTAGATCTGTTATTTTTATAGTATCACTAACTCCTTTGTCCGTTTGAGATGATTTAATTGTAAGAGATTTAGAAAGAGCTTGAGCAATTTCTTTTAGTCCTTGAGCCCCTTTTATTCCTGTAAATGTATTGGCATTTTTAGTATTCACCATAATCGCTTTTACAAAATGTCTTCTGATTTTTAAATTCCAATTAATGCTTGCGGAGGTAACTTTTGAAGTTGTGTATACTGCTGCAAAATTAGCTCCATCTTTAAAATAAAATAAGGCCAAATCATCTCTTCCATTTCCATAAAGGTCGGCTGATATGGCTGATGACTCAAGTCCCTCAATGGGTTGCAATTCTTGAAATTCACCCATTTTTGACATTTTAACTTTAGGATTTAGTAAATTTTTTAAGTTTAGTGTCATTGCTATTTAAAATCTCTTATTATTGATTATATAAGTCTATATTAAAAAATATAATTAATTATGAATAAAATTAGTAAAATTATTAGTAAATTTATAAAAAGTTCAAGTCAAAGAAATATCGATAATTTAAACACTATTGTCAAACAAATTAACGTTTGGGAGCTCAAAGCTAAAGAAGTTCCTGACGAAAAATTTCCATCTAAAACTGATGAATTTAAATTAAAAATTAAAAACGGGGTAAGTTTAGATAAACTTCTTCCAGAAGCGTTTGCTTACGTTAGAGAAGCAGCAAGAAGAACTTTAAATGAAAGACATTTTGATGTTCAGTTAATGAGTGGAATTATTTTACACCAAGGCAAAATTTCTGAACAAAAGACTGGGGAAGGTAAAACTTTAGCTGCGACTCTTCCGGTGTATTTAAATGCATTATTAGAAAAAGGCGTTCATGTTGTGACTGTAAATGATTTTTTAGCGCAAAGAGATTCCGATTGGATGGGTAAAGTTTATAAATTTTTAGGCCTATCAGTTGGATGTATTACAAATGAAATGGATGATTTAGAAAGAAAGAAAAATTATAATTGTGACGTAACATATGGAACCAATAATGAATTTGGTTTTGACTATTTGCGAGACAACATGAAATATACCATCGATGAAATGGTACAAAGAGATCATTTTTTTTGCATTGTGGATGAAGTAGATAGTATTCTAATTGATGAAGCAAGAACTCCTTTGGTTATCTCTGGAACGACTGAAGATAAATCTGATCAATACTATGTTTCTAATAATTTTATTAAAAAGTTAATCAAAGAAGATTATGAGTTAGACGAAAAAAATAAGAATGTTATGCTTTCTGAAGTTGGTATCGATAAAATTGAGAAAATGTCAAAGACTTATGGTATTCTTAAAAATAATAATTTTTATGACCCCCAAAATATTAATTTAGTTCATCACATTAATCAGGCTTTAAAAGCAAACTTGTTATTTGCAAAAGATATAGATTATATTGTCAGAGATAATAAAGTACAATTAATTGATGAGTTTACTGGGAGAGTTCTAGACGGAAGAAGATTTTCTGATGGACTCCATCAAGCTTTAGAAGCAAAAGAAAAAGTAGAGATTCAAAGTGAAAATCAAACTTTAGCATCAATCACATACCAAAACTATTTTCGCTTATATGAAAAACTTGCAGGAATGACGGGTACTGCCGTAACAGAGTCTGAGGAGTTTTATGATATTTATAAACTGTATGTAGTGTCAGTGCCTACCAATCAAAATATGATAAGAAAAGACTGGAATGATCAAATTTTTAGAACTGAAAAAGAAAAAAATAAAGCAATCATAGATAAAGCGATTGAGTGTAATGAAAAAGGTCAGCCTGTTTTAATTGGGACCACAAGTATAAATAAATCCGAAATTTATTCTAATCTACTTAAAGAAAAAAAAATTAAGCATTCAGTGTTAAATGCTAAACATCATGAAAAAGAAGCTGAGATTATTGCAGACGCAGGAAGGTTAAACGCAATAACATGTAGCACCAATATGGCTGGTAGAGGAACTGACATAAAGCTAGGTGGAAAAATTATAAACGAGGAAAACAGAAAAGAAAAAAATAAAATAAAAGAGCTCGGGGGTCTTTTTGTAATTGGAACTGAGAGACATGAAAGTAGAAGAATTGATAACCAATTAAGAGGAAGATCTGGCAGACAAGGGGATCAAGGTAACTCTATATTTTATATTAGCTTGGAGGATGACTTAATGAGAATATTTGGCTCTGAATCCATCGATTCAATCATGAAAAAATTTGGTTTAAAAGAAGGAGAATCAATTGACCACCCATGGATTAATAAAGCATTAGAGAGGGCTCAACAAAAAGTTGAGGGAAGGAACTTTGATATAAGAAAAACACTATTAAAGTTTGACGATGTTATGAATGATCAAAGAAAAGTTATATTTGAGCAAAGAAAAAAAATTCTAAGATCTGAAAATATTACAGAAATAATAAATTCATTTTTAGAGGATGTAATAAAAGATTTTCTGGTTGAAAAAACTTTTTATGAAAGAGAAAATAAAATCGATGCCTTTAAAGCAAAAATAAAACCTATATTGGGTAGATCGATCAAAGAAGATGATTTTGAAAGCATCGTAAAACTGAAAAATGAAAAATTTGAAACTGCAATTAAAGAAAAATTTGATCAATCTAGAAATAAAAGAATTGAAGCTATTAATGGAACTTACAATCTACAACTTGAAAAAAGAGTATTTTTACAAACAGTAGATTTTTTATGGAGGTCACACTTACAGTATCTTGAACACTTAAGGCAAGTTGTTGGTTTAAGAGGCTACGCTCAAAAAGATCCGTTGCAAGAATTTAAGAGGGAAGCTTTTAATCTATTTGAAAACCTATTAAATAAAATTAAAATTGATCTTATTACTTTCCTTAACAATCTAGAAATAGTTAGCAAAGAAGATCTACCCAAAGAAACACCTAAGGAAACACAGAAGAATATTTCAAGATTTCCCGATAAAAAAATGAAGCGTAATGAACCCTGCTTTTGCAAATCTGGCAAAAAATATAAACATTGCCACGGAGCATTATAGATTTTTAAAATAAAAATATAATTCCTAAAAATAAAAGTGATGCAATTATTATTAATTCTTTTTTAAATTTTAGATAAATTTCTTTAGTAGACAATAAAATATTAGTTTTCTTTATCCATTCACTATTTCTAGAAAATACTGTAAATTTCTTATGTTTTCCGATATTTAAAAACTTTTCTTTTCTATGATTAAGTATTTCTTTTTTTGTATACTGCTTAAATTCATCTAAATATTTTATTAATACTTTCTTAGTAGAAAAAATAACTTGATCTCTATTGCGATGGGCTCCACCGATTGGTTCTTCGATTATCTCATCGATTATTTTTATTTTTAACAGTTCGTTAGCAGTTAGTTTCATAGCGTTAGCAGCTTCTAAAGATTTGCTTGGATCTCTCCACAATATAGCTGCACATCCTTCTGGTGATATGACAGAATAAATTGCATTTTCAAACATAATCACTTTATTTGCAGAAGCTAATGCTATTGCGCCACCGGAACCCCCTTCCCCAATTATAATTGAGATTATTGGAACCTCTAATGACATACAACATTCAATGGAACTAGATATTGCTTCCGCTTGACCGCGTTGTTCAGCTCCAATGCCTGGATAAGCTCCCGGTGTATCAATAAAAGAGATTACAGGAATATTAAATTTATTAGCTAACTTCATTAATCTCACGCATTTTCTGTAACCTTCTGGTCTCATCATTCCAAAATTTCTTTTTAACCTACTCTCAAGATTGTCTCCCTTTTCTTGGCCTATAACCAAGACTGATCTATTTTCAAATTTAGCAAACCCTGCAAGAACAGATTCGTCTTCTGAAAAACGTCTATCGCCAGACAAATTAATAAAATCAGTAAATAAATTATCTATAAAAAATTTTGATTTAGGTCGATTTTCGTGTCTAGCAACTTGAGTTTTTTGCCAAGCATTTAAATTTGCGTACGAACTTCTTAATTTGTCATCGATTGTTTTTTGAATCTCTGTTATTTTTTCTGTTTCAACCTCAGACAACCCTTCACTATTAAATGGATCCTTTAGTTTATTCAGTTCTTCTTCCAGACCTCTTATATCATGTTCAAATTCTAAATAAGTTTTCATATTTTCTATAATATATATAATATACTAAATTATGGCAAAAAAATATATTTCACGTGGTCAACTATCAATTTCTACAAACTTATTAGAATTTGTTAATAATGAACTCTTACCTGGAACGGGAATTACCAAAAAAAAATTTTGGAAAGGTCTAGAAAAATATGCACACGAATTGGCTCCAAAAAACAAAAATCTTCTAGAGTTTAGAGAAATATTGCAAAAAAAAATTGATATTTGGCATAGGGATAAACGGGGCAGAAAAATTAACAGTAAAAAATATTCAAGTTTTTTAAGAGAAATAGGATATTTAAAAAAAGAAGGAAAAAAATTTAATATCCAAACTAGAAATATAGATAATGAAATCTCAACAATAGCAGGGCCACAATTAGTTGTTCCTATCATGAATGCAAGATACGCTTTGAATGCGGCTAATGCTAGGTGGGGAAGTTTGTATGATGCGTTGTATGGAACAGATGTAATTTCAGAATCAAATGGAGCTGAGCGGGGGAAAAAATATAATTATATTAGAGGAGAAAAAGTCATTAAGTATGCTCGAGATTTTTTGGATTCTGCGGTCCCGTTAAAAAAAGGAAGTTGGAAAAATATTTCAGAAATTCCAAAGATTGAGAAAAATCAAATAAGTCTAAAATTAAAAAACCCTAAGCAATTTATTGGTTATACAAAAAAAACAAATCATTTATCTTCTCTTTTATTTATAAATCATAATCTTTATATAGATGTTAAATTTGACCCCAACTACACTATTGGTGGACTTAAAGATAAAGCGGCGGGAGGACTTCAAGATAAAGCAGCCATATATGATATAATTTTAGAATCGGCTATTACATCAATAATGGATCATGAGGATTCTGTAGCTGCTGTAGATGCTGAAGATAAGATTCTTGGTTACAAAAATTGGTTAGGATTAATGAAAGGTGACCTTCAAACTAGAATAGAAAAAAATGGAAAAAAAATAATAAGAAAGCTTAAAAAAGACAAAGAATATATTTCTGCTGAAGGAAAAAAAATTAAGCTACATGGTAGAGCTTTAATGCTAAATAGAAATGTAGGCCATTTAATGACTAGCCCATCTATTTTATTAAAAGATGGCTCTGAAATTCCAGAAGGAATAATGGATGCCTTTATAACAACTGCTGCAGCAATTCATGATTTTAAAAATAAAGGCAACTCAAGAACAGGTTCTGTGTATATCGTAAAACCTAAAATGCATGGGCCTGATGAAGTTTTATTTACTAATTTAATATTTGAAAAAGTTGAAAAAGTTTTAAATTTAAAAAAGTATACAATTAAAATTGGAATAATGGATGAAGAAAGAAGAACAACAGTAAATCTTAAAGAATGTATAAGAGCTGTAAAAAATAGGGTTGTTTTTATTAATACAGGTTTTTTAGACCGTACTGGGGATGAGATTCACACCTCGATGGAAGCGGGTCCAATGATAAAAAAAGGTGATATGAAAACTTCCAAATGGATCTATGCATACGAAAATAATAATGTAGACGTAGGTTTAGCTTGTGGATTTTCGGGTGTAGCCCAAATTGGAAAAGGAATGTGGGCAGCTCCTGATAAAATGTCAGATATGGTTTCTCAAAAAATTAATCATCCAAAGTCTGGAGCAAATTGTGCTTGGGTTCCATCGCCAACTGCAGCAACTCTTCACGCTCTGCATTATCATAAGGTTGATGTTTTTAATAAGCAAAGAGAATTAAAAAATAGAACCTCTTCAAAAATTTCTGATGTTCTGACAATTCCAATTGTTAGTAGACCGAACTGGTCAATAGATGAAGTGGCTAAGGAGTTAGAAAATAATGCGCAAGGTATTCTAGGTTATGTTGTTAGATGGATAGATCAAGGAGTAGGTTGTTCAAAGGTGCCTGATATAGATAATATAGGTTTGATGGAAGATAGAGCTACTTTAAGAATTTCATCACAACACATCACTAATTGGCTACATCATGGAGTTTGTAGCAGAGAGCGAGTTTTAAAGACTATGAAAAAAATGGCAAAAATCGTTGATAAACAAAATATAAGAGATCCTGCTTTAAAAGGTTACGCTTCTTACAAAACAATGTCTGACAACTACGATAAATCTATTGCCTTTAAGGCTGCGTGCGAATTAGTTTTTCATGGAAGAAGTCAACCGTCTGGATATACTGAGCCAATTCTTCATTTGAATAGACTTCTAAAAAAAATCTAATCATTGGGAACCGGACCCCTGTTCTTAAAGGCTGATAACAATGTTCCATCATCTAAAAATTCTATCTCACCTCCTACTGGAACTCCTTTTGCTAGCCGTGTAATTTTTACTTTTATATTTTTTAAACTATCGGAAATATAGTGCGAAGTTGTTTCTCCTTCGATGCTTGCGCTCGTAGCTAAAATTACTTCTTTGACAGAATTACTTTTTATTCTATTAACCAAAGATTCAATTAATAAACCATTTCCACCACCTTTGTTTTCGAAAGTAGGTAATGTTCCTCCTAATATATGATAGTGACCTTTGTATATCCCACTATTTTGAATAGCCCACATATCTGCAATATTCTCAACTACACAGATCTGATCATACTTTTTGACAGCACAAACACAGTTTAAATTTATAGATTTTAGGTTTCCGCAAATTTTACATCTAACTACATTTTTATATACTTGAGCCAGAGTATTTGTTAATGGCTTAATTAATTCTTCTCTATTATTAATAAGTTTTAAAACAATTCTTTTTGCTGACTTTGAGCCTAGGCCAGGTAGTTTTGAAACTAATTTTATTAAATCTTCTATCTCTTTTATGTTGTTGTCTGACATTTAAATTCTCAAAACGGAAGTTTAAATCCAGGAGGAAGGTCGATGCCACCTGTAACTTTTGAAATTTCTTCTGATGTTTTTGTTTTTAATTTTAGTTTTGCATCGTTATGTGCCGCAACAACCAAATCTTCAATAATCTCCCTTGGTTCCTTAAGCAAATTGTCGTCAAAAGAAATTTTTTTTAATTGTCCATCCCCGTCCATAATCACTTTTACAGCATTTCCTCCTGCGATTCCCTCTACCTCTATTTTTTTAAGAGCCTCTTGAGTTTCTTTCATTTTTTCCTGCATTTTTTTTGCTTGGGAAATCAAATCAGTAAAATCTGGCATCTATTATTTTTCCTTCTTTACTTCTAAGAGCTCAATATCAGAAAAAACGTTTTTAAACTCTTTATAAATTTTTCCTTTTTTTTCCTCATTAAATAACTCTTTTTTTTTTATACCTCTCAATTCAGAAAAACTTTTTTGTCCTGTTTCTTTTGATAGGGTTATAACCCATCTGTCTCCTGTCCATTCAAGTAATTTTTCAGACAAATTGCGAACAAAATTTTTATCTAGGTTTTCATTAAAGCTAATATCAATTTTGCCCTTAGAAAATTTAATTAAATTCACATTGTTTTCTAAATCATATTTTAAGTGTATTTCTTTTTTTGTAGATGATAGCTGTATCAAATCTTCAAAAGACAAGACTTTGTTAGGATTGTTTTCATTCAAATTTTGATCTTTTGTTTTTAATAAATCAGGTTTTGTTTGAATAACATTCTTTATTTGTTCTTTGGAGATCTTTTGAACTTGTTGCTCTGCACTTACAATTTTAGTTTTGTTGCCATCAAGTTCTAATGTTGCTTTGTTAGGATCTTCTATATCATTATAATTTGAATTATCTTTTTTTAATGTTTCTAAAACATTCTCATAAGAAGGGATCTCTTTTAAGTGCACCAATCTTACAATTAGCATTTCAAGTGACAAAATTGGATTTGAAACAATTGATAACTCGTCAATTACTTTAAGTATAAGTTGCCAAAAAACTATTAATGTTGACATATTTATTTGACTTGAAATTTTTTTGACAGCTTCCAATTCGTATTCTGGTATTGTTAAATCATTGTTAGAATCTGCTATAGTTTTTTGTTGTTGAACTAGGTGTAGTATTTCCAAAAGCTCATTTAAGAAACTATTTGGCTCGAGACCTTCATTTACCATTTCGCGTAGCTGTTCTATAGATTTTTTTTGCTCTCCTTGAAAAACAAAATTTAGTAAATTTAAAATTTTAGATCTATCTGCGATACCTAACATTTTTCTAACAAAATTTTCATCAATTTCTTTGCCTTCAAAATTTTGGCTTACAAGAACTCTATCTAATAATGATAAGGAATCTCTCACAGATCCTTCTGAAACTTTTGCAATTAATGTTAGCGCATCATTTGAAACTTTTCCATTTTCAAGTTTAAGAATTTTGTTTAAATTTTTTAATAGCTCTTTTACAGAAACCCGGTGTAGATCAAATCTTTGACATCGTGAAATAATTGTAACTGGTATTTTCTTTACTTCTGTAGTGGCAAAAATAAACTTTAGATGTGGAGGGGGTTCTTCTAAAGTTTTTAACAAACCATTAAATGCTTGCTTTGATAACATATGGACCTCATCTAAAATTATTATCTTATATTTTGCACTTGTTGGATTGTATTTTGAAGATTCAATTAACTCCCTAACATCATCTATTCCTGTTTTTGATGCTGCATCCATTTCTAATACATCTAAATGATTTGAGTTTGTGATAGATTCACAATGTTCACACATATCATCTATGCATAGATGTGCTATTCCATTTTTGCAATTTAATGATTTAGCTACTATTCTTGCAGTTGTAGTTTTTCCTACCCCCCTTATTCCTGTAAATAAATAAGCGTTAGGCACTTTATCTAATTTGATTGAGTTAGTTATAGTTTCAACGAGTATATTTTGACCAATTAATTCATTGAAACTCTTTGGTCTATATTTTAATGCTAAAATTTTATGTGTAAATTTTTTCATAATTAATTAGGGGCTGAACGACCTGAAATTTATAGTTAAGTCTGCTCTATTTCTAGCCTGAACTGGTTATGCTGCAAACTCCACCCGACAACCCCATTTTATTATACCAGTAACAAAATAAGAACTACAATATATCTGTAGTTATTTATTTGTTATTAAATCTAAAGTTATCAGCTTCGTAAACACCTAAAACATCCAATGTTTCCGTATGAAATCCCAATTCCTCAAGGGCTTTCTTTGTAGATACGTCCTCTATATGACCTTCAATATCTATATAAAAATTAACTTGGTCAAATGTATTTTTAACTGAAAAACTTTCTAGCTTGCACAAATTAACTCCATTTGTAGCAAAACCACCTAGAGCTTTGTAAAGAGCTGCTGGAGTACTTTTAAGTTTAAAAATACAACTTGTAATATATTTTTTATGATTATGGTTAGGGTGTTTTGTGTCTTTTCCCATAACAAAGAATCTAGTTACATTTTCCGATTCATCTTCTACATTAGTTTGCAGAATTTGGAGATTATAGATTTTTGCTGCAAGATCAGAAGCAATTGCAGATTCGCTTTTATCTTTTTTTTCTGCAATAAATTTTGCTGATCCAGCTGTGTCGGCAGAAACTATTGGTTGCAACTTGTTTTTTAAAATTATTTTACTACATTGACCAATCGCCTGAGAATGACTTCTAACAGTTTTAATATCTTCAAGTTTTGCACCTTTAACTCCTAACAAATTATGCATAACTTTTTGAAAATGTTCTGCGTGAATTTGTAATTTATATTTTGGAATTAAGTAATGTATATCCGCCACTCTACCAGCTAAAGAATTTTCTATCGGTATAACAATTCTATAATCTGAGTTGCTGCTTCCAAGTTGAAAGGCTTCTTCAAACGTACGGCAAGGTATTGCTTCTATATTCGGAAAAATTTTCAAACATGCTAAATGCGAATAAGCACCTTTTTCTCCTTGGAATGCTATTTTTATTTTTTTTTTCATTTCATTTCATTTCTAATTTTTTCTAAATCTTTTTCTGTGTCAACTCCTAAAGGTTGACCGTCACAAATCGCTATCTTAATTATTAAATCATTTTCCATCGCTCTCATCTGTTCTAAATTTCTTTCTATTTCAAGTTTAGATCTAGATAGATTTACATACTTTGCCAGAGCAACATTTGTAAAGGCATAAATTCCAACATGGTGATATATTTCCCCATTATTTAAATTTTTTTTTGTTCTAAAAAAATCTTTAGCCTCTAAAAAATCTTCATTTTTTAATGGTCGTTCTACTTGAACTTTTACTACATTTGGGTCAAGTATTTCACTTTTATCTGTTATATGAGAAGCTAGTGTTCCAATATCACAATCATTATTTCTCATAAGACTTTCCAAAATTGAAATAGTTTGCGGTTTTATATTTGGCATATCACCTTGTAAATTAATTATTAAATCAATATTATTTTTTAACTCTTTTAAATACACTTCATAAACTCTATCACTACCAGAGGTGTGATTTTTTTGGGTTAAAATAGCTTTACCTCCATTTTCGTTTACAAGATTAAAAATCTCTTCATCTGGTGTTGCCACAAATACTTCACCGACGCATGATTCCTTTGCTCTATTAAGAACATGAATAATCATTGGAATATCATTTATTTTTACCAAAGGTTTGTTTGGAAATCTCTTAGCACTCAAACGGCTTGGTATTATTATTGCAGTATTTTTCATATATAACAAAATTATGCGTCTAACCGTCGCAAAATAAGGTATTAAAGTTCATTTTTTTAATCACAACTAATGATATATCTTTGAACTTATTTGTACTAAATTTATAAGCATTTTTAAAATGAATAAAATTATTGTTTCAATTATATTAGCTATATTCCTTGTTGTGGGGATTAACAAAATAACTGACTCTATATTTTTTGTGGAAAACCCAGAAAAATCTGCGTATCAAGTTGATAGTATGCTTACTGTTTCTAATGTAACATCAAACGAAACTGATTCTAGTATTTCAGAATCAGGAAATGTAATGGCACTATTTGCTTCTACAAATGCTTCCGAAGGGTCAAAAATTTTTAAAAAATGTGCAGCTTGTCATAGTATTGCTCAAAATGGTGGAAACAAAATTGGTCCCTCTTTATGGGGAGTTCTAGGTAGAAAGACTGGTAGCGTTTCAGATTATAAATACTCAAAAGGAATGGCTGCTCATGGAAAACTGTGGACATTTGAAGAAATGAATAGTTTTTTAATAAAACCAAAAGATTGGATAAAAGGAACTAAAATGTCTTTTGCGGGAATAAAAAATGCAAAAGAAAGAGCTGCTGTCATTCTATATATGAATGAAAATACAGATAATCCTTTGCCTACCAACTAAATATTTATTTAAGACACCACTCTATAATGCTTTTTTGAACATGAATTCTATTCAAAGCTTCTAGCCATACTACTGACTGACTGCTATCAATTACTTCATTAGTAACTTCTTCACCTCTGCTAGCAGGTAGGCAGTGCATAAAAATTGAATCTTTTTTTGCAACTTCCATTATTTTTTTATTTACTTGATATGGTTTTAAAGATTTTTTCTTTTTACTTTTATTTATTTTATCTCCCATGGATATCCACTTGTCAGTCATTACACAATCAGCAAAACTTGCTGCTTCTATAGGATCTTTGGTTAGTAAAATATTTCCGTTATTTTTTCTAGCCCATTGAAGAATATTTTTGTTTGGCTCATAACCCTTAGGTGAAGCAATTCTTAATTGAAAATCGAACTGCACTGCTGCTTCTATTAATGAATAAACAATATTATTTCCATCACCTAACCAAGCAATTTTTTTATTTTTTATTGGTCCTTTTAACTCTTCGAATGTCATAATATCTGACATAATTTGGCAAGGATGGCTAAGGTCTGTTAAACCATTAATCAAAGGCACTTCCAAATATTTTGAAAATTCAACTGCATTTTTATGTGAATGGGTTCTCAACATCACTATATCTGCATATTGTGATAAAATTTTTGCAGTATCATACAAACTTTCATTCCCAGTTCCGTAGTGTATTTCATCTGGATTTAAAATTAATGATTTACCACCTAATTGCTTTACAGCTAGGTCGAAAGAGATACGAGTTCTTGTTGATGGTTTTTCAAAAATCATAATTAAAATTTTTCCATTCAATGGTGCGTCTGAATCTATTGCATTTTTATTTATGCTGGATCTTTTGTCTTTTCTTGACTTTGCTTTATCAATGATAAGCCTTAGTTCTTTTTTATTTATATCTCCAATATTTATAAATTTTTTCATAACTAACTCATACTTTTAGAGACTACTTCGATTTTATTAATTGCCTCATCTAATTCATTATTACTTACTATAAGTGGTGGAAAAAGTCTTATAACATTTTCGTCAGCCTTAACTGTAAGCATTTTATTATCCATGAGTTTTTTCATAAATTCTGTATTATCTACTAAAAGCTTTATACCTATCATCAAACCTACTCCTCTTACTTCTTCAATAATTTTTGGATATTTTTTTTTAACTTTATTTAATTCTTTGTGGAAATAATTCCCTTTTTGTTTAACATCGTTAAAAAAGTTTTTTTTTAAGATAACATCGAGTACAGCATTACCTACTGCCATTGCTAATGGGTTTCCTCCAAAAGTGCTTCCATGCGTTCCAGCTGTCATTCCAACTGCAACTTTTTTGGTAACTAAGCATGCTCCTAATGGAAATCCTCCTCCAATTCCTTTGGCAATTGGCACAATATCAGGATTTATTCCTGAGGACTCGAAAGCAAAGAAATTTCCTGTTCTATATGCGCTTTGGACTTCATCTAAAATTAGAAGTATTCCATGTTCGTCACATAAATTTCTTAATCCTTTGAGACAAACATCTGGTACGATTTTAATGCCTCCTTCTCCCAATATAGTTTCCAACATAATAGCTGCTGTATTTTTATTTATAGCTTTTTTTATAGCTTCGTGGTCAGCAAAAGGTACTTGGTCAAACCCATCAACCTTGGGGCCAAACCCTTCTATATGTTTGGGATTATTAGCTGCAAATAAAGATGCTAGGGTTCTTCCGTGAAATGCACCCTTGAATGTTATAATTCTATTTTTTTCAGGTTTTCCAATTTTGTGAAAATATTTTCTTGCAATTTTTATACTAGCTTCAGTCGCTTCTGTTCCTGAATTTTGAAAACAAACAAAATCAGCAAAAGTATTTTCGGTTAATCTTTTTGCTAACCTCTCTTGATCTGGAATTATAAATGCGTTAGATACGTGCCATAATTTTTTAGATTGTTCTTGAATAGTCTTAACTAAATTTTCATGACAATGTCCTAAAATATTAGTTGCTATACCTTGAACAAAATCAAGATACTTTTCTCCACTTTCTGTAAAAAGATAACAGCCTTTTCCTTCAGTAAAAGAAATATCTTTCCTTGCGTATGTACCAAGTACTGAACTCATAAATAAATTAAGATTTTATTTTATAACCTTTTTTAAATAAAATATATGCAACAAACCATGTAAAAAAGCTTAGTAAAATAAGATAAAAAAGTCCAAATGTTGTAGATCCATCGGCAACACCTAGGAATCCAGACCTGAAACCATCAATTATGTAAAAAAAAGGATTCCATTCACTTGTGTGTTTTAAAATTGGTGGAAGTCTATCAATTGAATAGAAAGTGCCTGATAAAAAAGAAAGAGGAACTATTATAAAGTTTGTAGCAGATGCCATATGATCAAATTTTTCTGCCCACAATCCAATTATAATGCCAATGGAACTTAAAATAAAAGCTCCTAAAAAAGTATAAATAATAATTGTAAAAAAATTTTTAATTTCAATTTCAACTAAAAAGCTAAATACAAAAATCGAAGACAACGCTATTATAACACTTCTTGTACATGCTGCTAAATTTGTAGCTAATGTAATTTCTCCAGCAGTCAATGGAGCATAAAGAATATCAACTATATTACCTTGAATTTTTCCAATCATAATTGAAGAAGCGGAGTGGGAAAAAGCCTGTTGTATAACTTGCATCGCTATAAGTCCTGGTGCGAGAAAAGTGATAAAAGGAAAACCCAAAACTTCCCCTCTATCATTTCCAATAGCAAGTGAAAGTACAAGTAGAAATAAAAGTGAGGTGACTAAAGGAGAAATAACAGTTTGAATAACTACTATTAAAAATCTAAGCACTTCTTTCTTATAAAGAGTCCAAAAGCCAATCCAGTTAACATAACCAAATTTTTTCTCATAAATTTTGTATTTATTATTTGTGTCGTTCATGGGAAAGCTTATATATTAAAAGTAAGTTAAATAAAGAAAGCTCATTATTTTCATCTTTGTTGATAACATATCCACATCAAGTATTTTTTTATATTGCAAATACTACATATAGTAGCTTTAATCACTGCAAATATAAATGAGTTGGACTACAGAAAAACAAGAAAAATTAAAAGAACTTTGGAAAAAAGGTCTTACAGCCAGTCAAATAGCGACTGAACTTGGTGATACCACACGAAATGCTGTGATAGGTAAGGCGCATAGATTGAACCTAGAGTCCAGAGGCCCTTCTAAGAAACCAACATTAAAATCAGGTGAAGAAAAGAGCTTAAAACCAGAGCTTAAAACTCAAAAACTGGGTAGAAAAGCAAAATTTAAAGCTTTGCTTATAGATAAGAGTTTTGAAGCAGAAAACCCAAAAAAATTAGAAGAATTAAATGATGAAACTTGTAGATGGCCCTTGGGTCATCCTAATGAAGAAAAATTTTATTTTTGTGGTAGAAAACCTCTGGAAAAATTTCCGTATTGTAAACTTCATGTTTTGTACGCATTTCAACCTAAAAATGCAAAAGAAGAAGATATAATTACTGATGAAGATATGCCTCATTATGCAGAGAAAAAAAATAAATCAGCATAATATTACTTAGACAAATTTCTAATTTTATTAACTAATTCCGTATTAATGTTTCTTGGTCCTTTATCCAATCTGTTTTTGTGTCTTCGTTCACCTGGTAAACGAACGCCATTCATTTCTAGCATTTTATTAAAAAATTTATCTGCATGTTTTTCCCATCCTTGGCCAGCCATTTTTTCAGGTGATATTGCTAATATAAATTCTCCTCCACTTGGAGGTCCACCATCATTATTATCTTTAGTTGCTGTTTCAAAGCTAAAGTTATCTCCAACTAAGGCTCCAGCTAATAACTCTACCATCATTGCTATCGCTGATCCTTTATACCCACCGAAAGGCAGTAATACTCCACCGTCTGCTATTTCTGCAGGATCAGTAGTTTCTTGTCCATCTTTTGTAAGACCCG
>Ga0209709_10001214_pt1 | contig 23941 bp, 18 predicted proteins | sample ArcticOcean_MG_C_2_FD_187435 | JGI IMG/M metagenome (GOLD analysis project Ga0209709, IMG submission 187435) | Marine microbial communities from western Arctic Ocean - ArcticOcean_MG_CB4_136 (SPAdes) (version 2) | ecosystem: Environmental > Aquatic > Marine > Oceanic | place: Arctic Ocean...
ATTTGTAAATATAAGGCAGATAATGAAAAAAATCTCACAAGCAATAATATTATCTTCGGCATTCGTATCTTGTTCAGAAAATGATCAAAAATTTAACGTTGAAGAAACCACGATAGGTGAAATACAAGAAGCACTTATTTCAGGACAAACTACCTGTCGTGAAGTCGTCTCGAAATACTTGTTGCGTATAGAGACCTACGACAAGACGAGTGGAATTAACGCAATTACTGTGATCAATCCAGAGGCCTTAGCAAAAGCAGATGCCACGGACCGTGCAATAATTTCTAATGAAGAGTTGCCCCAGTTATTTTGTGCACCTATCGTAGTGAAAGATAATTTCGATACTTACGACATGGTGACTTCTGGTGGTTCAGTAATTCTTAAAAATAGTTACCCACCTGACGATGCATTCATGGTCCGTAAATTACGTGAAGCAGGGGCAATAATAATAGCCAAGACCAATATGGCCGAATGGGCGTTTAGTCCTCGAGAAACGGTTTCATCTTCTTTTGGAAGGACTGCAAATGCTTACGATGTTAATTACGTACCGGCTGGATCTTCAGGAGGTACCGCTTCTGCAGTAGCGGCCAATTTGGCCGTTGCCGGAATGGGCAGCGATACAGGAAATTCTATAAGGGGTCCGTCTTCTCATTTGGCCTTGTTTGGCATTCGTTCTACGCTCGGCTTAACCAGTAGAGACGGAATAATTCCATTGATATTTGATAGAGACATAGCCGGACCAATGACTCGAACAGTAGAAGACGGTGCAAAATTATTTAACGTTATTGCCGGTTTTGATCCCAATGACCCTTTGACGGTTCCTAATAAAAGAGAAGAAGATTATCGAGACTTTCTTAATCCAGAAGGCCTAATTGGTAAACGTATTGGCGTGTTCAGGAGGTTGGTTGATCACGACAATGCAGATGAAGAAATTAAACAACTCTTTTTGAATGCACTTGAAGACATGAGATCTGCGGGCGCTACGATAGTAGATTTTATTGTTATAGAAGACTTTGATGCGCTTAATGAAGACATAAAGTCGTGCGGCAGTTTTCGCTATGATCTTAAAAAATACCTTAACTCCTTAGACGATCCGCCTATAGTAGATGTTTCTTCTTTGCTTGAATCAAATGAGTATGCTATTGAATCTAAGGGCGTGCTGGAATATTTATCCCAATTCTCATTAGATATCTCGCCCAATGACAGAGAAAATCCATGCATTACTTGGCCTAACCACAAGCTTCGCAACCAACTTCTTGAAAATACCATTCGAGCCATGGATGAGAATAATCTAGACGCACTGGTTTACCCCACTTGGTCAAATCCACCTGCCAACATCAATAAAGCAAATGAAGAATATTTGGGTGATAACAGTCAATCGCTAGTTCCAGCAGCAGGTTTGCCTGCGGTGTCTATTCCGATGGGATTTTGGCAAAACAGGCTGCCGGCAGGCATTCAGTTAGCTGGACGTCCTTATTCAGAAGGATTACTAATAGAAATAGCCTACGGTTACGAACAGACAACTTATCACCGCATGCCTCCTCCAGGATTTCCAGCAATCCCTTAGTTAAAAGAAGATATTCTTAATAAAACTTGATTAAGAGGCTTTTCATTCGTTCGTTTAACACTTAATGCAAAGTATAGAAATGAATCTTGTAATTATTGCTTTATAATCAATTTATGAAATGGTTTTATACAGAAGGAAAATTAACTGTTAATTCAGAAGAAAAGGAAAGGAATTTTGCTTTAGCAGACTTACTTGCCGAAACTGGTCATCGTGAAAAGATACTTAAAATTATTCGAATAATTTTTATAGTAATCTTAATTATTCTCTGTACGTTGCAGTTCGCTTTAACGTCTTTTCCTGCAGATAAAGATATTTTCTTTTACGTGGGTTACTTTTCCACTCCGTTGATTATCTCTGGAATTATCTCTTTCTTTGCATTCGTAGTTTTAAAGCATCAACGAAAAGAAGTAAAAGCTTTGAATAGGCTTTTTAAAGAACAGTACAAAGTTACGTGAAGGTTCTGGCCGAACCCCCGTCTACTTGAATGGCCAGTCCGGTCATATAGGATGCTCTTTCTGAAGCAAGGAAAGCTATAAGAGCAGCCAAGTCTTCAGGTTCTCCAATTTTTTTCATAGGTATGCTTGCAGAAGCTGCTGCTTCAATTTCATCAACACTTTTACCCGTAGCTTTAGATTGAGCATCAAAGATATCGGTTATACGTTTGGTTCTTGTAGATCCTGGACACACGGAGTTAACAGTAATTCCACTGGCAGCAACTTCATCCGATAAAGCTTTGGACCAGCCCAACACACCCATTCTGATGCTGTTGGATAAAAATAAGCCGTTAACTGGGGTTTTAACAGATACGGATGAGATGTTGATGATCCTTCCCCAATTGTTTTCTTTCATTTTAGGAAGGACCAATCTTGAAAGTCTTACAGAAGACATCATGGTTAAGTTAAATGCTGATTCCCATTGATCGTCTGTGGTGTTACCAAAAGTACTCGGAGGAGGTCCGCCGGCATTATTTACAAGAATATCGATTGGTCCCAATTCCAAAACGGATGTTTTATGAAGTTTGTCTAAGTCTTCTGAGTCCGATAAGTCTGCCATCATCATGGACACCTTGGAATCTGAAATTTCTTTTATTGCATCAAAGGTTTCGGTTAATTTTTTTTCATTTCTAGAGCAAATCATCAAATTAGCACCTTCTTTTGCCAGTTCAATTGCAGCAGCTTTGCCTAGGCCTTCGCTAGAAGCACAAACCAATGCATTCTTATTTTTTAATTTCAAATCCATATTAATTTTTCTCCCAAATGAGTATCATATATTACAACTTTAAAGGAGTAGTTCATGATTTTCCTAATAAATTTCTCTCGCATAATTTTACTTGCACTGATTTTTGTAGGTACTTATATACAGGCAGGGCAACTAGAAGCTGAAAAAGCAGGAATGTCACAAGAGCGTCTGGAAAGAATAGCCCCAGCTTTGTCTAAATACGTAGCATCTGGTCAGCTACCGGGACTAATAACGGCTGTTGCTAGAAAAGGCGAAATGGTTCATTTTGAAGTGCAAGGCTTTTCAGATGTTAAGAATTCACTGCCCTTGAAGAGAGACTCACTTTTTAGAATATATTCCATGAGCAAGCCGATAACAGGAGTGGCGCTGATGATTCTTATTGAAGAAGGGAAAATCAGGCTCTCTGATCCTGTGGCACTTTACATACCAGAGTTTGCTGGAATGAAAGTCCTTGTCGTAAATTCAGATGGTACAACTTCGCTTGAGAGCCAATCAAGGCGCATGACTATAAGAGATTTGGCTACTCATACATCGGGTGTTGCCTATAATTTTACAGCTAACAAAGAGCTGGCAGCCATATACAACGAGAATAAGATGTCTCCCTACTTCTCTATAGATGATCCAGATTCGCTTGGGGAGCTATTATTGCAAGGCGAAGGTATGGATACGGATAATCTAAAAGAGTTTGATGATATTTGTGATTTTTCACAATCTTTGGCTACTAAAACACCTTTAATGCATCAGCCAGGATCTCAATACACTTATGGAATGAGTATGGATGTATTAGGTTGTGTTATTGAAAGAGTTTCTGGCAAAACTTTTGATGTTTTCCTAAAAGAAAGAATCTTTGATCCTTTAGAGATGCGAGATACCTTTTTCTCAGTTCCTAATGACAAAGCTAATCGATTAACGGATTTGTATGCATTTGCTCCTGCATTGGGTTATTTAATACCTTCTATCGCTGGCAAGTTAAAAACACAAAATCCAATAATTCTGATAGATAAAAAAGAAACAAGCCCATATCTTGCTCAAGCAACTGTTTTTGACGGCGGCTCAGGATTGGTTTCTTCAACTCAGGATTATTTAAGGTTCTCACAAATGCTTCTAAATGGAGGTAAATTTGGTGACGAAAGAATATTGAGCAGAAAATCCGTGGAACTTCTTTCTAGCAATCATCTTTCAGAAGAAGTCAGGGCTAAGATTAATTTTCCTGGAATGCAAGGATTTGGTATTACTGTCGGAGTGGATTTGGACAAAGGGCTCTCAGGGACTCACGGCTCAGCTGGAACCTTTTACTGGGGCGGAGCAGCCAGCACTATTTTTTGGGTAGATCCAAAAGAAGATCTTATCGCAGTGTTGATGACTCAAGTATTGGCAAGTCCTTTACCGCTTAGAGAAGAATTTGGATCTTTGGTGTATCAAGCTATAGACGATTAATAGCTTCTGTTTATAACTAAGATTCATTAATGAATGAGACTTCTGTATTGAAGGGGGTAAAATACAAAAATGATTAAAAAGCTAAATATTTCAATTTTATCAATGTTGAGTTTGATTCTGATTTCTGCAGAAGATGCCCGACCGATTATTGATTATGAGTCTATTCATAACCCTGAAATTAGTTCTACCGGTATGGTGGCTTCTCAAAGAAAAGTAGCCAGTCAAGTAGGGTCAAACATATTAAAACAGGGTGGTAACGCAGTTGATGCAGCTGTAGCTACTGGGTTGGCTTTGGCGGTTGTCTTGCCTAGGGCAGGGAACCTAGGTGGCGGTGGTTTCATGATGGTCTATCTAAAAGATTTAAATAAAACCATAGCGATTGATTACAGAGAAAGGGCTCCATCGGCCGCTCACAAAGATTTGTTTCTTGATGAAGAAGGCAACTACGATAAAAAGAAGGCTCAATTTTCTTTGTTGTCTGCCGGTGTTCCTGGATCAGTTGCCGGTTTTTATCATGCTCTAACCGAATATGGCACTATGTCATGGAAAGAAGTGCTAGCTCCCTCTATAACACTGGCCGAGAAAGGCTTTGTTGTTCCGCATGATTTAGCAAACACACTGGCTTCTTCAACCTACAGGAAAAGGTTGAGCTCTAATGCAGCTGCCGCAGCCTCTTTCTACAAAGAAGATGGAAGTTTGTATAAAGCAGGTGAAGTGCTTGTGCAAAAAGACTTGGCATGGACGTTGAAGCAATTAAGTGAATACGGTCCCGATGCTTTCTACAAAGGAGCCATAGCTGAAAAGATAGTTGCAGAGATGGAAAAGAATGATGGCTTAATCACTCTCGAAGATTTAGAAAATTACACAATTGTAGAAAGAGTTCCTGTAGAAGGAACTTACAACGGATACAAAATAGTTTCTATGCCACCAAGCAGTTCAGGAGGTACACACCTGGTCCAAATGCTTAACATGTTGGAAGAATTTCCGATTAAAGAATTACGTTTCGGGAGTGCTGATAACATTCACTTGATGGCAGAAGTCATGAAAAGAGCTTATGCGGATAGAAGTAAATATTTAGGCGATTCTGATTTCTATGCCGTCCCATCAAGCCTTACCAATAAAGATTACGCAAATGAATTGAACAAAGATATTTCTTTAGAAAAAATAACACCTTCCAGCGAAGTGTATCCTGGTAATCCCTTTCCTTATGAGAGCCCAGATACCACCCATTATTCTGTGATGGATAAATTTGGGAATGCTGTGTCCAACACCTATACCTTAAATTTTTCATACGGTTCAGGAATTATGATCCCCGGTACTGGAATGTTAATAAACAATGAAATGGATGACTTCTCATCCAAACCAGGAACCCCAAATGGGTATGGTTTGATTGGATCAGAAGCCAATGCCATAGAAGGAAATAAACGCCCTTTAAGCTCAATGACTCCAACAATAATTTTTAAGAACGACGATCCTTATTTGGTATTTGGAACACCGGGAGGCAGTAGAATTATTACAACGGTTCTGCAAGTTGCTTTAAATGTTATGGAGCACGACATGAATGTTGCTCAGGCTGTAAACAGTCCTCGTATGCACCATCAATGGCTTCCTGAGATATTAATGATAGAGAGTGGGTTTGGAGTAGATACTGAAAGTCTACTTAAAGAAAAAGGCTACAGACTTTACCCTTCAAGAACCATGGGAAGTATTCAAGCCATCATGTATGAAAATGGTTATTTTTATGGCTCTGCTGATCCCAGAAGACCAAGCGCAGGAGTTGCTAGTCCATAATTATAATGGATAACTTTCGAGGGCTTTTAACAGGAATAGTTCTTCTACTCTTTAATTCAAATCTTGTTTCGCAAACCACACTCGATTACAAAGACAGGATTCATCCTGTTGTGTCAGATAAGTTCATGGTGGTCAGTCAAAATTATCATGCCACTGAAGTGGGTTATGAAATCTTGGAAAAAGGTGGCAATGCCGTTGATGCTGCTGTGGCCATGGGATTTGCTTTAGCCGTTACCTTACCTAGGGCAGGTAATCTTGGCGGAGGTGGATTCATGTTACTTTTTGATGCAGAGACTAAGAATGTATCAACCATCGATTACCGATCAGCAGCTCCTGCTTCAGCAAAGAGTTCCATGTACTTAACCGAGGACGGTGTTATAAAATATGGCCACTTGGTGAATGCTGTGCCCGGTACGGTAGCAGGATTGATAAAAGCACATCAAGATCATGGAAAAATGAATTTGAAGCAAGTGATGATGCCTGCTATCAGACTTGCTCACAAAGGCATTCCCGTTTCAAATGACCTTAATTTTATTTTAAATTGGGCCAAGGAATCTCTTTTCAAGAACAAAGCTTCTAAGTCTAAATTTTACAAGGACGAAGAGCCTTTAGAAATAAATTCTGTATTCAGACAACCGAGGCTGGCAAAGACTTTAACTTTAATAAGCCAGAAAGGGCACGAAGCATTTTACAAAGGAGAAATTGCAGATTGGATCGTTGAGGATTCTTTAACAAACGGCGGTTTGATAACCAAGGCAGATCTTGCAACTTACGAAGCAAAAGATCGGGTAGCAGTAGAAACAAATTACAGAGGAAACAGGATTGTCTCAATGCCACCAACCGCTAGTGGAGGCTTGGTCTTACTGCAAACTTTAAACATATTAGAAAACTTTGATATTAAATCTAAAGGTCACAATTCAGCTTCTTCTATCCACTATTTATCAGAATCCATGATTCGTGCTTTTGCTGACAGAGCAAAACATCATGGAGATCCAGATTATTATAACGTTCCTGTAAAGGACCTCTTGAGCAAAAGTTATTCAAAAGAAGGCTCAGAAACTATTAAAGAAAATATAAAAACACCGGACGAACTTATCCTGGCAGGGGATTTTAAAAGAGCAGATGAGAGTCCTGATACAACCCATTTGTCTGTAATAGATGAGGACGGAAATGCAATTTCTCTCACTTATACTCTAGGATCTTCTTTTGGATCTGGAGTTACCGTAGCTAAAGGTGGTTTTCTTCTGAACAATCAAATGAGAAACTTTTCGCATTACTACGGTGATGACACTGCAGAATACGGCAAGAGCGAAGCCAATAAATTGGACCCTGGAAAAAGAATGATCAGCACTCAAGCGCCTTCTATGGTTTTCAATTCTTCTGGAGATCTTTTGATGGTTCTAGGCTCTCCAGGCGGAGGAAGAATTCCCAACATCCTTACACAGGTTATCTCTAATATTGTTGATCATAATTTAGGATTTGCTGAGGCTGTTATGGCGCCAAGAATTAATCAAAGGGTAGCAGACGATCTTGAGGTAGAAACAGGAATAAGTCCTGATACTATTAATTTGTTGGAGTCTTTTGGTCACACCACACGCCCAACCAACACCATGGGCAGTGTTCAAGCCATATTTATTGAAGACAATAAGATTTATGGCGTTGCCGATACCAGAAGGCCGGACGCAATCGCAAAAGGAAAATAGTTTAAAGCAAGAAGTAGGGCACTGAGATAGTCGCTACAAAAGATACGATTATTATTCCAAGCACATTTAAAAGAAAACCAGCCTTTGCCATTTGCGGAACTCTTATTAAACCCGATCCAAAAACAATCGCATTTGGAGGCGTTGCTACCGGGAGCATAAACGCACAACTGGCAGCTAATGCAACTGCAGCCGTTACAAGTATAGGATCAAAATCGGACTGAACTGCTATCGCAGCAACCACCGGTAAAAAAGTAGCCGTGGTTGCCATGTTTGAGGTGAGTTCTGTTAAGAATATTATTAAAGTGACTACCAAGACTACAATAAGAACGATGCTGATGCCTTGCGGGATAAGGTTTCCAATCCAAACAGCAAGACCGGTGCTCTGAACGGCATTGGCCAAACTTAAACCTCCACCAAACAAAACAAGCAATCCCCATGGTACGTTTTTCTGAGCGTCCTCCCATTCTAAGAGTGGCCCTTTGGTTTCTTTGTCACCACTCGGAAGCAAGAAGAGCAACATAGCGGATATCATTGCAATACCGGCATCAGAAAGTCCACCGAGACCCGGCAAGTCATCTAGAACGGTTCTTAACATCCAACACAAAGCAGTTAGTAAAAATACCATGAATACTTTTACTTCTGGGCCCTGGAATTCTCCTAATTCTTCTTTCATAGAGGACAATAACGTCCTAGTTTCTTCCGATGTCTTAAATCTAACCGGATAAATAATTCTTGTTAATACAAACCAGCTGGAAGGTAGCATTATCGCACTCAAGGGTACTCCAACCTTCATCCAGTCAAGAAAACTGATATCAAGATCATAATTGTCAGCCATGAAAGCTGCCAACATGCCATTAGGACCCGTTCCAATTAGCGTTGACATTCCTCCAATAGTAGCTCCGTAAGCTATTCCTAATAGCAGGGAGAGTTGGAAGTTTTCAGTCTCTTTTTCCGATAATCCTTTAACCGTTTCTTTAACTACCGTCACAACAGCCAGACCTATTGGAAGGAGCATTATTGTGGTTGCAGTATTCATTACCCACATGCTTATTACAGCAGCGGTGAGCATGAAACCCAGAACAAGGGATGCTCCGTTAGAACCAGCTCGCTCTAGAACAAACAAAGCTATTCTTTTATGCAGATCCCATTTTTGTATTGCTATAGCAAGAAGAAAGCCCCCAAAGAAAAGGTAAATGGTTTTATTTGCATAAGGATTTGCAGCATCTTGTATGTCTACAATTCCTAAAATAGGGAATAAGGCTAAAGGCACCAGAGCAGTTACAGCAACAGGCACAGCTTCGGTGGCCCACCAAACGCCCATTAAAATAAAAATAGCAGCTGTTCTGTGTGCTTCCACGGACAGACCTTCGGGAGTAGAAAATGAGCTTACAATTAAAGCCGATAATACTCCTAGTAAGAAGCCTTTATTTTCAAGTAAAAAATTCATTTCAATAAGATTCTAAATTAAAAAAAGGAGCTATGCTCCTTTTTTTAATTGATTGTTTTCTTAGAGGTCAACCCTTAAATCTAAGTAATAATTTTTTCCTAAGTCTGAATGCGCATCCGAGAAGAAACCATTGTAACCATCAGCCAGAGGTGCTCTTTTATCATTTAAGTTTTTAACAGCGAGTTTAATTCTGGCATTTTTTCCATCGACTTTAAATTTATAGTAAATTGACGCATTAATAGTCGTCATTGAAGGAATCACCCATCGAGAACCATCAGAAGACTTGTTAATCTTAGATTGATAGAAGGAGCCTATTTTTAAAGCAGAAAGAGTAGCTCCGTAATTCCCATTAGAGTAGTTGGCTCTAAACGAAGATTTCTTTTCAAAGTTTCCATCCTTTCCAAGTAAGTCTCCAAACCCATCAAGAACGGTATAAGAAGGTAAAGTTCCATCATCTATTGCTGCTTGAAGAGTATTAAAAGAACCGGTAGGTGTTTGTTCAAACGTTGTGGTTCTTGAATCTGCGTAAGTAAGAGCAAAGTTTCCTATTTCTGTTTCAAAGTCATAATAAACAACCGCATCTCTTCCTTTTATATTCCTAGTAGCTAAGTTTAGATATTCATCTTTCACTACCAACGATCTTCCTACTGGACACAATCCGGCTGTTGCAAAATAGCCCAGCTCATCACTGTCGATATTTGATAGATCGTCTCGGCTAACAGCAGCATTTCCTATTGTTCCTGAACAGTCAGAATTGCCATGTTTCAGTCTCATCAATAGATCCAGAACACCATTATTATTTCTTCCAAACAGTCCGATGGTGTTTTCTTTTTCTATTTCCCATACATCATAAGTAAACATCAAGCCTTCAATAAGTTGAGGCGTCACCACAAATCCAAAAGATGTGTTGTCAGATTCCTCAGGTTCTAAGTCTTTAGCTCCTTCAGAGTATCTTAAGATCGTGAAGTCATAATCTCCAATAGTTCCAGATTTACTTAATCCATTTACCCCAGCCACATACTGCATGACTGAATCTATTCTCGTACCAGTTCTTGCAACTCTTAGTTGATTCACTTGAAGTAAGTTAGGGGCTCTAAAGGCACTTGAAGTTGAGGCTCTAATAAAGAGCATTTCATTTACTTCGTAACCAAGGGCGAGCTTCCCTACTGTTGCAGATTTTGAATCAGAAAAATCTTCATGCCTAAGAGCAAGCTGAGCATTAATTTTATCCGTTACAGGTATTTGAAACTCTGCAAATAATGAGTTTACAGTTTTATCACCGTATACATCTTCAGTGGCACTGGACCCCATAACTGCTGATCTGTATGGGTGAGTGTTCGTTGCAAGGCTAGAGTCTGTATTAAAAGGGAAGGTTCCATCCAAAAGTGGATCTCTATCATCTGAATATGTTTCCTCTCTGTATTCCATTCCAATTAGAGCTGCTACAGGACCTGCAGGTAATTCAAAAACATTGTTGTTACTGAATTTGACATCAAACATTGTCAATTCGCTTTCATCGTCCCTATTGATAACAGCTAAAATATTTTCACTGTTATTGGCAGAAAAATCTGGGTTATATATATTAAATGCTGAAGATACTGTGCTGTTAAGCTCAACTTTTAAAGCGTTAAGATTAATTCTATTGCTGGTAGCATCGCTTGACTCTGATTTAGAATAAACCAAAGCAGTTTCCCAATCCCAATTTGAAGCCGTTGTGCCTCTTAAACCAGCAAGAAATCTATAACTGTCTTTTTCAACATTAACTGTCCTTGGCAGGGTATTTGGCCTCCAGCCGTCTATTCTAAGTTTTTTCCCTTCCATTCCTGTTATTTGCTGAGACCAATAGTAGTCACTTGCAATGGCTATGTTTCCTGCAGGAAAAGAACCATTGTTGTCTTGTCTCTCGGAATCGGCAGAATATAGAGATATTTCTGAAAAGAAATCATTACCATTTTCCAGTTCATGATTGATGTACACGAAAAGATTGGTCCTTTCTAATTCACCTCTATAATCTCTAAGCATTTGAGGAGCTGCTCCAGCATTTACATAGTTTCTAGTTTCAAAGTCAGGAACCATACACGATCCATAGCCTGTATCTACAGCACCTGAAAGAGAACATCCAGGGTGTCCTGAAGCAACTAATTGCGTTTCGCCTTTTGAGTCTGTAAATCCTGCTGTTCCACTCATATCCAATTGAGGCATTTGATAGGTGTAGAGATTTCTTAAATTTATATCTCCAGACCAGACTGAAGAGTCATATGCTTCTTTTCCTCCAGGATAGTTGTATCTGTAGTCTCCGATTGCCCACTTTGGGTCTTCAGAAAGGGCAATACTTTCTCTGTCTCTGTGATTGAAGAAAATAGACACATTGGTTTTGCCACCATTCAAGTCCATTCCGTGTTTCAAGCTAAAAGTAGTATCTCCTGCACCAAGGCTTTCAATACTTCCCATTTTGAGTTGCACTCTTGTGCCTACAAAGTCACTATCTAGAACATTATTAACAACTCCAGCTACGGCATCTGCTCCATATAAAGCAGAAGCTCCGTCTTTCAAAACTTCTAGTCTATCAAGGCCATTAACCGGTATGGAGTTGGTATTTACAGTCATTGTCGGAACAAAGTCGCCGCCTATGAATTCAGTTTGATAGCCGGCATTGTTTACAACTCTTCTTCCGTTTAGGAGAGTTAGGGTATTTCCTACGCCCATATTTCTTAAGTTGTAAGCTCCTACGTCTCCTCGTGCAGCATTGACTCCACCTGAAACTTGTTCGTTTTCATTGAAGAAATTCATTCCTTGCTCAACCAGGTTCTCCATTAATTCATCGCCATCGCTGGCACCTATAATCTCTATATCTTCAGAAGATAAAACGGATACAGGAAGAGCACCTGTAATTTTAGCTCCTTTTATTTGCGACCCAACAACCACAATTTCTTCAACTGATTCTTCTTCTGAAGAATTGATGGAATAGGTTGATATTAAAAGGAGTGCTGTTGTAAGCGTGAGTAATATTTTTCTCATAAGTTTTGACCTTTATTAAAGTAAATAAATTTTATAGTCGCAAAGTTAAACCTATTTTTTTGACCTTGCAACTATTACTTCTTCTAATAATTTATTTGTTAGTTATGGCACAATGTCTTAAATTTATATTGAATCTAAAATTGACAACCAGATACATACTTTCGATGGACGGTGGTGGAATCCGCACCATGGCTTCTATAAATTTTTTAATAAAACTAGAGCAATCTCTGGGTGTTCGCCTCTGCGATAAATTTGATTACTTTATCGGAACTTCTGCAGGTGCAATTTCTTGCCTTTCTCTGGCTGTGAAGCAGTGCGATGCGATTCAATTAAAAGAAGCTTGGTCTGAAGAAAGTCTAGAAAAGATCATGACGAACTCTTCTTGGGAAACAAAACTGGGTCTTTTGCAAAGCAATCCTAAATACACAAATAAAGGAAAGAGAAAAGTATTGGATGGCTTCTATGAAGGATTGACAATGGGCGATGCGCATAAGCCAGTGGCTGTAATGAGCTACGATATTGAGAAGAGAGAGCCTGTATTAATAAAGTCGTACTCAGATCGAGATAAGAATATAAGTCTTGTTGACGCTGGAGATGCATCCAGTGCTGCTCCAATCTATTACCCAACCGTAAAGATTGGTGATCGATATTTAATTGATGGAGCTATTGTTGCAAATCATCCTGTTCTTCATGGTTTCGTTGAAGCCAAGAAGATTTATCCTGGTGACAGATTAAAAGTTCTGAGCATAGGAACTGGCTTGAACAAAAAACCTTTGAATGGAGAGGACTCAATGGGCTGGGGAATTGTTGGATGGGCAACTCATGATTTACTAAGCTTGATGATGGAGAGCAGTTTGGATCACGAATTGGCAGCCGATCTGATTGGTGAAGATTATTTAAGAATAAATTCTGATTTAGGAGATGTAAGCAGTCAGCTTGATGACAATAGCGACGAAAATATTGAAAAGATAAATGCTATGGGAGAAAATTGGTGGAATGAATTTGGTACAAAAACACTTAAGTTATTGAGAGAATGAAAATATTATTGTCATTGATCTTGCTGTTAACTCTTTGTGCATGCTCTGTTAATCCTGCAACTGGAAAACAGGATTTTGTCATGATGAGTGAAAATCAAGAAATTGCCATGGGTAAAAACTATCATGCACAAGTGCTTCAGCAATACCCCTTATATGAAGACAAAGCAATACAAGAGTACGTTCAAAAAATAGGAGATTCTCTTTCTTCTAAGAGCCATAGGCCCAATTTGTTTTATCGATTCACAGTTCTGGATAGTCCGGATATAAATGCCTTTGCACTTCCTGGCGGTTACATCTATATAAACAGAGGGCTCATGGCTTACTTGTCATCCGAAGAAGAATTGGCTGCAGTTCTTGGTCATGAAATAGGACACGTTACTGCAAGGCACAGTGTAAGGCAGCAATCACAATCTCAGCTTTTAGGAATTTTAACTGCTGCGGTTGATATGAAGACGGGAAGAAGTGCAGGAAATTTAATGAATCTTGCATCTGGCGCCTTGCTTTCTGGATACGGTCGAGACATGGAATTGGAGGCCGATGATCTCGGGGCACAATATTTATTTCTTGATGGCTACTCAACAAAAGGAATGATGGACGTGCTTACTGTTTTAAAAGATCAAGAAATCTATTCAAAAGAATTGTCTAAGAAAAGAGGACAGGAACCGGTAAATTATCACGGAGTATTCGCAAGCCACCCTTCAAATGATAAAAGGCTCCAAGGAATATTGGAGGAAGTTTCCAATTCAGGTAAGAGAGGAACAATAAAGGAAACTTCAGATTATTTAAGAATGATTGATGGCATGGTCTTTGGAGATTCTGAAAAAGCAGGCGTAAGACGAGGGAGTGAATTCTTTCATGGTGATTTAGATTTGTATTTAAAATCTCCTGTAGATTGGGAGATTGTAAACACCCCAAATGCAATAATTTTTAGAGCCCCTTTTGGTAGGGCTTTGTTGGGAGTGACGATTGATGATTTAAATTTTCGTGAGACTCCAAAAGAGTACATGAGCAGAATAACCAAGAATTATTACAATGGGGAAGAGCTGTTAATTAATGGCTATGATGGCTACACCGCTCTTGTGCAAAAAGGCATAGGAGACATCAGGAGATTGGCGATAGTTTTTAGAGAGAAACAAATATATCAATTCGTTGGTTACATGGACGACAGCGGTTACGAGTTTAGAGATTACGATCAATTCTTCTTAGAAATAATAGAAAGCCTAGACCGTCTTGATAAAAGAGGTAAGGAGTTTTCTAGATCTCTAAAATTAGTAAATTACAGAATTAAGAAAGGCGATTCATATGAAGCATTGGCTAAGAAAAGTAGTATTCCTTATGATGCCGAACAACAACTAAGACTGTTAAACGGGGATTACCCTGATAAGCCCTTAATTGTGGGGAAAGAAATAAAATTGGTAGAATAATTAGAGAGGATTTACCAGGTGACCGCCATCTACGGGAATAATAGAACCCGTCATAAAAGAAGACGCGTCGCTGGCCAATAGAAGCAGAACTCCATCCAACTCAGATTCAAGACCCAAGCGCCTCATGGGTATTTTTTTTGTGTAGTTTTTACCCACATCCGTCTTAAAGAAGTCTTCATTTATCTCCGTCAAGATATATCCAGGAGCTATGGCATTGACCCTTATGTTCGATCTGGCAAGCTCAAGCGCCATGTTCTTTGTAAGAGCTATAAGTCCTGCTTTCGAAGCGGCGTAACTTGTTAAAGTCAACCCAGCTCTAAAACCTAAGATTGAGGCTATGTTTATGATGCTGCCGCCTTTTTTATCTTCGATCAGCATATCGGTTGCAGCTTTCGCTACTCTGTAGGCTCCATTTAAATTCGTTTCCAATACAAAGTTCCAACCTTCCTCGGTCGAATCTTTAAAGTTTTGTGGATCTGAAGAGCCGGCGTTATTTACAAGGACATCAATACTGCCTACAGTTTCTCGTATTCCTTTAAAGAGACTTTGAACGCTGCTGACCGAAGTAACATCCAATGGTATGCAGTGAGCATTCTCACCAATCTCTTGTTGAAGTTTTTTTAAGTTTTCTACACGTCTGGCACTTAAAACTACGGTAGCTCCTGCTGACGACAAAGTTTTAGCAAAACTTTTTCCAAGTCCTGAGGATGCGCCTGTAATCAAAGCAACTTTCCCTTCTAGGTTAAATATATTTTTCATAATGTTATTTTAAGTTCTTGAGCAACTCTTCAGCTTCTTTAATCAAACTGTCTTGGTGGGGTTGAAGTTCTTGCTGACCAAGTCTTCCGATTATATTTTGAAATGGATCAATTAAGCCAACATCTACGTTAGCCATAGTCTCTATAACGGCATGAGCAAAAAATGGAACAGTCGCTGCACTATATCCTCCTTCATGGGTCATAACGATTTTGCCATCGCACAAGACATCCGCAACTTTCATCATTTTTTTCGTTAGAGCTCTGAATCCTTCACTGGTCATCATTTGCCTTCCTACTGGGTCGTTTGCTCCTCCATCAAAACCGCAGGGCACGACTATCAGATCAGGTTTAAATTTGTTTAAAGCTGGAATTACCACTCTATCGAAAGTTGCCTCATAAGCACCAACACCGGATCCGGGAGGAAGGGGGATGTTGATGTTGTAGCCACTACCTTTGCCTTCACCATTTTCTTTAAGCAAGCCGGTTTTTGCAGGAAAGTTTCTGTCTTGGTGCACTGAAATGGTTAGAGCATTTGGATTGTCGTAAAAAGCAGCTTGAGTTCCATTGCCGTGATGGACATCCCAATCAACGTAGGCTATTTTTTCAACAGGAGTTTTTTCTAATGCATGCAATCCAGCTATTGCAGCGTTACCAAAAATACAAAACCCCATAGCTAAATCAGGCATGGCATGATGCCCTGGAGGTCTGACAAGAGCATACGCATTTTTAACTTTTCCAGTGATCACTGCATCAAATGCTTCTATTACTCCACCAGCTGACAGCAAGGCTATATCAAAACTTCCAGTACCAGTAGGAGCTGAGACCCCAAAATCTGTAGAAATCTTGTCATTGTTTTCTTTTACTCTTTCAAAATAATTTTCCGTATGAAATCTTAGTATCTCTTCTTTTGTAGCAGGTCTGGGCTTTATTGGTTTAAGAGAATCCATCAAACCAGTAACTTCCATAAGGTTCTTTACTCTTCTCTTTGTTTCAGGACCTTCTATGTGTTGTAACGGCTCAACCGGATTGCCATAAGGAACGTAGTTGGCATGGTTTCCGGTATGGTGCCATAAGTAAATTTCATGAAAAACTAATCCTGTGGTCATTATTTTTTATATAATTTCAAAGTATCTGGAAAGCTCCCATTCAGAGATTTTATTGTTTTCCATCAGCTTTTTATTTTTAGAAAACTCATTATATTCCCATTCTCTTGAATTGCTAAAGTGGTCTACAAAATTATCACCTAACAAAGACCTTGCTGCTTTTGATTCTTTAAATAGTTTGGCTCCTTCTTTCAAGTCTCGAGCTACTTTCAATTCGTCAGGTACTTTCAACGTATAGGCTCCTCCTTTTGTTTCACTGGTGGGCATTATTTTTTCTTCTATTCCCAAAATTCCTGCTCCTATGGTTGCAGCCAAGGCCAAATAAGGATTTGAATCTGCACCAGGCAGTCTATTTTCAACACGACACGAATCGGACCCTCCTTTGATCACTCTAAATCCGGTAGTTCTGTTTTCAATTCCCCACGTCATGTTTATTGGTGCCCATGCTCCAGGACTAAGTCGTTGATAGGAATTGACCGTAGGAGCAAACAGCACTGAGAATTCTTTCATGTATTTTTGCAGCCCTCCTAAGAAATAATTCATGGTTTCACTGTTTTGATTATTAGATCCTGCGAAGACAGGATTGTTGTCTTTGTCTTGCAGAGAGCAATGAATGTGTCCAGATTGTCCTGGGTATTTTTCAGACCACTTGGCCATGAAGTTAGCCATTAAACCTTTCTTTTGAGCCAGTACTTTCATAAAAGTTTTAAATAAAACAGCCTTATCAGCGCTTTGCAAGGCTCCATCAACTGCTATTGCTGCTTCTATTACTCCAGGTCCAGTTTCTGTGTGAAGTCCCTCAAGGTGCATGTCCATATCAAGACACATAGACAATATGTCTTCATAAAGCTCCGAGTGTACTGAATTTCTAAGAACGGAATACCCAAACATTCCTGGTGTAAAACTTTTAAGATCCTTGAATTTTTTGTCTCTTATGCTGTGAGGAGTTTCTTCGAATAAAAAGAATTCGTATTCAAAGGCCGACTTGGCCTTGAGGCCTAAAGCATCCATCCTTGAAAGTACTTTCTTTAATGTTCTCCTAGGACAAACTTCACCAGATTCAAGTTCGGATAAAAACAAAGGCGTATTTTTTTCAAAAGGAATTTTTCTTCCTGAGTCTAGGACAATATTAGCCGCTTGATCTGGAAAGCCACTATGCCATCCAGTGAAGAGTTCTGATTGATCAATGTTCTTAAATTCATAAAGTTCGTCATTGCTGTCCCATCCAAAGATAACATCACAAAAACCAAAACCTTCAGCGGATGATTTTAGAAACTTGTCTACGTGCATGTACTTGCCTCTCAAAACTCCATCAATATCAGTAATAGCAACTTTTACATATTGTGTATTTGAAGTTTCAAGATAACTTTTTATATCTTCTTGAGTATTTATTCGTCTTAAATCCATCCGGTAATATTACCTTGATTTAGTAAAAATTATGAGCAAACTGATAGAATCAATTAGCTTTTAGTGTTTTTTAATCTTTTATATTTAAAAATTTAGTATGAAAAGTAAAAAAATTGCCGTTTTAGGAGGTGGAAGTTGGGGAACTGTTTTGGCGAACCTAGCGGCCAAAAATAATTCCGATGTTCTTCTTTGGATGAGAGATCAGACGGTTGTAGAACAAGTTAACTCTACGAACACAAATAATAAATACTTGCCTGATTACGTCCTTAGTAAAAAGGTGGTGGCAACAAATTTTTTGTCTGACATATCCTCTGCAGATACGGTTATTTTTTGCATTCCAAGTGATTCCTTTAGAGATATTTCTAAGCTTTCGTCTCCGTATCTTAATGAAGCCATGAATCTGATTACAGCAACCAAAGGCGTAGAGGAGAGCGGCTTTACTCTGATGAGTAAAATCTTAGAAGAGGAGATAGGCAATAAAAACCCTATAGGAGTTTTGAGCGGGCCGAATTTAGCTGGAGAGATTGCCGAAGGTCAGATCACGGGGACAGTGATAGCCAGCAAAAACAAAGATCTCCAAAAAAGTTTCGTGGAAGACTACTCATCCGATGAATTTAGAGTTTACGTAAGCGATGATCCTTATGGGGTTGAAATGGGCGGGGCCTTAAAGAACATCTACGCCATAGCATGTGGAATAGCGGACGGGTTAAATTCGGGTGAGAATACTGTAGGTATGATAATGACAAGAGGGTTGGCAGAAATGAGCAGACTTGCTATCGAACTCGATGCCAATCCAAAAACTTTCTTAGGTTTGTCAGGTGTAGGTGATCTAATAACGACATGCGCTTCGCCAAAAAGTAGGAACCATAGAATGGGAAAACTCTTAGGACAAGGCTTAAGTGTAGGCGATGCAAAGAAAGAGATAGGACAAACAATCGAAGGATTGAAGACTTTAAGGGTCGTATGGGAAGAAGCCAGAAAAAGGGAAATTAACATGCCAATAGTTGAATCTCTTTACAAGATTATTTATGGAACGGACAGTTTGGACGGATCCATCCAGAAAGTTTTGGGCACAGATCAGCTTAAAGATGTAGAATTCTAGTAATATAATATTTTAAATCATTATGAACGAAGAAAATAAAGATATGGTTGATGTTGAGTTAGAAGCAGACACAGTCAACACAGAGGAATTAAAAGAAAATTTATCTAAGCAAAGCAATTGGTTGAGACTTCTCTGGACCGCAGGATTTACGTTTGTTTATTATTTTGCAATGCCAGTTTTGTGGTTAATTGTTGTAGCGCAATTTCTCTTTGTTTTATTCACAAACAATCCAAACACGAACATCCTAAAACTCTCAGAAGGTTTTAAAAATTACATGATTCAAATACTAAACTTCATTACGTATCAAGCGGATGAAAAGCCTTTTCCTTTTAACGAATTTCCTAAATCAGAAGATAACTTATAATTGAAATTTATACCTTTAAACAAATGGAAGTGGTAAGTTAAATATTAAGAATTTAGATGACATAATCAACTACTCAAGGGAGCGAGTAAATGGAGAGTTTTAAAGATAAAATTGCAGTTGTGACTGGCGGCGGCACTGGAATGGGAAGGGAGCTTGTTAGACAGTTAGCTAAAGAAGGGTGCCACGTTGCAATGTGTGACGTGATAGAAGAAAATCTCAAAGAAAGTTTTGAGCTTTCTTCGAAAGAGTTTCCAAATGTCAAAATTACAACCCATCTTTGTGACGTTTCAAACGAAGAAGATGTTTTAAGATTTAAAGACGAAGTGCTAGAACAACACGAGACTGAAACAATCAACCTGCTTTTTAATAATGCGGGAATAGGTGGTGGAGGCAGCTTCGTTGATTCTTCAAGAGAAGAGTGGGAGAGGTGCTTTGCAGTTTGCTGGTATGGAGTTTATTTCTGCTCAAGAGCATTCATGCCTTCGATGGTTGCTAGCTCAGAAGGTCACTTAATAAACACTAGCAGTGTGAATGGGTTTTGGGCAAGCCTAGGAGGAACTCCTCATACTGCTTATTCAGCAGCAAAATTTGCTGTAAAAGGTTTTAGTGAAGCTTTATTGGATGATTTTAGAATAAACGCTCCTCATCTCGGCGTTTCTGTCGTTATGCCTGGTCATATAGGAACTTCAATAGCTATAAATACTGGGAAGCTTATTAACTCTAATACATCCGGAGCTTCCGTTGTGCGAACTGATGAAGAGATGCAAAAGGTTAAAGAGAACATGATCAAGCTTGGCGCACCGGTTCATAATCAGTCTCTGGATCAAATAAGAGAAATTATAAAAGAACGTGCAAACTCCTTTAAAGAAGACGCGCCTATGACGGCAGGTGAAGCTGCAACAGTTATTTTAGACGGTGTAAAAGAAAACAAATGGAGAATCCTTGTAGGTGAAGATGCCAAGGCGCTTGATAAATGGGTAAGAGAATCTCCAGAAGATGCTTACAACATTTCATTTGATGGAGAAAAACGAAAAGAAGATTTAGAAGAATAGAACTTTAAGAAGTGAGGAAAAAATATGAAGAGTTTTAAGGAAAAGGTTGCGGTAATAACCGGTGCAGGTTCAGGTATGGGTCGTTACTTGGCCGTTCTTTTAGCTAAAGATGGAGCTGATGTCGTTCTTTGCGATGTCAACGAAACAACGCTGAATGAAACAAAAGAGATGTTAAGAAAATACAACGTTTCTGTTTCTTCTCATTTGTTGGACGTCTCTGACAAAGATGCAATAGAAGCATTGCCAGAAAAAGTTATTGAGCAACATGGCAAAGTGGACCTAGTTTTTAATAACGCAGGAGTAACTACCGGCTCTCACTTCAAAGATATGGATGAAGACAATTGGGATTGGGTAATGGGAATAAATTTTGATGGAGTTATAAACAGCACAAGAGCTTTTATTCCTCACATGATAGATAGACCGGAGGCTGCAATAGTGAATACGTCTTCTATCTTTGGAATGGTTGCAGTACCAGGTCAAACCGTCTATCACGCAACAAAGTTTGCTGTAAGAGGTTTTACAGAGAGCTTGGCGATGGAAATGGCAGACACCAATCCTAATTTACAAATCCATTGTGTTCATCCCGGTCACATAGGAACCAACATTGCTGCAGATGCAAGGATGGATGATCAGGACTTTAATGAAGATGAAGAAGGGGTAAGTCGTAGCATATTTACAAGAAATGCTCCCAAGTCTCAAGAAGAAATGGGCAATATGTTCAAAGAAGGTGGAATGCACCCAAGTAAAGCTGCCCAAATTATTTTAAACGGCGTTAAAAAGAATAAAAGTAGAATATTTATTGGCTTGGACGCAAAGCTTTTAGATCTGTCTCAACGCCTATTTCCTAAGCATTATCATAAGTCTTGGCCCTTCTTTATGCCGCTTCTAATGATCTTTAGAGACAAGAAGCAACTTAAATCACTCGACTAGTTTTTTATAGGTAGAGTAACTGGGATTGTCTACTGACAGTTTGCTTTTGGTAATTTCAATAAGCGCTTTTTTAAGACTTTCTTTATCAAGTTCTGCGTTTCCATTCTTTATAGCCTCAGCAAACTTATTCATGGAAGGATCTTGAATATCTTCTATTGCATCAGCGATTAATTTTTTTGCCTCTTCGGAGAGCTGGTCTCCAAGATTTACTTCTCTTTGAACTATTTTGAGAACGTTTGTAACGATCCTTATCTTGAAAGCAAGGTGAGGGGGTAATTCACTTTTAATTTCTGAATCTAGAAAATCAATAACGGCTTCTATTAATTCAATGCTTGTTGGCCTATCAAATATCATCACTTTCCTCCTAACAACAACAAATCAACAATGTCTATTTCTGTCTCTGATACTCGCCTGCCTATAGCGGCTTTCTCAACGGAGTTAACTGTTTCATTTAGATGAGCATAAACTTGCATCAAGCAGATAACTCCCCATCTAAACGTTCCAAATACTTGCCAAGTCTTTATCAATTCTGCATTTATTTTTTCTGCACTTACGTTGTTGTAGCCTGCTATTAAATCTTCTAAGTTTCCAAATCCACCTACTACCATTTGACTGTTTCCAAAGCGCCAAGAATTCCCACACATCCAACCTAAATCTTCTATAGGGTTGCCAATATGAGCCAATTCCCAGTCTATGATTCCATTCAATCCACTTTCATTTACCAAGATATTTCCAAGCCTGAAATCGCCATGAACTAAGCTGTCTTCGAAATTGCCAAAGTCCTGTTCCTTTAACCACCTATAAGCGTATTCAAAGACAGGGGAGGGTTGTTTGTAAGATTCATAAAGCAAGTAAAGGTCTTCAACGAGCGCTTTAGAAGATTTCTTTGGGAGAAACTGTAAGTTGTCTAAGGGTGTGTTGTGGATTTTAGCTATTTCTTCACCACACTGATTGGCCAGTAATGGCAGTGCGGATTTAAAACGCTCGTCCCTAAGAATTTTTCTGGGTATCGTTTCACCTTCTATGAATTTCATGACATAGGCATCACCAAGCTTGCTGTCATTAGAAACAAAAATGATTTGAGGAACGGATACTCCTGTTTTCGAAACTTCTTCTTGTATTTTTGCTTCGTCAGCAGTCTTTATAGCTAAAGAACTTTCTCCTTGAGCGCCTCTCCTGAAGATCATTTTTGTGGATTCTGTAGAATCAACTAAATTGAATTTCCATATTTCTTTAGACGCCCCTCCGGTTAGAGGAACAAGATCTTCAATACGACCCTGGATACCAGAATCTGACAAACTTGAAAAAAGTTTTGAGGACAAATCTTCAGTCATAGAAATTATTCAGAATTTAAGCTGGCGTCGCGTTCTCCAAAGTCCCATCCTGCACCATTGTTTTGATAGTTCTTTAAAATTCTTCTGGCCACGGATTGGACATGCACTTCATCAGGACCATCATAAATTCTTGCTTCTCTGGCGTGTCGGTACATCAAACTCAACGGCGTATCGTCCGTTAAACCTTTAGCACCATGTACTTGAATGGCCCTGTCAATTACGTTGTGAACCATTTTAGCTCCAACAACTTTTATCATTCCAATTTCAACTCTAGCATCGTCTCCTTGGTCTATTCTTTTAGCAGCATCTAAGGTTAATTGTCTGCTAGCTTGAATCTCACAGGCGCTATCAAATACAAATTTCTGTAGCAACTGCTTGTCTGCCAAAGGTGAACCAAATGCTTCCCTTTCATGCATCCTTGCACACATTAAATCAAAAGCTCTTTGTGCTTGTCCAAGCCACCGCATGCAGTGAAATATTCTTCCAGGCCCCAATCTTCTTTGTGCGATCAGAAATCCTTGTCCACGCGGTCCGAGTAAGTTCTCAGCTGGCACGCGTACATTATCGTATTCAACTTCCCAATGACCCCCACCTCCTGTTGTACCTAATACCGGAGTTTCTCTAATAATTTTGTAACCAGGATTGTCCGTTGGAACAATGATCATGCTGAAGGCACCATGACTCGGAACGTCTAATTCCGTCTTACACATGACGGTTGTGTAACTCGCTTTGGCTGCTCCAGTTGTAAACCACTTTCTGCCATTTATAACCCATTCATCGCCGTCCAGGACTGCTGTGGTTTGAAGTTGAGTTGGATCGGAGCTTGATACATCCGGTTCCGTCATAGCAAAACTTGGAAAAATTTCTCCTGCCACTAAAGGTGCTAAATATGCGTCCCTCCATGTCTTTGAAGCAAACTCTCTAAGCATTATTGAATCTTGTAAAGAATGAGTTCCTAAAGCTACCATTGAAGGAGAGGATCTTCCAACCACTTCATTAACGTAAACATATTCCATGAAAGGCATTCCTTGTCCGCCTATGTCTTTTGGATGTCCAAGAGCCCAGAGATTTCTATCTTTGGCCAGTTGCATTAGTTCCGAAAGTTTTTGAGTCGATTCTTCGTTTCTTTGCTCAAGAACAGCTTCTGCTGGGTAGACTTCATTTTCCACAAAATCTTTAACTTCTGCTCTTACTTCACTCCAATTTCTTTCCATTGTCTTATTCTCCT
>Ga0209709_10001216_pt1 | contig 23933 bp, 24 predicted proteins | sample ArcticOcean_MG_C_2_FD_187435 | JGI IMG/M metagenome (GOLD analysis project Ga0209709, IMG submission 187435) | Marine microbial communities from western Arctic Ocean - ArcticOcean_MG_CB4_136 (SPAdes) (version 2) | ecosystem: Environmental > Aquatic > Marine > Oceanic | place: Arctic Ocean...
GGCTTGTTGTGGTAATTGTGCTTCAGGAACAGAATTGGTTGCGCTTACTTTAGCTTGCCGTCAATAAATAATATAATAAGTGATAATTGAAATAGATAGAATTAAATATCAAACTATTCAAGATTTGTTATTAGATTATGATCTTATAAAACAACCTACTTCCAAACAAATTATATTTTTAGATTTGAACGAAGCTGGTCATTATTATCCCTACTCTACTACTCAGCTTTGGAAATTTAATAGTTTATATTATATCTATAAAAATCTCCATATAAAAAATTATAAGAATACCTATTTTTATAATAATGATATTAATTTAGATCATAATCATAATCAATTAAAAAACTTAATACAAACAAAAGAAAGCATCAATGTTAAGAGTTTTCCGTGGTATACTGTTTGTAGGGGGTTTAAAAGAGGTGATTTTGTTTTTAAAAATGTTAATAAGGGGATATTATATAATGTTATTTTTATGTGTGGCGAGCAAAGATTAAATAGACTTATGATATTGGATGCGCTTCATGAATATGATAATTTTGCTTATTCTAATAGAGTGCCCAGAATAGAAGACCCGAAACCTATTACTTCACTTGATTTTTTGGATGATGATAATCTTTTTGTTAATGGAATAAAAACAAATTCTGATGTAATCACACCCAACTTTGTATTCAGAAAAGGTTCTTGGTGTACATCTATTAAAAAAGAATTGACAGAGAGAAAAGATATAAACATATTAGGAGATACGCCTCAAGAATATCTTTATTCAGGAATTGAATTAGTCGGAGAAAGTTATACGGATAAAGGATGTTGTCTAACGGAAAAAGTTTTAAAACCATTATATTATAAAAAACCTTTTATCTCTATGGCAAGTAAAGGGTATCATACTTTTCTTAAAAATCAAGGATTCTATTTGTATGATGAACTTTTTGATTATAGCTTTGATAATAGTCCGTTTAAAATTAGATTTAATTCTCTCATGGACCAAATGAAAAATATTTTAAAACTTCCAACAAAAAAATTGAAAAGTAAAATAAATAATATTAAATATAAATTAGATCATAATCATAAATTAATTAAACAAAGAATAGAAGAAAACAATTTTTGTTTAGATGTGAAAAACATTCATGATTAAAATAGACACTACAATTACAATTCCTAATAAGAATTTTAATTCTAAAAAAGATTGGAAGGATTATACGGTTTCTAATTTCGTTCCAGAGGGTGCTGACCCCTTGCGGGTTTATAATTTTAAACAAATGGAAAAATATGGTGATGGATTTTTCTATTTAATATTTCATAAACCAAATATAGGTATATTAAATCATATCTATCAAACTTATGAAGAGTATGAACAAAGTATAAAATTAAGAAATGATCAAAAGGAATTATTTGAATCTAATAATATGGTTTATAATATTTCTGAACCTTATGAAATTAATGATAGCATTTTAACAAAAGATCAATATCAAAATTTACATACTACTAATTTAGTTCCATTAGATATTAAAATTAATGTCGATTCTTTTTTATTAGAAATTGAAAGATATAATGATAATTTTTTTAGATGGGGAGATAGATATAAGGAATATCCCAGATACGCAATACCATTAGTTAATCTAAATGGAAAATTAGATAATGACTTGGAACCATCTTGTTACCCTTTAGATAGATGGAATTTTTTACAAACTGGTCTAGAGGATAATGCTGAAAATTTTACCGATTATGTATTCAATATGAGCCATTTTGAAAAAGATAATGATATTTTATTTGAAACAAGTTTTAAGGCGCAGACAGAATTAATGAATTTTAGAAGTTTAAAAGTATTAGAACCCATTAAAGAATATATGGTGCGTTCATGTATTTTTAAATGGCATTCAATGGGCCACCTTTTACCACATTTTGATACATGGCACCCTACAAAATGGTTAAGACTTTGGGGAACAACAAACCCTGAAAAAATGAAATTCAGATATAAGGTTTGTTCTTATCCTTTTGAAGGAGATGAAGGAATTGTTGATAATAAGATGTCTGGTTTAATAGAAAAATATGAAACTGAAAAAAATATTGAAGAAGGCAGACTATATTTACATGATAGTTTGAAATGGCATGATGCATTTGCATTTGATGATAATGTTTATCAATTCTTTATTGCATTAAATGTTAACAGTTACGATTGTATTGAGAAATTAAAATATGTTAGATAAAGACCCGGATAATTTACCATCAGAAACTTTTTGTGCATTACCTTGGATGCATCTTTCTACTCGACCGAATGGACATATGAGAGTTTGTTGTACTGCAAATGCGTCCGCGGTACAAGATAAAAATTCAACAAATAAAACATTATCTGAAGCAGGAGTTCTTCGGAGAGATGATGGAAAGCCTGCTAATTTAGCAACAACAAGTTTACTAGATGCATGGAATAATGAATATATGAAATCCGTGCGAAAAATGATGCTTAGAGGTGAGCGGCCTGCATCTTGTTTAAAATGTTTTAAGGAGGAAGACGCAGGACACAGATCAAAACGGAAATGGGAAACTGCAAAATGGGTTAATGAGCTTGGGCTCGAAGAAGTTATTGGCCAAACCAAAGAAGACGGTTCCGTTCCACCTAAAGTACGTTATATTGACCTCCGGCTCGGCAGCAAGTGTAATCTTGCTTGCGTTATGTGTAGTCCTCACGATTCTTCTAAATGGGTAAAAGAATATAAACAAATTTGGCCGGCTTTAGAAAATAAAAGGCTCAAGGCCAGCATGGAGTGGGAAAAAGAATCTGGTAAATTGGCATGGTCAGGTGGTTCATATGCATGGCATAAGAAGAATCCAGAGTTTTGGGAAGATTTTTATAAACAAGTTCCTACACTAAGACAATTATATTGGGCTGGCGGCGAATCTTTAATTATGAGTGAGCATTATGAAGTCCTTGAAAAAATTATTGAAATGGGATTTGCTAAAAATATTGAATTGCGTTATAATTCAAATGGTATTGAATGGCAACCAGAATTATTTGATTTATGGAAAGAATATAAGAATGTAATTTTTCATTTTAGTATTGATGATTATGGAGAACGAAATCACTATATTAGATATCCGGCAATGTGGAAAAGAGTTGTTAAACAATTACATAAAATCGATGACTATCCGCACGGCAATTTAAGATTAACAACAGCAACGTGTATCACAGCATTAAATATTTTTTATCTGCCAGAATTTATTACTTGGAAATTGGAAGAGGATTGGAAATTATTAAACAAGTATCCAGCCGGTGCCGGCATGATAGATTTACACCTTGCATATTGGCCGCCGCAATTGAACTGTAAAGTATTACCAGATTGGTTTAAAAAAGAAACGACTTTAAAGTATCAAGATTTCGGAAAATGGTTAAAAAGTAATTTTCAGAAATGTAATGGTGTAGAAAGTTTAACATGGAATGAATGGAAAGAGCTACCATATGGAATTAAAAGATTAGAAGGTCTAGTTTCTTTTATGAATGCAGAAGATTGGTCGGAAAGATTACCCGAAACGAATGAATGGTGCTATAAGGTATCAAAGGAAAGAGGTTTAGATTTCGATAAAATTTTTCCAGATTTGGAATGGTTGAAAATGTATGGAAATTAAAGAATACTGTAAGCGATATAGTGATATTGTTCCAATAGAACATACCTTTAAAGAGCATAGGCTAATGATTTGTCCTTATGCCGATCATGAACATAAAATAAATCCGATAGGTTATAAATTTCCCGAGAGCGGTCTTAAAAATATAAGTTATTATAGAGATTGTTCAGATGTTGATCATCATGATCCGTTTTTTGGGGACATTGATTTTATGGATGAAGTATTGTGTTTAGATTATAAATTAATTGATAAAGCAATAGATAATCCTAATACTATGAATTTTTTGTTAGCATTTATAAACAATAGACAATCATTAAAACTTTTACATTTAGTTAATTTTTGGCAAGCCCTTATACCGTCTAAAAGTTGGGACCATTTTTGTGATTTTATAAATGATACATCTATAAATGATGGAACATATCTTGAAATACATAATAAAGATCCTAAAGAATCAATAGAAGTTTGTTTAAATGAAATATTAAAACTTGATTTAAATAAATTTATTGGAGTGGATTATTCACATCTAGATGGTGAACCAAAATATGTACCCATAAAGAATAACGTTAATGAAAATATTGGTATTATTTTTGATTCAACTTCAAATCCTTATGGTCATGGAGATATTATAAATGAAAATAGAAGATCAAAGTAATAGATATCAAATAATATGGGATCTCGGTAGAAGATGTTCATATGCATGTTCTTATTGTCCTCCTCATAGAAATAATAAGACATCTGCCTTTGTAAATTATGAAACTTTATGCAAGTCTATGGACGGCGTTGCGGAATATGCATTACTTTATGATTCATTTAGAAAAAAACCCGCTAAGAAAAAATTAAGTTTTACGGGAGGGGAACCCACTGTTCATCCCGGTTTTTTTAAATTTCTAAAATACGTAAAAAGTGAATATCCAGATTTCAGTAGAGGATTAACAACTAATGGATGGTTTAATGATAGGGTCACAGATAAAGTTATATCATTGACTACGGGCGGAACCCTGTCTTATCATTGCGAATCAACAAAGAAGCAAAAAGAACAAGTAATATCAAATGCAATAGCTTTAAGGGAAAAATATAAAGTCAATGTGATGTTCCATAAAGATTATTTTAAGGAATGCGTAGATGTTTGTGAAAAGTTAGAAAAAAATAGTGTAGATTTTATTCCTAGGATCATAGGAGATGATAATCCAAATGACAAAAAATCTATTGAGTTAGGTTATACTCATATATATGATAGAGAGCAAATGAAATGGTTTCGAAATTATTGGAAACAGAAAGGGCAATCTGTCACAGAAAAAGGAAACAGTCAAACCGGGCTTGGTCGACCTTGCTGCGGGGGTAGAAGCTTCAAAGTTGATGGTGTGGATACTTTTTTCCTTCCTAGCACTAATTTTTTGGGTTGGAATTGTATGGTCAATTGGTATTTTCTTTTTTTAAACTCCGAACTTGATGCGGTTTATACTCATCAAACATGTGGAGTTAATTTAGAAGGAAAAGTTGCACCATTAGGTAAGATTTCAGAATTTGACAAAATTATTGATAGTTTAGAACATGAATTATATGTACATAATAAAGTACCGATGATAACATGTCCTAAAACTTTCTGTGGATGTGGTATGTGCATAACAAAAACCAGTCAAAATATTGAACCTATGTTTACAAAGCATGTAGTTGAAGGTCTTACATATGATGTTGTTTCTCAAAAAGAAAGTAATTGGGAATCAGACCTAACCGTTAAAAAATTATTTTTGGAAAATAATGGGATCCCTCAGTAAAGCTGAAAAAATGGATGATACCACATTATTATCCAATGACGTTACAAAAATCAAAAGCGAATTACATAAGCAAGAAAAATACAAATATTTGTGTAAGGCGTTATGGAATACTATACAGCAAGATGTTCAATCTGAAATAAAGCCTTGTTGTGTTTTTTGTGAAAGGCCAATCCCGAGAGAAAAATATGATAATTTAAATGATGCGTTTTTCGGAAATGAATTAGATGTAATCAGACAAAAAATGTTAGACGGCGAAAAGATTAGCGGCTGCAATGGTTGTTATATTGGAGAAGAAGCTGGCGAATGGACATTAAGGAATCATTTTAATAATAGTTATGATGATTCTACAATTAATAATCCACAGATTAGGGATTTAGAAATTTCTCTTGATAATAATTGTAATTTTAAATGTGTAACGTGCAGTGCAAAATTTAGCACGGCTTGGTATGAAGATGATAATAATATTCTTGAACAAACCAATTTAATTCGGCAATCAGCTCAATCAATTAAAACACAAACTCCTTTGATAAAAAATATTTCTGATTTATCAAAAATTAATTATGAACATGTAAGAAGTATAAGAATGCCTGGCGGTGAACCATTCATGAATAAAGAAATTTTAGAATGGTTATCGTCAATTGATTTATCAAATATTGAATTAACAATAATCACAAATAATTCTATCTTTCCTAAAAAATGGATTAAGACACTTAAAACTGCTAAAAAATTTAGATTAATAATTAGTTGTGATGGTGTTGGAGAAGTTGGTGAATTTGTTAGATATGGGATGAAGCAAAAAGTATTTTCAAAAAATTTAAAAAAATGGCAAGAAATTCAAACCAACAGAATGATGATTAGTTTTAATTATGTTGTTCATGCGATGAATGTTTTGAATGTTGAGAAAACTTATAATTGGATTAGGGAGATGGGTGTTGACGAAAGCCAATATAACTGGTATAATAAAATGATGAACGCACCTAAATGGGATTTTATAATAATGGCAATTGATAGATTATATTTTCCAGAGTATATTGATTTAAGATATTTGCCTGTTGAAACAAAAGAATTAATTCATGAACATTATGATAAGATGGGCCCTCTTGATGGTAGAATTAAAAATAAAATTTTAAAGTGGATGGATACCGGTGAAACAAATGTTGATAGAAATAAGGATTTTATAACCTATTGTGATTTTCTTGAAGGAAGACGTTCTATTTTGCCCCAAGAAACAGAAATAATTTACAACAGTGTTTTGAGAAATTTCTTATGAAAATTTGTATTATAGGCGGCGGCACTACTGGCTGGTGGGCAGCAAAATATTTAGAACAAAAAATGCCCGATGCTAATATTACATTATATGAAGATCCAAAAATTTCTCCAGTAGGCGTAGGAGAATCTACACTGCCACAGATTGGAGTTTTTTTAAAAGAATGTGGTCTTGAAGAAAAACTATGGATGTCCAAGACAAATGCAATTTTTAAAAAAGGTTCTCATAAAAAAAATTGGGATAAAATAAATGGAGATGCGTGTAATTTTGCTTTTTGGTATAACGATGAATATAAATTTGAATCTTGGATTAAAGAATATTTTAAAGGCAATAAAACAAAAAATGATTTAGGACTTGATTTATATAAGAAGGATGGATTTTGTGAATATGCTTATCACCTAGATGCTAATTTAATAGGACAAGTAGTTAAAGATCAATGTAAAAATGTAAAACATGAATTAATTAGACTCGAGGGATTACCAGCTGGCTATGATTTTTATATAGATGCGACAGGGTTTAAACGGAAATTTACTAAAGACAAAACTTTAATTAAATTTAAAGATCATTTAGTAAATAGTTGTTGGGCAGGAAATCTTCAAAGAAAAGGTGAACCATATCCGTATACAAAAAGTATTGCAAGAAATGCTGGTTGGACATTTGGAATAGATTTAACTAACAGAACTGGAATAGGATATGTATATAGTAATAATCACATATCTAAAGAAGAAGCTTTAGATGAGTTTAAATCGTATTATCCAGAAGCATATGATATAAGAAATTATGTATGGGAACCTGGCTATTTAAAAAATCCATGGAAAGATAATGTTATTTCTATAGGCAATGCCGGCGGGTTTTTAGATCCCTTAGAATCCAATAATCTTTTTATGATTCAATTATCTATTACTAAAATACCAGACACGATATTAAAAAATTATAGACCAGAATCATATAATAGATTACTTAATAGAACATGGGCGCACGTTAGTAATTATATATTACATCATTATAAATTATCTAATAGAACAGATACTTCGTTTTGGAAATATTATTCAAAATTTAATGTTAAAGAGTCTATCTGGCAAGCATATAATTTTCATGGCAACAAATATACAACAATCTTTCCTAATTCGCTTTGGTCTAACTTGGCCTTATATTATGACGAATTTACTTACTATAATCAATATAAACATTCTGAGGTAATATGAAAATTTGTATAATTGGAGGTGGGTGCTCCGGTTGGTGGGCTGCGGGCTATTTAGAAAAATTTGTACCAGATATTAAAATTACATTAATTGAGAGCGAAGATATTCCAACTATAGGAGTAGGTGAATCAACACTACCTCAAATAGGTCATTTTTTTGAGGAATTAGGAATACTTGAATCTGATTGGATGGAACAGGCGGAAGCGATTCACAAATATGGAAATATAAAACAGGGCTGGGATCATAAAGACGCACCTGAGTTTGCCATGACTTTTTGGTATAATGATAATAATGCATTTGATGAATGGGCAAAAGATTACTTTGCAGGTAAAAAAACCGGAAAACCAGATGAAGAACTTAATAAAGATTTATATGATGATGCCGCCTGGAGAGCAGTCGCCCACCATTTCGATGCCGGAGAAAGTATTAATATAGTAAAAGATACATGCAAAAATGTAGAACATATAATTGATACTATTACTGAACTACCGCCCGGATATGATTTGTATCTTGATTGTACAGGATTGGCGCAGAAGTTTGTAAAAGATAAAACACGCTTACCCTTAACAGAAGGACACCTAATAGATAGTGTTTGGGTTTGCCCTTTTGAATTAAGTGATGAAGATGTACCCCGGAACTATACCAGATCTATAGCAAGAGATGCGGGATGGCAATTTATAATTAATTTGGAAGAAAGAGCGGGCATTGGTTATGTATACAGTAGTAAGTATGTGAGTGATGATGATGCATTAGTATACTATAAAGATTTAACTAAAGGTAGAATACCGTGGGGAGCATTTCCATGCACGCCGACCATACAACCAAAATTGATTAAATGGGATCCACATTATCTTGCAAATCCTTGGAGTGATAATGTTATAGCACTGGGCCTTTCGAACGGATTAGTTGATCCCCTAGAAGCAAATGTATTGTATACGACTGTATATGGTATTCAAACGCTCGCTAAATGTTTAAACAGAGGTTATGGGGCCCGCGCATATAACAAAGCAGTATCTAAATTGCATTATGAAAATAGTGATTTTATTTTACATCATTACATGTTAAGTAACAGAACAGATACTCCTTTTTGGGAATATTATTCTAAATGTGATGTTAGAAAAACATTATGGGAAAATTATAGGAGATGCGGCGACAAACATGCAAATTTATATCCCGATGCTATATGGGCAACATTGGGTGTGTATTTTAATGAGTTTACATATTATGAATAAAAGTCTTTGTTTAGCACCTTGGAATCATATTCAAATCAATGCAGAAGGTGTAGTTAATCCCTGCTGTATGTTTTATCCCACTGTGTATCATAAAAAGTATAATAATTTACAAGAAGCATTTGATGGTTCAGAAAATAAAGAACTGAGACAAAGAATGTTAAATGGTGAAAAAATCGAAGGATGTCATAAATGTGATTTATATGAAAGCCTGGATAAGTTTTCGTATAGAGAATATTTTAAAATGCAATATGATAAATCAACTTTTAAGAATCCTAAAATACGAGAATTAGAATTCGCGCTTGATAATACTTGTAATTTTAAATGTATAACTTGCAATTCTAGATTTAGTTCAAAATGGTATGATGATGATTTAGAATTAAATAAAATAGGAATAAAAAGAAATTCACAAGCAATAAAAACAAAAACTCAAGTTGTTAAAAATGTTAATAATTTAGATGATTTAGATTTAAGTGAATTGAGATTTCTAAAATTAATCGGTGGAGAGCCATTTATAAATGATAATTATATTGATGTCCTTAAAAAATTAAATTTAAAAAATATAGAATTGGCATTAATTACAAATAATTCTGTGTTTCCAAAAAAGTGGATAGAATATATTTTAAAAGTAAATCAGTTGAGTCTACGTATAAGTATAGATGGTGTATATGATGTTGGTGAATTTGTCAGAAACGGAATGAACTTTGAAAAATTTACTAAAAATTTAATCCAATGGAAAGAATTATCTGAAGAACATGACAATATTGATATAAAGTTTAATTTTGTTGTTCACTCATTAAATGTATTAAATTTGAAATCTACTATAGAATATTTAAAAGATTTGGGATTTGTTATCGATGTGAATCACACAAAAGATGAGATTTTAGAAGTGGATTTTTTAAATGAACCAGAGTATATTAATTTATCATATTTACCAGATCGATTAAAAAACATTGTAGAGGAAAAATTAGATTTTAATTTGAATGGTAAACGAAATATGATAGTTGATTTTATGTATTCAAATAAACATGATGACAAAATTATGAAAGATTTTTTAAAATATTGTATATTTTTAGAAGAACGAAAAACCATTCCTGAACAATGTGAATTCATGGTGAGTAATGCATTCTGAATATCTTTATCCAAACGTGCATGATGATATAGTTTTAGATTTTTGTAATAAATGCGATGATTTAAATTATATGAATAATAACTCCTTTGAATCAATGAAATGGTATTGGGGAGAAGTTCGATGGGTGGGAACATTTATAGATGATGTATTAGTTTCCCTAAGTGGGATCCATAAGTTTCCAGAAATAGATGAAAATTCATTTAGAATGATGTTCAGAGGCGCTTCATTACCAGGAGTAAAGGTTCCTTTAAATATTAGAACTACCCCAGTAAGACGACATTCGAATAAAGATGGTAGTTTCAAATTATTTGTAAATTTTCAACAAATGCCTCTACAACAAAAATGGGCATATGAACAGAATGAAAACGCAACATTTTATGTAACATTTAATATAGATCCTATGATAAGTACAGGTGCATATTCTAAAGTCGGAGACAAAAGTAAGAATATGATTCGCGCAGTAAGACGTCATTGTAAAAATATTGGTTATCATGGTAAGATGAACATTTATAATGTAGAGCAAGAAGTTTATGTCTTATTGTAGTCTACCATTTAAACAAGTTGTAATGAAGAACTTTGATGGTAACGGATGTTCTCGGTTTCTTCCGTGCAGCCACATATTGAAGTCTGAAGTAGAAGATGCTTGCACTGTTAGACCAATGAAAGGGAAGCTAAACCTTACCCCGGAAGAAGGTTTTGGTCTTTATCAGGATGTGCGTGACGGTATGATGAAAGGCGAACGGCCTGAACTATGTAAGGTTTGTTGGGACAAGGAAGATAAAGGTAAGACATCGTACAGACAAAAAATTGATAAGTTCGTTGAGGATAGTGAAAAATTTGTCATTGATATAAATTGTGGTAACGTCTGTAATCTAGCTTGTAGAATGTGTGCACCGGGACTGAGTAGGAAACTTAAAAAAGATTATAACTACTTTGTTGAACACGGTCTTGATTTTAAAACTCCCACCGATGACTTCTTTACCATAGATCTGAACCCTGACCCAATAAATTCCTTACAATGGAAATGGATTACAGAAAATACAGATAAGATAGGCGGCCTCAAGTTAGCAGGCGGGGAACCATTGGTAAATAAATCCGTAATTTCCTTGTTTCGGAAAATGGTAAGTGATGGAATAAGTAAAGATATTAATTTAAGTTTTTATACAAATGGATTAGAAATATCAAATCATACAGAATTATTAAATCAGTTTAAAGGTGTATATGCAAATTTTTCCGTAGAGGCTATCGGAGAGTTATACCACTATATTCGATATCCGGGAATTTTTGAAGACTTCGATTTTAATGTTAAATATTTTATGGCGAAAAGTACTAACCTAAAAGACCTAGCATTTAATGTCGTAGTATCAGTGTTAAATGTTCTTGATCTTGATTCTCTCAAAGAATGGCTGCCTACGGATAATGTAGGATATGTAAATGTGTTTCCTGAAGATCGGGGAATAAGTGTAAAGCATCTATGGAAAGATAGGGAAAAAGTTTTAAGTGAAATCCTTTTATTTGATAAATCTAGAAATCAAAATTATAAAGATTTTCTGCACCCAGATTTAGTAAAGTGGCTATGAGTTGTTATTATAGTCATAGTTCAATAAGTTTTAAATCTCAATATTCTACACATTGTGCTTTTAATTCCGATCCTCTTTGTTCATTCGAAGAAACGATATTACCTTCTGAAATTATAAAGTCTAAGGGATTCCAAAAAAGTAGAAAAATACTTGATAATGATAACTGGCCTTCTGGATGTGATCACTGCAGGCTGCCGGAATTGAAATCTTTAACTTCCTCCAGACATGATCATCCCATAGAGCATAAAAATTTAGAAAGAATTGAAATAAGATTTTCAAATGCTTGTAACATGACATGTTTACATTGCGGCCCAGAATTTTCAAGTCTATGGGCTAAAAAATTAAATTATTCGGGTCCGGTATTGGGATTATCTTCCGAACAGGTTTTAAAAATATGTGAAGATTTAAAAAATATTCCAACAATACGAAGAGTTGTTTTATCGGGCGGTGAACCCCTAGTAAATAAGAATTTTTATAAATGTGCGGACAGCTTATCAGAACATCCGCAAGCTAGTGAGATGGTTGTATCTTTTCATACAAATTTAAATCCCGGCTTGCCGATAGATTTTGATCATATAAATTCAACTTTTGGAAAATTTAAAGAAGCTTATGTGGTAGTGTCAATTGATGGAGGCAAAGATCTTTATCCTATTTTTAGAGGAGGAGATTGGAAAACATTAGTACATAATATTGATAAAGCTCTATGTATGAATATTAATGTTGATGCTACTATGAGTCTTACAACTTATCAAATGAATGATATAAAAAATTGTTATCTAGATGTTTTACCTTTTGGGTTCAGAGAATTGAGAACAATGTATATTAATTCACCAGAAGAATTTGACCCGAAGCATGCAGTGAATGATGAAACAATGAAAAATTATAATTTTGTTTTAGATCATATTAGAGATAATTATTCAGGAAGTTTGCATGACTCTGCTTTATGGTACCTAAATATCTGTAAGGAGCGATTACTACGATGAAAGCTATTACGATAAAAAATCTAGATTCATTAACAAAGGAACGTGTTATAGAATTAATGTATGATACTAGATTAATTATAGTTGAAAATGAAAATGAAGTACCTGAAAAAGAGTTAGTACAATTTTATCATCAACTCGGTGACCCTGTAACCTTTGATGAAGAATATATGTCAGATGAATATGCTGATGAGTGGTCCAAAGGTTATAGAGAACTTATCCCTGTAAGAAATAAAGAAATATCTGGTTATGGTCCACCTGGACTTTTTTCTGGCGATGAAGATGGCGAAGTTGTTTGGCACTCTGAATCTCAAAACAGAGATACACATGATGATATTGTTTGTTTTGCTATGAAATCATTACCGACAACCGGTGGTGATACTGAGTTTATGGATCAAAAAGTGATGTATGATAATCTTGTAAAAATATTTCCTGAACTTGATGAATACGATATCGATTGGAGAAATAGATACGCTGGTGAAGACCCGGATAATAATTTTCCATATAATCCTTGGACAAAGTGGGACGAGAAGTGTATTAAAGGAGGTGACGGTTGGAATTTTATGCGTATGAAAGATATAGATGGAAAATATTTAATAGATAAAGAAGCAAAATTTAGACCCTTAGTCACAAAAAATACTATTACAGGTCAGCGCGGATTAATGTATCCTTATCAAACAGTTTTTAAATTAAAACCGGTTTCATCCTTTATATTACAAGTTTTAGAAAAAGAATGTGAAAAAGAAGAATATAGATATCAGCATCACTGGAAGTCTGGAGATATTTTAATTAGTGATATACAGCATTCTCTTCACAGAAGAGATCCATATACAGGTGATAGATTAATTTATAGATCTTCAATTTATATGTCAGAAAATCCAAATGATCCTAGAAAACAATATTTGCATTAATGAGAGTGATTATATTATTCGGAGAATGTTATCAACGGATTGGTTTGAGATAACAAAACATCGGTATACTAATATAATTTTTGAAAATGTTAATTTTGAGAATCATGATGAATTAACTTTATTAGATATCGGTTCCCATTTAGGATTATGGACAATACGAATAGCTGAGCGATGTAAACTCTTAGATCTTAAATTTAAGGGACATTTATATGAACCATCATCTAAAAATATTCAATGTTTGAAAAAAAATATTAATACATTTTTAGATGATTGTGATATTGAAATTTATAATAATATTGTAAGTGATCATAATTCTTATATGGAACCTGCTGAGCGGTTTAATGAGGGTTCGTTCGATACATTTTATTGTGGTGAATTTATTCTTTCTAAAATACCCGACCATGATTTAAAAGGAATAAAGGTTATTATCTTACCTTGCATGTCCACTGATTTTGATATTTTAAAATTGTTAGATAAAACGTATTTACAAGAAGATGTTTTAATTGTTGCCCAATTGATTGAAAAAAATCTAGCAAAAAATAATCATACAAGACAAGACGTTATAAATTTTTTAAAAAAAAGAAATTTTAAAGTAAAAAGATATGATTTTGATTATAGCCATTTAGATCCCCACTTAGAACACACATATTTTATATTTACAAAATGAACAATTTATGTAAAATTCCTTTTTTGCACAAGTATATTAATTTCGTTGATATAAGTGAAAAACCTTGTTGTATTTTCCAAGGGCAAGAACCAATCACAAATGTTCGAAATAAATTTTTAAATAATGAAAGACCTGAGGGCTGCTCTGAGTGCTGGAGAAAAGAAGATAATAATATTCAAAGTAAAAGACAACATTTTAATAATAGATTTTCCGATCATGATATTGAATCAGGTATAAAAACATACGATCTAAGATTAGGTATTACATGTAATTTAAAATGCGTAATGTGTGGTCCACATTTATCTACAAAATGGAATGAAGATAAAGACATTTTCGAAAAACATATTAATAAGATTAATGATACTCCTAATGAGATTGAAGAATTAAATTTTGATAATGCATTAGAAATATACTTTGCTGGTGGTGAGCCATTCTATATGAAAGAAGTTTATGATTGTTTATTGAAGTTATCTAAAAATGAATTTAATCGTAAAAATACTAAAATTAGAATAAATACAAATGCTATTATAGATAAGAATAATAAGGTTTTAAAACTTTTAAATAATTTTGAAAAAATAGAATTTACTATTTCAGTTGAGGGTCTTTCTCAGGTCAATGATTATATTAGATATCCTTCTAAATGGAAAGACTTTTTAAAAGGTGTTAAAATAATTTATGAAATGTCAGATAAACCCAAAACCATAAAAGATTTGTATAATTGCAACAGAAGTGTAGCTTTTAATATAACGATAAGTTGCTTAAATCTTTTGAACATATATCCTTTATTCCATTGGCTAACCGATGAAAATTATTTGTATGTTGCTAATTTTGTAGAGGAGCCTAAATTATTGAATATTAACTCCTTAAAAATTACTGTAGTAGATGATTTTTTATGGCGACATGAATCGTTCGATTACAAATATGATCATTTACAAGATGTCGTAAAATATATTGAAGAAAATTATTCATATGATGAATCTTTAAATTCCAAAATGAAATTATACTTACAAGATCTTGATATAAAAAGAAATACAAATAGTAAACAATTATTAAATTGGTGTTGGGTATGAGTGTATTTTGTTCGGCTCCCTTTAATGGGTTTTATCAAGGACTGGATGGTAAAGTATCAGTATGTTGTCAGGCGCCTGTTTTAGTTGATCATAAAAATAACTATGACGAGGCAATGCATGATCCCAAAATATTAAAACTAAGACAAGATTTCTTAAATGGTAACCTGCCGGATGAATGCAAGATGTGTACTCCGCGGGTTAGGCAAGAAACTTCTATACTATGCGGTTCGAAAGATAGATCCCAAGTTACAGCAGATTATTATGAACCAATATTTTTAGACCTCCTATGGTCAAATAAATGTAATTTTGCATGCATGGGGTGTTCACCTAGAATTAGTTCAGGCATGTTGAAATATAAAACAGCAATTGATTTAGTCGACCCTTTAAATGAACAGTCTGCTAATTATAAATGGGATTCTAAAGATGAGCAACAACGTAGAATAGATTTTATTTTACAAAATATAAAAACAATAAAAGGAATACACTTGAACGGTGGTGAACCTTTAATGCAAGAAGGGTTTTATGATTTATTGGAACGACTAATAGAACTCGATGCGACACATATAGGAATCTGGTCTCATACAAATGGAAGTGTGTCAACATATAAAGGAAAAAATATTGTAGACCTTATAAAACCATTTGATGTGTGCACCGAAGGACATAAAGAAGACGAACATGTATTCGGGTGCAAGTCGCATATTGTAATGAGCCATGATGGGATAGGCAAACAGGGAGAATATGTAAGATATGGGTTAAATCAGAATGTATGGTTGAAAAATTATAATAATTTTTATGAATCAGGAATAAGAACAGATGTTCAGGTATGTTATAATATTTTTAATTGTTTGAAATTGGAAGAAATGGCAGATTGGTATGAAGAGCATTTGCATGTCACACCTAGTCTAAGTTTATGGAACTGGCCTCCTGCATATTCAGCGAAGTATATTAGAAAGGTGCCAAAATTATACGATAGCGCGATGAATATTTTGGAAACGCATGGGAGGAGATTCAGAAAATCTGAATATGTATTAGATTTTATGAAGGGGCCCGTTGAAGATAAGGAACTCATAGATATGCATTACAGGTTTAGTGAAAGTATATCCAAATTTGATGAATTGAGAGGTACAGATTTTGAAACCACATTTCCCGAATTGAAAGAGTTATATTACTAATGGAAAATGGATTTATTGTTTTAGATTACGAGGAAAATTTATTTGATTATTTAAACTCATATGATACAAATAATTTTGATGATCTGCATTTGGAAAATACATCTTGGAAATGTAAAATTAAAAAATTGAATGAGGGAAAATTATTTGAGATGCTTTGTAAATATGAAAAAATAGCGTTTGAATTATATGAAGGAATATTAGATATTAAATTATCTCATCACTTTAATTCACCGGAAAGTTTATCTAGTATTATATATTATGATATTAATTCGGGATATCATGGAGAACACACCGATTATGGATTATTTAATATTGTGTTAAATGATGATAGCATGGATTGCATGTATTATAAAGATGATGAATGGAGGTTGATTGAATCTAAAAATAAAATGATTATAATGAATGGTGAAAAAATTGAAGAACTTTCAAACGGAAAATTAAAAGCGGTAAAACATAAAGTTATTAAACCTCATGGTTTTGAAAGATATATTGTTACTAAAATATGTTATCCTAAAAATCAAAGAGAAGAACTTTCTAATAAACAATCTAATTGGTTATCAATATGAAAATAACCTTATTTACAAGTGGCTCTGCAGGAAAACAAAAAAAAGTTACACATAACATGGGTGATTTTTATAAGGCGGGACATTGGTTAGTTGAAAAATGGGGATTAGATGAACGAGATATTATTATAAATCCTTTTCCAACATGGACCGTTGCATGCTGGGCCTTTTGCATAATGCCCGCAAAGATTACTCACTGCACCGTAGTAAATGTTAAATTTGAACCTTTGAAATTCTGGGATGTTGTAGAAGAAGTTAAACCAACGGTTCTTACATTAGCTGTTGGAACATGGAGGACTCTTGTTAAAAGAAAAAAACCAAATCTTGAATTTGTTAAAAATTTTTCTACGGGTTCTGCGCCAGTTACTGATGAAGATATTTCGCTAATGAAATCAACGGGCGCGCAAAATGTTTGGAACATATATGGATCCACCGAATGTATTCCACCCGTAATGATTTCAAATAATTCTATTTTTAATCTTAGAGAATCACCATATTATTTGGAATACGAAGATACATTATTTGTTGACGGTGTAAATACTGAAGATGAATTTGAACATGATAAATGTAGAGGAAGGCAAATATCTAACGAAACTTGGAAAACATGAATTTTGATATTAACGTTATAGAAATAGAGTTGTCCTCTCTCTGCAATGCAAAATGTTCTGGTTGCATGAGAACCATGCTAGATAATCGAGGAAAGTATTATCATAAGGGAAACCTTCTTTTAGATGATATTATGGATTGGTTTGAACCTCTTGATATATCTAATACAAAAATAAAGATGTGCGGTGTTCTAGGCGATCCGATGATTAATCCAGAACTATATGAAATAATATTTTATTTTTTGTATGAAAAAAATGTTCGCGATCTTGAAATGTCTACAAATGGGGGAACCCGCACAGCTCAATTTTGGAAAGATTTAGGTTTGTTATCAAAACAATCCGATAAAAGATTCTATATTCACTGGGCCGTTGATGGTGTTACAAGAAATGATTATAGAGAAAACGTTATCCTGGATAAGGTATGGGAAAATATTAATGCCTACCATTCTACTGGCGGGCATAGTATCTGGCAGTATATCATTTTCGATTATAATGAAAGCGAAGTTGAAATGGCTAGAACAAAGGCAAAAGAAAATGGAATGAAATTCGCCACTAGAGTAAGTTGGAGAAACACTTCTGAAAAAAACAAGGTAACTTCTAAAGCCGCTAATAAAATAGATTCCGATTCATATGAAGTGGTTGAAGCTAGGGCTCGAACAAAGCAATATGAAGAAGCTAAGATTATGTGTAGGCACAAAATAAAGGGCGAACTTTATATTGGGGCCAATAAAAGATTATGGCCTTGTTGTCATTTATATGATGAATCCGTTGCCCATAAAAATAATGATATAGATCACTTATATGAAAAAATCGGCCATGATTTTAATGACTTGACTAAAAGATCAATTAATGATATAATAGATAGTAATTGGTATAAAAATGAGTTAGAGGCGAGTTGGAATAAAATGCACCCTATGCATTTGCCGAGATGTTATCTTACTTGCGGGGATAATGGAAAACGTGCAGTTATAAAAAATGTGGAATAATAAAACAATCGAATGGATTGATGTCGAGTTAACTAGCTTTTGCAATATAGCTTGTCCCGGATGTCTTAGGCAAGAAAAGAAAGAGCAAGTTGAATCTATTTTAAATAAAAATATTATTGATTTTGAAGATCTTAAAAGATGGATTACCTCTAAAGAATTTCCTAATCTTAAATTATTAAATTTTTGTGGTTCCGTAGATGAGCCCACCCTTCATCCAGATATATTAGAAATTGTAAGACATTTTAAATCTTTTACAGATGTTAATATTGCATCTAATGGGTCTACCAAAACAAAAGAATTTTGGAAGGAGTTGGGTGAACTAGGGGCCTCAGTATTTTTTGGATTAGATGGAACAGATCAGGAATCATTAGTAAAATATCGAATCGGTTCTAATTTTAAAAAAGTGCAAGAAAATTGGAGAGCCTTTATAGGAGCAGGAGGTAATGCAACTTGGCAGTTTATTGTGTTTGACCATAACGAGCACTTATTTGATGATGCAGAAAGAATGTCGGAAGAGGAGGGGTTTAAAAGATTCAGAGCAATATTTTCTCATAGAGGAGGAAGTGGTGAAGTAAAAAAAGAAGTAGAAGAGGAAAAAGAGATTCGATGCAAATATGGAAATCAAAAAAGATTATTTATAAATCATACCGGAGCATTGCTGCCTTGTTGTTATTTAAATTCCGAAGCCTTAGAAATAGCCGCTACCAGAAAAGGAAAAACTAAATTTGGAAAAATATGGACTGGCTCCGGAGGAATTTTAGCAAATAATTTAAAATATAATACTATATCTGAAGTTATAGATGGCGAAATGTTTGATCTTATACAAAAATCTTGGACGTGGCCATCGCCAGTAGAAAAGTGCTGGAAGACTTGTAAAGTTAAAAAGAGAGATATTTTTATAGATAAAGAGATATGACAAGAATCAATATAATAGATCCAAAAGAATTAGCTGATCAACATTTAGTTGCGGAGTATAGAGAAATCTTTATGGTAGGCTCGGCATTGCAGCGTTCATTAAAATCTCCAAAATGGAATGAAACAAAAGAAACGTTACCGAAAGATTATACATTAAATAAGGGCCACATTAAATTCTTTTTTAATAAGGGTGAGTATTTACATGATAGATATTTGGATCTAATTGAAGAAATGAAAATGCGAGGAATGAAACCAGATCCGTCGCGCGTGTTTAAAAGAGAACAATGGCCAGATGATTTATATAAAAATTGGAAACCAAATGATAAAGATCTTAAAATAATAAAAATTCGACTTCAAGAAAAAATAGATATGAAACCGGATTGGTATAGATATAGTGAAAGAAATTATAATGAATTTTAATGTGAACAATAAAAAGGTTGAAGTAATTATTCCGGCCGAAGTTCCGAAACTTAAACCTGAAATTGTAAAAGAAGTATACGCTAAGTATGATGGAGAAGACGTATATGAGGCTCTCAAAAAATATAAAAGAAAAGATCATCACGATGTTTCCACAAAAACAATCGGGATATGGATGTCCGGCGGAGCGGATAGCTCATTACTCACTTATGTATTAGCAAAGAAAATTAAAGACGAAAAATTAGATATTAAAATACAACCATTATCTGTCAGAAGAGGTAGGCCAAATAATCCAATATATGCTGGTAATGTAATTGATTTTATCGAAGAAGATTTGGATATTAAAATGAATGAACATATTGTTTATTATCCGCCAATGGAAGATGCACATTATAGAGAAATAGAAGTTTTTAAAGATAAGGATAATGTAAATTTTAAAAAGAATTTATTTCAAATTTTATATTCTGGCATAACAAGTAATCCTCCCGCCGACGATAAAAATATGCCTAAAAATAAAGAACGTACCAGAGATGAAGGAGCAGAAAAACCTCTAATAACATACAATGGAATTCGCTACTATATGAATCCTTTCTTTTGCATAAACAAACAAGAATTGAAAATGATTTATGATCAATTAGATCTAACTGATAAATTATTTCCTATAACTTATAGTTGCGAAGGGACACCAGAGCAAACTAAAACACACACACAACATTGTAAAAAGTGCTGGTGGTGCCAAGAAAGATTTTGGGCTTTTGGAAGATATGTCTAACATTTGTTATTATTCTTTAACGGGAATTAATTATAAAAATCAATTTATAACTAGCTGTGCTATAAATTCTGACAGATTGGTTAAATTTTCAGAAACAGTTATTCCTTCACAAGTATATAATTCTCAAAATTTTAAAGATCTAAGAAAAAAATTACATGACGGCGACTGGCCACCAGGATGTCATCTGTGTGAAAAGATAGAAGAAACTCCGAATACACGTTCAATGCGGCAGGACTATCTATTTGAAAACGGTAAGTTTGCATATGAAGAAGATAACTTCGTTTATGATTATTATGATCCTTCCACTGGATTCATGAATCCAAAAGGATGTAAACATATCGAAATGAGATTTAGTAATGCTTGTAATATGAGTTGTCTACATTGCAGCAGTGTTTTTTCTACCGGATGGCAAAAAAAGTTAGAAACATATGAAACAGATGAAGAAGATAAAAATCATAAGTTAGTGCAATTGTTAGATACAATGCATTTATTTGGGGATGAAGATAAAAAAAGATTAGGTTTAAATTTAAATGATATTAAAAAGATTTGTGAAGACCTGAATAATAATTTTCCAAATATTAATAGAGTTGAAATATCTGGTGGTGAGGTTTTAATACAAAGACAATTTTATCGTTTTTTGGAATTATTATCTAATCATCCAAATCGTAAAAATATTACCGTTTCATTTTATAGTAATTTCAATGCAGATTTTGATATCGAGCAACTAACTAAATTATTGAGCAATTTCGGAAGAAGTGTAATATCTATATCTATAGATTCAAGTGAAAACATTTATCCATATTTTAGAGATGGTAATTGGGAATTATTAAAAAATAATATTTCGAAATTTAGAAAAATTAATACATTTACTGAATTAGGTGGCATCATTACTTTTTCAGCATACCAATTTATGGATATTTACAATGTTTATAAATCTATAATACCATTGAATTTTTCTTTTATTAAAACAGTATTAGTACAGTCTCCGAAATATTTAAATCCATGTGTTTTATTATTTGATTATGAAAAAGAATTGAAAAGGGATTTTGAAGAAACATATAAAATGATATATGATTTATATGAGCATCGAGTAAATAATATTGAACAATTTAAAGAAGTAAACATTGGTGTGCACATTGAAAAAAGAGAAACCGGTCTAGAGAAAGAACAAACCGAAGTGGGTATGAGGGGGCATTTTTTAAAAGGTGAATATGTTTTTTCAGATTTAGATTCTTGCTTATGGTATTTAAATAATGTGAAGAATTATATTTTCAATAAAAAGAATTCTACGTATGCGGATTATAATGCATTTTTAATTTATATAAAAAAATCTGATAAACTTACTAAACAAAATTTCAATGATTATTATACAAAATTTAAATATGTTGAAGAAGAAATTATTAGGGGTTAAATGATAGAATGTTTTTATGCCCTAGGAGGCATCAATTATAAGAATGGTGTTATTTCAACTTGTCCGCGGCAAGCAGATCAATTAGTGTTCGCAGATGAAACTACTCTACCATCAGAAATATATAATCATAAAAATTTTAAAGATCTAAGAAGTAAATTATATAATAATGAATGGCCATCTGGTTGTGATTCTTGTGAGGAAATGGAACGTGATGGTTTGAAATCAATGAGATTAGATTTTTCACTTATAGATAATTGGTTTTGTAAAGAAGGAGCTAAGGACAAAAGAGAAGGATCGAATGATAGTCTGATAAGCTTATATAATGATACAACTCATGAAGTTGGCTTTAAGGGATTAAGACATGTGGAAATAAGATTTAGTAATGCTTGTAATTTCGCATGCTTACATTGTTCGAAAGTATTTTCTACAGGCTGGACTAAAAAAATACAAAATTATAAACCAGATATAGAAGTAATACAAAATGATTTAAAACAACTTATGGGTACTGAACATAGGCATGGTTCAGAAGATAAAAGTGAAATGCAATTAAGTACAGAGGATGCATTAAAAATTGTAGAAGATTTAAATGAAAACTTTCCAAATGTAGAATTTATTGATTTCGCTGGTGGCGAATTATTATATCAGAAACAGTTTTTTCCAACTCTTAAAAAATTAGCCGATCATCCTAATGCGAAAAATATGTTGATATCATTCCATACAAATTTCAATGCCGACTTTAATGTGAATGAATTGACAACTGCTCTTGAACCATTTAAAGAGTCGTGTATTATAATTTCTATAGACGCCGGACAGAAAATATATTCTTATTTTAGACACGGCGGCACCTGGAATAAATTAAAACAGAATATACAAGATTTCAAACAAATAAATACATTCACACACATAGATATTTCATGCACCACATCAATTTATCAGATTTTAGAAATTGAAGATGTGTTTAAATCTTTTTATGAATTAGATTGTAATATGGATGCTTCAATAGTTCAAACACCAAAATATATTAATCCATCAATTGCTATGTATGATTTTGAAAAAGAAATATTGAAAGATTTAAGATCAACAGAAGATTTTATAATGAAAAATTTGGGACCAGAAAAATATGATTTTAAAAAATGGTTTGATTATATAGCAGATTATGTAAAGCGAACAAGATTAGAATATAGACATTATAATAGATGGTTAGTATATAGAAAAAAATCTGATGAAATATGGCAACAAAATTTTAATGATTATTTTCAAAATTACCAAATCGATAATGGAGAATTAATACGTGCTTAAAGTATTAACTGATCACGGTTTAAAATCTTGCGACGATCAAACAATTAAAAATAGAACTAATTTTAAAGGTTGGCATTGTAAACAAACGAATTATATTATTGATGCTGGCTGGTGGGAAGTAGGCACTGCGGTATGTAGGACACCTTATCCGGTTTCAATAGATGATTATACAGAACCTAAAACAATAGTATGTCCTAATGAAAATTGTTTTTGTGGTACAGATATAGCGATGCCTAAAGGCCGGAGCGAAGATCATTTATTAATGATAGACAATATGAGATTAAAAGGAAAGTTAGAACCCCATGATAAAATTTACGCTGTTACGAGTGATGTTGGTGTCGCCGTTGATTATTATACTGATCGCA